>OICT01001161.1_pt1 | contig 10761 bp, 8 predicted proteins | sample 1581331 | NCBI WGS metagenome assembly OICT01 (sample SAMEA3882544, study PRJEB24775) | human gut metagenome | biome: human-associated habitat; feature: intestine environment; material: feces | place: Netherlands | collected 2009/2010 | reverse complement strand
ACAAACTTCTGGCAAGCGATTTCGACAATACCCTTGTTCCCTTTGGTGAGCCCTGCCCCCGCCCGGCGGTGGTCAAGGCCGTGAAAAAGATGCAGGCCGCAGGCGGCAAATTTGTGCTGAGCACCGGCCGCGGCTACTGCGTGATCAACAAGCAGCAGCTGGGCGGCATCCGGTTCGACTACGCCATCACCAACAACGGAGCCTGCGTGGTGGACAGGGACGGCGCGATCATCGCCGAGCACCCGATGACCAATGAGGAAATGTATGCACTGGTGGATTTCTGCGAGGATTACAACTACCCTCTGCAGTTCAATTTCCGGGATGGATACTATGCCTACTGCGAATACGAGAGCCTCCGGGATTTCTACGCCCAGCTGAGCGGCAGCGGCCTGACCTGCAAGGACGGCGAGGATCAGGACCGCCATCTCATCGATATGCCCCATGCCGCCTTTGCCTGCCTGCCCGATGAGGCGCTGGAGGCGTTCAACCGGAAGTACGGCCACCTGAACCTCCGTTTTATGATGGTGGGTGCTGTGCGGGAGGGCAGCTGGCACTGCTATGATATCGTCCGGGAGGGCATTGATAAGGGGGTGGGTCTGGCTGACCTGTGTGAAACTGTGGGCCTGACGCTGGCCGATGCTGTTTCGGCGGGCGATTCCGCCAATGATGTGGGGATGCTGAAGGCGGCGGGACTGGGCTGCTGTATGGCCAACGGCTCAGACGATGCGAAGGAAGCCGCAGACCGCATCATCGGGGATGTGCGGGAGGACGGCCTTGCCGCCCTCATTGAGGAGCTGTGGTTCAACGGCCCCCGTGCGGAGCCCTCGGGCCATGAACTTGGCTCCCCCTGGGGCCAGATGGAAGCCGCGGAGGAAAAGCAGTGAGCTTTGCACCGGTCTACAACGAGCACAGCCGGGCGCTGATCCTGGGCACCTGGCCCAGCCCCAAGAGCCGGGAAATGTCCTTCTACTACGGCCACCCGCAAAACCGCTTCTGGCCCATGCTGGCAGCCCTGACCGGGGAGCCTGTGCCCGCCCGGGAGGATATCGAAGCAAAAAAGCAGATCATCCTGCGCCACGGGCTGGCCCTGTGGGATACGCTGGAAAGCTGTACCATCACCGGCGCGTCGGATGCGTCTATCCGGGACGTGGTGCCCAATGATATTGCCGGTCTGCTGGCAAAAGCGCCCATTGAGGCTGTTTTTTGCAACGGGGCTACGGCATATAAGATCTATACAAAGTATCTCGAGCCAGTCAGCGGCATCCCAGCGGTCAGGCTGCCCAGCACCAGCCCCGCCAATGCCGCCTGCAGGCCGGAAAAATTACGGGAGATCTGGCAGAAAGAATTGTCGAACTGGATTCTGCCTTGAATGCCGTGCGGACTTACCCGATATGCCAGGGGCTCCCCTATGAGGGGAGCTGGCGCGCAAGCGCCTGAGAGGTTTGACATTTCGATTTCAAACCTGTAAATAATTCGTGAAACGCTTGCGCCCCGCTGGAAAAGGATTTATTATGGAAGATACAGGGGGCGCAGCTCCCGGAAAAGGAGGAACCCATGAGCAAGATCATTCGCACCCGGAAGCCCAGCGTCCTGCCGTACTACGCGGCGGCGCTGGCATTTGTGGTGCTGTGCGCTGTGCTTCCGGTCTATCGGCTGTGGGCACTGCTGGCGGCGCTGGGCACGGCTGTGCTGGCCTTTGCCGGGGCCAAAAAGATCTGCCCGCCCCGGGTGGTGGAGACGGAAGTGCCCTTCCATACCGGTGTGGACGATGTGGATGCCATGCTGACCGGGATGCAGCAGCAGCTGGACACCCTCCATGCCCTGAACGAAGCCCTGCCGGACCCGCAGCTCTCCGCCGCCATGGCCCGGATGGAAAAGGCAGGCCGCTCCATTGTGGAAACGGTGGAAGCCACCCCCGCCAAGGCAAAGCAGGTGCGGCGGTTCGCCAATTACTATCTGCCCGATGCCGTGAACGTGCTGCAGCAGTACGCCAAGCTGGCAAAGCAGGGGGTGCGGGGTGAGAATGCCGCCTCCATCCGCGCGGAGGTGGAGCACAACGCAGCCTCCATTGCCACGGCATTTGAAAATCAGCTGGATGCCCTGTATGCTGCCGAGAGCATGGACCTCTCGGCAGACCTGACCGTTTTGCAGAATATGCTGAAAGGGCAGGGATTGTAACAACCCTCTCAGTCAAAGCCTGACGGCTTTGCCAGCTCCCCCGAAGGGGGAGCCCTTGGCAAACCGGTTAGAAAATAGCGCACGCCGATAGGCGGCAGGCGCTGTCGTAATTGGAAAGGATGGAATCAACAATGGCTGACAACAACACTCTGAACTTCGATCTCGATGCTCCTGCAGTGCCCACCCTGACGCTGGACCCCACCCCGGAGGCGGCGGAGGAGAAAAAGCCTGAGCCCGCCCCGGCGGTCCAGCAGCCGGAGGTGCAGCTGACCCCTGAGGAGCAGGCAATGGTGGATTCCTTTGCGGAAAAGATCGATATCACCAACAGCCAGCAGGTGCTGCAGTATGGCTCCGCCTGCCAGAAGAAGATCGGCGATTTCTCCGAGGCTGCTCTGGCCAAGGTATCCACCAAGGATCTGGGCGAGGTGGGCGATATGATCACCAACCTCATCGGGGAGCTGAAGAGCTTTGATGCCAATGAGGAGCAGCAGAAGGGCATTCTGGGCTTCTTCAAAAAGAAGGGCAATGAGCTGGACAACCTGAAGACCAAGTACAACAAGGCCGAGACCAACGTGGAGAACATTCAGTCCATGCTGGAGGGCCATCAGGTGCAGCTGCTGAAAGACATCGCCATGCTGGATAAGATGTACGAGCTGAACATGGCCTACTTCAAGGAGCTGAGCATGTATATCCTGGCCGGCAAGAAAAAGCTGGCCGAGGTCCGTGCAAACGAGCTGCAGCAGGCCATGGACAAGGCCAAGGCCTCCGGCCTGCCGGAGGACGCCCAGGCGGCCCGCGACCTGGCCGACCAGTGCGAGCGCTTTGAGAAAAAGTTGTATGATCTGGAGCTGACCCGGAACATCAGCCTGCAGATGGGCCCCCAGATCCGCCTGCTGCAGAACAACAACACCATGATGGCTGAGAAGATCCAGTCCACCATCGTCAACACCATCCCGCTGTGGAAGAACCAGATGGTGCTGGCGCTGGGTCTGGCCCACACTCAGAAGGCCATGCAGGCCGAGCGTGCCGTGACCGACATGACCAACGACCTGCTCAAGAAGAATGCCGATGCCCTCAAGATGGGCACCATCGAGACCGCCAAGGAGAGCCAGCGCGGCGTGGTGGATATCGAGACCCTGCAGCAGACCAATAAGAGCCTGATCGAGACCCTGGACGAGCTGAACAAGATCCAGACCGAGGGCCGCGCAAAGCGTGTGGCTGCCGAGCAGGAGCTGACCCGCATCGAGGACGAGCTGAAACAAAAGATGATGGAGATCCGGAGCTGAAATGGCAAACGCTGATTTTTCCAGAGAACAGAATCAAACGCCCGGCGGCTTTGACAGCGGCAGCTACCGCGAGGCAAAGCGCCCGGACACTGAAGCGGTGCGCCTGACCCCCTTGCAGCAGAAGCTGGCCGGGCTGGAAAAGGCGCTGCCCGCCGCACTGGCAAAGCAGGGCACAGCCCTTGTGCTGAGCGTGGTGGTGATGCTGGCGACGTTCGTGGGCTTTGGCGGTGCCAAGGTCAGGGGGAAGTATAACGAGGCCCGCCAGTGGTTCACCACCGGCGTTTCAGCCGACAACGGTTATGCCCTGAGCGAGGAGCTGACCACCCGTGCCAACACGGCGGCAAATATCATCACCACCGGCGCAAACACGCTGGGGGCCGACAGTGCCGAGGTGCAGGCCGCACAGGCAGCGCTGGATGATTTCTCTGCCTGCCTGGAAGCAGTGCAGAACGGCAGCAAAAAGCAGTCCCTGACCTCGCTGCCCTATTATCAGGGCAGTGCCATGCACGCCCTTTGTCAGGCCAATGAGGCTTTGGGTACTGTGATCGACCAGCTCTACGCAAAAATGCAGGAGCAGGCCGCTGACCCCATGAAGATGGGGGCAGTGCAGGGCCAGTACGGCCAGTTCAACAGCGCAGACACCATCATCGGCAACCTGCAGTACAATGATGCAGTGTATGAGTATCAGAACGATGTCGGCGGCTTCCCGGCCAGTATGCTGGGCAGGCTGTTCGGCGTACAGGAGGTGGAACCCTTCGCATGAAAACGATGAAACGATTTGCCGCCCGCATCTGCGCCCTGTTCGTGGTGCTGACCGTCAGCCTGACGGCTCTGGTGCCCGCCGCCTTTGCGGCCACCAAGGCCCAGCTGCCCGATCTGCCCAGCAGTCAGTGCGTGGTGGATGATGCCAACATTTTGAGCAGCAGCACCAAAACGGCCATTGAGAACCTGAATGCACAGCTCACCCAGCAGTGCGAGGGTGCACAGATCGGCGTATTGACTGTGGATTATACGGGAAGTTTATCTACGGAGGATTACGCCGTGCAGGCCGCCAACACTTGGGGGCTGGGCAGCTCCAGCAAAAACAACGGTGTGCTGATCCTGCTGGTCATGCAGTCCCAGCAGTACGCCGATGGCGACTATTACCTTGCCACCGGCGATGGCTTCCGCAATACCACGCTGGAAAAGCAGGCCAGCGCCATTGCCCAGACCATGGAGGATTCCTTCGCGGCGGGCGATTATGACGCGGCTGTGACCACCTGTGCCAACAATGTGGCCAGCACCATTGCCGATCTCTACGGTGTGACCCTGAGCGGGACCACCGGCACGGTCAGTAACGGCAATACGGATGGTTATAACAACGGAAATGATTACTATGAGGCCCCGGCAGCATCCTATCAATCGCCCTTCCTCACCCTTCTGGCAGTGGTGATCGTGGTGTTTGCCCTGACCTCCATCTTCGGCGGCATCCGGCGCGGCTTTGGCGGCGGCGGGTTTGGCCCCTTCTTCGGTTTCGGGCTGGGCTACGGCCTGGGCAGCAGACGGCGGCGCAGACCTCCGTATGATGATTGGGGCCCCGGCGGCCCCCGTGGCCCGCGCGGGCCCAGACCGCCCCGCGGCGGCGGGCCGCGTCCTCCCCGTGGGGGCGGCGGCTTCGGCGGTGGTTCTTTTGGCGGCGGCATGGGCGGCATGTATTAATCCCCCCGCAAGGGCATAACCGCATAACAAAAACCGGCGCCTGCTATGCAGGCGCCGGTTTTCAGCTTGTCAAAAACGGCTTTTTGACAAGACGAGGACTATATCGCAGCAGTCTTTTCCCCGGTTGGCAAGGGTGAACGGGCAATTTTTTCTCCGGCGTCGACTATTCCCGGCCCGGCAGGATGGGAAAGCGCAGGACGATGCAGAAGCGGCCGTCCTCCGTTCCGTGGGAGACGCTGCCCCCCAGGGCGCTCATGACATCCTCGCAGATCACCAGTCCATAGCCGCTGTCACCGGCGGCGGTTTTGACGGTTTTGCGCAGGACGGCGTTGCTCTCCCGCAGCACCAGGAAGCCCTCCTCCACAGACGCCGTAAGCTCCACGGACTGGCTGGGGGAGCCGTGCTTGACGATGTTGGCGCATATGTTGTCGATCAGGCGCATCAGCAGGGTGATGTTGGCCCGCATGCGGAAGGGCCCGCCGGTCCGGTCGGCGTAGTCCAGGCGGAAGCGGTTGCTGGTGAGGAAATTGTTGATGCTGGAGGACACCTGGGCCAGCAGTTCCTGGCCGTTGTAGGTATCCAGAGGTAGGGTCCGGCAGTTCTCCTCGAAGGCGAACAGGTCGTCGGTCAGACGGCGGATGTGGTTGGTTTTTTCCAGGGCCCGGTCGATGAACAGCGCAGCGCCCTCAGGGCTGCCGGCATAGCCCTTGGACAGCAGCTCCAGATACCCAATGACCACCGTCAGCGGGGTGCGGATATCGTGGGCAATGGACTTGACGAACTGCTCCTTCTGCTTGAGCTTGGCGTCCTCCGTCAGCAGCAGCAGCTGGATGGTGTCCCCCAGGTGGTTGATGTTGGCGGCCAGGGTGGACAGCTCCGTGCTGCCCCGGATGGGGATCTGGCGGCTGAAGTTCTTGCTGCACAGGGAGGATACGTTCTGCTCCATCTCCTCGATGTACCGGATGTGCTTCTGAAACAGGAGATAGAACCCCGCCACAAAGGAGATCAGGAACAGCCCGGCGCATATGCCCTTGCGCAGGGAGGTATAGGCCTGGTCGAAATAGCCGCTGAAATACACCTTGCAGGTTTCGTCCGCCAGCCGGAGGCGATATTCATAGGTGGGCAGGACCTTGGAGCCCCAATAGAAGTGCTCCTGGTCCTCCTCGGTATAGGTCATGTTATAGGACACGAAGGAGTTGTAGCACAGGGCCTCGTTCTGGCGGATGACCATCAGGGAGACGTAGTGATACCGGTCATTCCACTGGGTGAAGGGCTTGCCGTCGGTGCTGACCAGGTGATTCTCATCCGCAAAGCGCTGCAGGTCCTGAAAATGCCGGTCCGACAGGCGGCGGAACACCGCAGGCTCCGTGGCATACTGCTGGAAGAAGCGGGTCAGCGCCGCGTTGGCTCCGGCGTATATGGCGGCGCTGACGGCCACGGCCAGCAGGATCTCCAGAACGATCCGGGTGCTGAGCCGGTGAAACAGCTTAGTCAATGTAGTACCCCTTTCCCCATGCGGTTTTCAGAATGGTGGGATGCTTGCAGTCCGCCTCGATCTTGTGCCGGAGCTTGAAGATGTGTTCAGGTTGAACTTGTCGCTGTTGTTGGCGGCATAGCTGTACGGCTCGGTCCAGATGGCCTCATAGATATCCTGAATGGACAGCACCTGGCCCCGGTGCTTGAGAAACAGGTGCAGGATTTCATACTCCGTATAGGACAGCCGGATGGCCCGGCCGTTCACCGTGACCTTGTTGTCCATGCCCAGCACCAGGCGCTCCCGCTCCGGCTCGGCCCGGTCGGCCCCCTGATAGACCCGGTACCGCCGCAGCAGGGACCTGACCCGGGCGGTAAGCTCCGCCGCCGAAAAGGGCTTGCACAGATAGTCATCGCCTCCGGCCATCAGGGCCGCCACCTTCTCCGAGTCGCCGGACATGGCCGAAAGAAACAGGATCGGGACATAGCTGCTCTCCCGGATTCTGTGGCAGACCTCGAAGCCGTTCATGCCGTCCATCATGATGTCCAGAATGATCAGCTCCACCGTCTCGTCCAGGCTGGCCAGGGCCTGGGTGCCGCTGTATGCGGTGCAGGTCTCGAAGCCCTCCCCCTCCAGCAGGATCCGGATGATCTGGGTGATGTCCCTGTCGTCGTCGATAATCAGTATTTTCCCCGCCATAGTCCAATCTTCTCCAAAAGTCTTGATGGTTTATTATCCCACAGGCCGCCGCCGGAACCGCCGGACGGTAAGAATTTTAAGATTTCAAGGAAATTCATTATAATTCTTACAGATTGCATGATTTTCCAGCAGATTGCCTTATAATAACCAGTATAGACCCTATACTCCGCAATATCAACCAGAAATCGAGGAGGAAACATGAGAAAGAGCAAAGTTTTGACCAAGGCTTTGGCGGCCATCCTGTGTATCGCGATGCTCATCCCCATGGCGGTCACCGTGGGCGCCGCCGAAACCGGCAGCGAGCCCCAGGCCACCATCAGCGTCAGCACCAAGCGGCTGTCCATGACGGATCAGCGGGAGGTGGCCCTGTCCTTCAACCTGGGCTATAAGCCCGAGGCGGCCAACCTGGAGTGGTCCTTCGGCGACCAGCCCTTCAGCCAGTGGCTGAACTGGGAGGGGGACGACGGCGAGCCGGTGTTCACCGTGAAGGACCTGACCATTGCCGATAACGGCGATGTGACGGCCACCCTCTGCGTGGACTATCTGTTCGATGGCGACGACGCCGCCTATTGGCGTCCCTGGTACAGCTATCGCGGCGAATATGCCCTGACGGTGACGGACAAGTCCACCGGCCGTAGCGCCAGCCAGACCATGCGCTATGAGGTGTATGATTCCTACACCCCCTACAGCGAGCTGGACAGCAAGATTCAGGAGATCATCCGCACCCAGACCAACGGCCTGTACATCTCCTATGAGTCCACGGGTCTGTCCACCGACGGCAAGGACGTGATGGAGGTCATCGTGGCCCGGGACAAGGCCGTGGTGGATAACTATCTGGCCCTGCTGAAGCGGGCCCAGACCGAGCCGGAGGCCGTGGCCGCCGACGTGAGGTCCGGCCGCCTCAGCGACTATCAGGTCCCCGTGTACATCACCAACATCCACCCCAATGAGTGCCCCGCCGTGGACCAGCAGATCGAGTTCCTGAAGGCCGTGGCCACCCAGGAGACCATCCCCTATCTCAACGGCGACAACGAGACCTGCACCTATAACGTGAAGGACGTGCTCAACGACGTGTTCTTCATCATCCGCCCCACGGAGAACCCCTATGCCCTGGAGCACTATCAGCGGGGCAACGTGGAGGGCTTTGACCTGAACCGTGACAGCACCTATCAGACCCAGATCGAGTCCCAGGTGGCCACCGCCGACCTGGTCAAGTGGAAGCCCGTCACCCTGATGGAGCTGCACGGCTTCATCTACTATGCCCGGACCCAGCTGCAGATCGAGCCCTGCACCCCGCCCCACGAGCCCAATCTGGAGTATGACCTGTTCATGAATTACGCCCTGGAGGGCGCCCGGGCCTTCGGCGACGTGGCCTCCATGAACTCCATCTATAACTCCTCCAGCGAATACGCCAAGGAGAACGGCGCCACCGAGGACAACCAGCCCTGGTACGACATCACCATGGAGGCAGGCTACGACCCCGCCACCGGCCGGTATGAGTACCCCTCCGACGACATGTCCACCAACTACACGCCCACCTATGCCCTGTTCCACGGCACCATCGGCTACACGGTGGAGTGCGGCGAAAACAACGAGGCCTCCGTCACCATGGGCAAATACGGCCTCATCGGCCACACCGCCTATGTGGCCGAGAACAAGAACGACCTGTATCTGAACCAGCTGGAGTTCTTCCGCCGGGCCCTGAACAACGAGGAGTCCCCGGAGACGGAGAAGTGGTTCGTCACCCAGGACAACCAGGTGGAGGAGAACTTCCGGGAAAAGGACGAATACGGCAAGTTCTATCCCGAGTATTACGTGATTCCCACCGATGCCGCTTCCCAGCGGGACATCGCCGACGCCTATTTCATGCAGGAGTATTTCATCCGCAACGGAGTGCAGGTGGAGAAGCTCACCCAGGACGTGACGGTAAACGGCGTGACCTACAAGGCCGGGGCCTTTGTCATCGACATGCACCAGATCAGCCGCAGCTTCGCCAATGCCGTGCTCTATAAGGGCAAGATCGTGAAGAACTGGACGGGCCTGTTCAGCGAGTCCGTCACCAACTTCCCGGAGCTGCGGGGCTTCGACTGCACCCCCATCACCCAGCCCGGCGTGTTCGAAGGTAAGACCGTCGACGCCAACACGGTGGAGCGCGGCACCGCCTGGGTCACCACCTACGGCGCCAAAGCCACCGTCATCAGCAACAACGGCCTCGACGCCGTCAACGCCGTCAACGACCTGCTGGCCAAGGGCGTCACCGTGGGCTTCATCACCGAGGCCGGCGACCACTACAGCAAGGGCGATTTCGTCATCGACCACAAGGACGCCGCCCAGATCAGCGACCAGTATGTCATCGAGATCACCCATGTGGCCGATGTGCCCCAGGCCAGGGTCATCACCGAGCCCAAGGTCTATGTGGACGACGACAGCTTCGACCGCTTCGCCTTCACCCGCCAGATGAACTTCAAGACCGTGGCCGATGTGTCCCAGGCCAACGTGGTGTTCTCCAGCAACGAGCCCGAGGAGGACGTGAAGGCCGCCGTGGCCAACGGTCTGCCCTTTGTGGGGGCCAGCGTCAACATCCTGGAGTATGCCAAGGCCACCATCCCCGGCTTCGACTTCAAGATCCAGTGGATCATTGAAGAGGGCATGTACGGCCCCGAGGAGGTCTATAACGACTATGAGGCGCTGTTCAACGTGGAATACGGCGACAGCCTCATCACCGCCAGCTACGCCGCCGCCGGAGACTTCACCACTTATACCAAGGGCGGCTCCATCATCTCCGCTTACCCCCAGGAGGCCACCGTCCTCATGCGGGCCGGCAGCCAGGACGACTTCTATAAGGCCGGCTGGTGGAACGGCATCGACGATCCCGACGGCGGCCTGAAGGGCCAGGTGGTTGCCATCGACTATCAGTCCGGCGGACTGGACATGACGGTGTTCTGCACCAGCATCACCAACAAGGCCCACCAGACCGACGATTACCGTCTGGCCACCAACGCCATCTACAGCAAGCTCCTGGGCGCCGACTTCACGGTGTCGGACGCCGGACAGGATGAGCCCGTCCCCGAGCCCGTGCCCGAGCCCAGCAGCCCCCGCACCGGCGACGACATGAACGTTGTGGCGTGGATCGCCGCAGCGGTTCTGTCCATGGGCATGGCCGCGGTGTTCACCACCCGGAAAAAGGCCCGCTGACAGCCGCAGCACCCAGCGCAGGAACCCATAAAACAGCATCCCCCGGCGCGATGCGCCGGGGGATGCCCCTTTTCCCGTTATTCCTCTGATTTCGGTCCCTTCAGCCGGTCCAGCAGACGGCGAAGGGGACTTTTCTTGTCCACCGGTTTGTCCTCCGGCTGGGGCTCCGGCGGGGCGGCCAGCGCGGCCCGGACCCGGTCCATGGCTTCCTTTGCCCCGGACACTCCGGCC
>OICT01001158.1_pt1 | contig 10771 bp, 15 predicted proteins | sample 1581331 | NCBI WGS metagenome assembly OICT01 (sample SAMEA3882544, study PRJEB24775) | human gut metagenome | biome: human-associated habitat; feature: intestine environment; material: feces | place: Netherlands | collected 2009/2010 | reverse complement strand
CAGATGCTTTTTTCAATATGTTATTTGTTTGGTAATGAGAAGGTTTAAAAGAATCAGAGTGTATATGAAAAATATGTCTTGATAAGGGTAAGCAATGAAAATTATAGAAGTGGAAATATAGATTGATAAAAATAAATAGAACTTGTAGTTTCCGGATAGATATAGATATTAAATGCAAAAGAATATATATTGAAAAAATAGATAGCAGAGAAAGAGAGAGACAATATAACAATGATAATTGATAATGTAAAAATCTATACTGAAGCAGGTACTTTTGTTTCAGGCGGAATTATTACACAGGGAGATAAAATCACAGAAATCTATACCGAAGCAGAAAAAGAAAATATATTCAAAAAAATGAATATGAACAATTAATATATATTATTACAATTATGAATTTTCTTGACTTTTACTATTATATAACTTATAATGGAGACACTTAGAGAGAGTGCTGGAATCTCTACGGGGACCAGTGCGAAGGAAAGGCCTTCTCCATTATATGGAGGAGGCCTTTTTCTTTGAAAGAATTTAAAACAATTGACGAGCAAATCCAATTGCTCTACCAACGCGGGTTAAAAATAGAAGATATCAATAAAGCTAAATTATATTTACTAACTCAAAATTATTACAATATTATTAATGGCTACGCAAATTATTTTCCACGTAAAGATGACCAATATATCGCTGGAACTAGTTTTGATGAAATCGCGCATTTATATGTATTTGAAAGAGAAATAAAACAAGCTATTTTTCAAGCTTGCCTTACAATGGAAACACATTTAAAAGCTATATTCGCTCATCGCTTTGCCGAAGCCAATCCCAATATTCCTTATGCCTACCTAAACATAGATTGTTATGACAAAACAAAAACTTTAAATGTCATAACGACTATATCACAATTGGCCAAGACAATCAGTAAATATAAAAAACACAAAGATAGCAGCATTGCTCACTATATAAGCCATCATCATGACGTACCTATATGGGTACTAGCTAATTACCTTGATTTTGGCGAGTTGAGATATATGCTTCTAAATTCGACAACATCTGTGCAAAATGCAGTAGCCAAAGATATGATGAATTTTATTCAGGTACATCTTCCCGATTCAGCCTTACCAGTCCCTTTTTCTCCAGAAGTGATGTGTAGCTTTATTGAAAATATAAACGATGTCAGAAATATCTGTGCTCACAACAATAGACTTTTGGGCTTTATTTGCCGACGAGACAGTAAATATTGGGAACCATTACACATTCCGTATAACATAACTCCTGATTCTCCACGCAATACAGTATATTCGGTTTTCATTTCACTACAATGTTTTTTGAGTGAAAGTGAATATGGTGCTGTGCATAATACAATACGCAAGGAATTCAATAAATTAGACCGCCGTATGAAGACGATCCAATCTAATGAGATTCTTGCTAAGCTAGGTTTCCCAGAAAATTGGCATAAAACTATAAAAAAAATTCAACATTAAGCTACTGACTGCATCCTGCACGTTTTGTAAAGGAAATTTACATGCTGCCCTTACCACATCACAATTGACTTAGATTCCTGCATCGTAATTATCCGCAATGTTCCATCGCAGGTCTGCACGCAATGCAGTGAACCGTATTATTCAACCGAAGTCATGAGACAGCTATATAAAATTGCCGAATCCGTTCGTAATTCTATGACAGAGGTTGCCATTGTCAATTATCATTCGGCTACATAAAAAAGGTAGTGTCAAGATTCTTTCGCAAATTCATTTCATCCGCCAGTAAATATCGTAATCAGATATATGGATTTTCCTCGTCATTTGGCTGCTCAATTTCCATCTTGAATAGATGCTCCATGTCCATATAGCGTTTTGAGCCCCATTCCGAGGCGGCAACATGACGAAGTCTGGCACAGACGAGCATCAAAGCACTGTTGCCGTCAGGAAAGGCACCAATGGCTCGTGTACGGCGGCGTATCTCGCGATTCACCCGTTCTGTTAGGTTATTCGTGCGGATCCGGCTCCAGTGTTCTGTTGGGAAATCCATATAGGTCAAGGTTTCGCCCACGCTGTCCTCGACTTTCTTGGCTGCGGATAAAAGCTTCATTTCACGGAGCTTGGCGGCAATGGAGACCGCCTTTTCCTGTGCAGCTTCCTTGCTCTCCTGCGCGTGGATTGCCTTGAGCATTAAGGTAACCTGCTTCATCTTAGTCTTTGGCGTCACTGTGAAGACGTTCCGGTAAAAATGGACCGTGCAGCGTCGGTATTTGGCTTCAGGACAGACTACAGGGATGCTTTCCAGCATGCCAAGGCATTTATCGCCGATAATGAGACGCACGCCTGCAAGGCCACGGCCTTTGAGCCAGGTGAAGAAGTTCAACCAGCTTTCCCTGTCTTCTTTCATGCCTTCTGCTGCTCCGAGAATCTCACGGAACCCGTCTTTATTGACGCCAATAGTGATTAAAACGGAGACATTTTGAATCTCGCCACCCCAGCAGCGCTTGAGGTAAATGCCGTCGACGTAAACATACGGATATTCCCCCGTTAAAGGACGCTGACGCCATTCCTCGATGTGCTTGTATGCCTTCTGATTGAGATGGCTGATGGTGCCAGAGGAGACCTTTGTGCCCCAAAGCAATTCGGTGATATCTTCGACACGGCGCACGGATACGCCGGCCAGGTACATCTCAATAAGGGCTTCCTCGACAGAGCATTCACGGCGTTTATAGCGCTCGATGATGGCCGTCTCAAACTGGATGCCCTTGAGCTTCGGCACGCGTAATCTGACTTCGCCGGAAGTCGTGCCAAAATTCCGCTCGTAATGACCGGAACGGTAGCCCTTACGGTCTCCCGTTCGCTCATACTTGCCAGCGCGGACGAGTTCATCCGCCTCGTGGTCGAGCAGGGCGTTCAGTGTTTCCTCTACACTGTTGCGTACAAGATCCTTTAAATTATTCTTTATAAGATCCTCATTAAGTTGTATAATATTACCAGACATAGTCTATTGCCTCCTTACGAATTTTGTGTGGTAACTTAATTGTACTAGCGGCAATAGACTATGTCCATTTTTTATGAAATTGAATTTGCGAAATATATTTTACCTTATCAAATATTGTTGGCCATGCACAAACGGATGTTACCAGCGATGTTTACACGCATAAAAATACTAAACAATTAATTGACGCCGTTGATAAATTACCCGTCAAATTTACCGCTTCCAGTGTAGCCACCGTAATAGAATTAGCTAAAATCAGCAAAAAAAACAGCACCGTCCACATTATAAAGAATGTGACAACGGTGCTATTTTACTGGGTTTATTCTTCGTCTTCCTGTAAGTCGGCATTATGGTATACGTCCTGGACGTCGTCGAGTTCGTCGAGGGCGTCTACGAAGCGTTCCATTTTTTCAGCGTCTTCACCGGTGAGTTTGATCGTGTTTTCCGGAACCATGGTGATCGATGCGTGTTCCGTTTCGATGTTGTTGTCAGCCAGGGCTTTTTCGACAGCATCGAAAGCTTCCGGCGTGGTGATGATTTCGTAGTCTTCATCGGAGACTTTTACGTCATCGGCACCGGCGTCGAGAGCGACTTCCATAATCTGGTCTTCATCAGCCTGGTCGCGGTTGACGACGAAGATGCCCGTGTTGTGGAACATCCAGCTGACACAGCCCGTAGCACCGAGGTTGCCGCCGGATTTGGAAAATTCGTGACGGACAGCAGCGGCTGCGCGGTTGCGGTTATCCGTGAGGACGTTGACCGTAACGGCAACGCCTGCCGGGCCATAGCCTTCGTATACGATTTCTTCATAGTTCTGGCCTTCCGTAGCGCCAGCACCTTTCTGGATAGCCCGTTTGATGTTATCTTTCGGGATATTGTTTTCCTTAGCTTTCTGAAGGGCCAGTTTCAGACGCATGTTGCCGACCGGGTCCGGGCCGCCCATGCGGACAGCAATCGTGATTTCACGGCCAATCTTGGTCGTGATCTTGCCGCGGATTGCGTCGTTTTTCCCTTTTTTACGTTTAATATTCGCCCATTTAGAATGTCCAGACATTCAAATGCCTCCCTTTATTTCCACCAATCTTCGCCGGCCAGGCGATCTAAGATGATAGCTGCTGCCGAACGGACAGATAAGTGATTATATTCCCCGGCGCCGTAAATCGGTTCCAGGATGAAATCAAATTTTTCCATCGTTTCTTTGGTCATGCCATAGCCCGTGCCAAAGAGCAGGAGGATCGGCGTATCGTCTTCTTCCCGCTTGTGTCGCAAGTCCTTGTAGGAAATAGTATTGGCATAGGTCCGCGCATCCGTCGTGACGACGTAAGGTTTCTTCCCTTCTGCGGTGGTGACTGCTTCGACAGCCGCTTCGATGGACGGGCGGATGTCGACGATATCGAAAGCCTGTGTGCGGTAGCCATTATAATTACGGCCAACCGGGCTTTCCCAAAAATCCATGATTTTATGCACCATATCGAGCTGCCCCGGAATATGGTGGATGATGAAATATTTTTTGACGCCATACGTCTTGGCCGACCGCGAAATGTCGTGCAGATCGTAGTTGATAATGGCCGTAGCGATGACGTTGAAATTCTTATCATATATGGGATAATGAACCAATCCGACATACAAAGGGGATTTCATCATTTCTTCACCCCTTTCAGTTTTGCCAGTATCTTCCGGTCGGCCTGCGACAAGTCACAATGCGCCAAAAGGTCTGGCCGTAATTCCAAGGTCCGCGACAGCGAGGCTTCCCGCCGCCAGGCATCGATTTTCGCGTGGTCGCCGCTTCTCAGGACTTCCGGTACGGCCATGCCGCGGAAGACGGCAGGCTTCGTGTACTGCGGATATTCCAGGAGCGACGAATAGAAAGAATCTTCTGCCGCACCGGCTGCGGCGCCGAGGACGCCGGGAATCATGCGGGCCACGGCATCGGTAACGGTCATAGCCGGCAGTTCACCGCCAGTAAGGACGTAATCGCCGACGGAAATAGTTTCATCGGCCAAATCCTGCTCAACGCGGTAATCGACGCCTTCGTAATGGCCGCATAATAAAATAAGCTGGTCGTATGTCGCCAGCTCGCGTGCTTTGGCCTGCGTAAAGGTCTGCCCTGCGGGCCCCATGAAGATGATACGCCGCCGCGGCACCTGGCGCCGCACAGCTTCGACAGCGGCATAGAGGGGCGCTGTTTTCATGAGCATCCCACAGCCGCCGCCATAGATGGTATCATCGACCATGTGATGGCGGTCATACGTGAAATTACGTGGATTGGTCACATCCAGATCCAACAGACCGGCTGCCCGGGCCCGCCCGATGATGCTGTGCTGGAAAAAAGCTTCGATGAACTCCGGAAAAAGTGAGATAATGTCGATTCTCATTCGTCTACCCACTTCGGCGGATCGACGACGATTTTCTTTTCGCCTTCATCAATGGACTTGATGACATCAGGGATAGCGGCCAAGAGTGTTTCCCTGCCGTCATCGGCAGTGACGACATAGACGTCGTTGCTGCCCGTGCGCAGTACGTCTGTAAGTTTTCCCAGTTCATGGTCCTGAAGGTCGTATACGGCCGAGCCGAGGATGTCGTAGATATAGTGCTGACCTTTTTTCAGGGGTACTAAATCTTCGCGCGGGACCTGCAGGTCTTTCTTGACCAAGAGTTCCGCTGCGTTGCGATCATCGACGCCGACAAATTTCATGAGGACGACCCGCTTATGAAGACGTGCAGATTCTACTTCATATTTTTTGCCGTTGATGTAGCCGTATTTCATTTTCAGGAATCGTTTCGGAAAATCCGTATCGGGATAAATACGAACATCACCCCGCACGCCGTGCGGGGCAACGATTTGACCGATTGTGAAAAGATCTAATTCAGCCATCGTATTCTATTGGCGGATAGAAACAATCTTGCCGTCTTCAAGCAAGATTTCTGTTCCCATCAATTTTTCTAAATCATCGCCGACCTTGACAACGACAGTCTGTTCGAGCGTGCCTTGTCTGATTTCGGAACCGATTGTCAACTGTTCAGCTTCCTCTCTGTCGTGCTGTGCCTTTGCTTTTGCTGCAGCGAGACGCTGTTTTTGTTCTTCTACTTTAGCACGCAAGGAAATCAACCCCTGGGCATCGATTTTAGCCTGTTCGGTCATCATGCGTTTAGCCTGGAATTCCAGGTTCTGCATTTCCCGATCGATGTCACTCAGGGCCTGGTCAGCACCTTTGAGGATACGATCCTTGAGGGCCTGCGTCACCTTCGCTTTGACAGCGACAGGAACGCGCAATGTAATCTGATCCATGGTTCCTCCTATACGATATCCACTGATACTTTCTTGTTAGCCTTCACTGCCGCAGCCTTGACAACAAGGCGCAATGCTTTCGCAATTTTACCCTGTTTGCCAATGACTTTACCCATATCTTCGGGTGCGACATGAAGCTGATAGACTTCGAGGCCTTTTTTTTGAATCTTGGTAACTGTAACCGCATCCGGGTTCTTGACGAGGGACCGGGCGATACATGCAATCAATTCTTCCATAGTATCCAGCCTCACTTACTTTTTGGATGCTTCAAACTGAGCCATGATGCCAGCTTTTTTGAAGATAGAACGGATCGTATCTGTAGGCTGTGCGCCTTTGCCGAGCCATGCTACAGCTGCTTCAGCATCGACGGTCAGACGAGAGTCCATGTCTTTGGACGGATCGTACATGCCCAACGTAGCGACCGGACGACCGTTGTTACGAGCATCGCGGGAATCAGCGACGACGACACGGTAGATCGGTTTCTTTTTAGCACCTAAACGAGCCAAACGAATTTTAATCATTGAAAATCACCTCCTTGATATAGTATCTTAATTTCCACAAAAAGAGGAAATCCATTTAAAAAGGCAGACGCGGCATGAAACCCCGTCGTTTATTCTTCTGTGCTTTCTTGGCCTGCTTCATCATCTTCTGCATTTCTGCGAACTGCTTGATGAGGCGGTTGACATCCTGGACGCGCGTGCCGCTGCCCTTGGCGATACGGCGCTTGCGGCTGTCCTTGATGAGCATTTTAGGATTGGCACTCGACCGTTCCTGGGCCGTCATGGATGTGATGATGGCTTCGATTCGTTTGAATTCTTTGCCGTCCATATCGACTTTGTCGAGTTCTTTCTTATATTTCCCGATGCCTGGGATGAGGCTCAGGAGACTGCCCATATTGCCCATTTTCTTGATCATATGGAGCTGAGACAGGAAGTCATTGAAGGTGAAGGTACCACTTTTCATGGTCTTCTTCATGTTTTCCATCGATTCTTCATCGAAAGCTGCCTGGGCTTTTTCGATGATCGTTTCGACGTCGCCCAAGTCGAGGATACGCGATGCGTAACGGTTCGGATGGAATTCTTCCAAGCCGTCGAGCTTTTCGCTGACGCCGATGAACTTGATCGGTTTGCCCGTAACAGCCTTGATAGACAAGGCAGCACCGCCGCGGGCATCACCATCGAGTTTGGTCATGATGATACCGTCAATGCCGAGAGCTTTGTCGAAGGCCGACGCAGCCGTAACGGCATCCTGGCCGGTCATGGCGTCGACGACGAGCAGGATTTCATGAGGATGGACTTCACTCTTGATGTTAATCAGTTCATCCATGAGGGTTTCATTGATATGTAAACGGCCGGCCGTATCGATGATGACGACATCGCGTAAATGGCTGGTCGCATAGGGTATCGCATGTTGGGCGATGGTTACAGGGTCCTTGCTGCCCTCTTCAGTGTAGACGGGCATATCCAGTTCCTGGCCGAGGACCTGCAACTGCGTGATAGCGGCCGGACGGTAGACGTCGGCTGCAACCATGAGCGGGCTCTTACCCTGGGACTTCAGCTTCTTAGCCAGTTTGGCAGCTGTCGTCGTCTTGCCGGCGCCCTGGAGGCCGACGAGCATGATGATGGTCGGTGGCTTGGGGGCGATGGTAATCCGGCTCTGTGTCCCGCCGAGGAGTTCCGTCAGTTCATCGCGGACAATCTTGATGACCGTCTGCGACGCGTTGAGGCTGCCGAAAACTTCTTCGCCGACGGCCTTTTCTTTTACTTTCTTGATGAAATCTTTGGTGACGGCAAAGTTGACGTCCGCTTCCAGAAGGGCGCGGCGCATCTCTTTCAGCGCTTCGCTGACATCCTCTTCAGAAAGCTTCCCTTTGCCGCGGAGTTTTTTAAATGCCGCCTGGAATCGTTCGGACAGACTTTCAAATGGCATAAGGGGCCTCCTTCTATAACTCTATTTCATGCAAAAGCTGTTTCGCTCTTTCAAGGGTCTGCGGTTCTTCCCGGTCGAGAAGCCGCTCTACTTCATCAATCTTATCCCGAACCGCATCGTAGCGGGCCAGCAGATGAAGGCGCTGTTCGTAATTTTCCAGCGAGTGGGACGCACGCTTGAGCATGTCATAGGCACCTTGACGGGAAATGTGCAGTTCTTCACCGATTTCGCTAAGGGACAAGTCCATATCGAAATACATTTCCATGCAGCGCCGTTGTTTTTCCGTAAGCAAAGGCCCGTATAAATCGAGGAGCCGTCCCTTGCGGACTACATCTTCAAGCATGGCTTCACCGCCTTTCAAACAGCGTACTTTGATATTATAACGGAAAGCGCCCCATCTGTCAAGTATTTTTACTTGTCAGTCTTGTACGATAACAGATGGCTCACAGCTGCTGGCGGGTGCCCCACGTGGGCGCCCCTACATTTTTGCAGCCTTTCCCGGACACAGGGGCATGTAGGGGCTTGCACGTGGCAAGCCCGCCTCTACGGATGTGGCAACAGTGCTCTCTACTTGATGATGGAGACCCGGACGTCGTAGAAGGTGCTGCCGGCACCTTCATCGGTCAGGCGCTGAGACGTGAGGACGTTGACCGAAGCCCCCTGCCCTTTGACCCGTTCGCGCCACCAGACGCCTTCGCTGACGACCTGGCCTGGTACGGTCCGGTCAGAAATGACGACGGTGAAATCGGCCTGGCCCCGTTCATTGGCCAAGGTCACGGTCTGCCCTTCTGTCAGTCCATAGCGGGCTGCATCATCGGGATGGACGAAGAGGTCCATGATGTGGCCGGCCGTCAGCTCGTCCCGTTCATTGAAGGACGAATCGAGGATGCGCATATCCGGGCCGTTGACGAAAGCCAGGGTGCCGTCATCTTCAGCCAAAGGCATATAGTCGGGCAAAGGCTGGGCCAGGGCTTCGTTGCGGATTTCGATTTTCCCTGATGGCGTTCCAAAGCGGGTCTGATAATCGTCCGGCAGGGGCAGCGGCGTCGGCAATCCCTGGAGCAGCCGCTGCCGGTCTACCGGAAGGGGCCATTTCGTCGTCGATGCAGCCAGGGCTTCGACAAGGTCTCTTTCCGAGCGATTATAGAACTCATCGTCGATTCCCAGGGCATGGGCCAGGTCACAGGCGATGCGCCAGTTGGAGCGGCTCTGGCCGACTGGCGGAATGGCCGCATAGCCGCACTGAATCGTATAGTTGCCATAAGAATAATAAGCATCGTCGTGCTCCAGGGACGTCGTCGCCGGCAGGACGAGGTCAGCGTGCCGTATCGGTCATGAAGCGTTCATGGACGACGGTGAATAAATCGTCCCGGCAAAAGCCTTTCAGGACCTGGTTCTGGTCCGGCGCCGTGCAGGCCGGGTTCGACGAATAGACGAAGAGACTGCGGATGCTATCATCTTCCGTCAAGGCCCGACCGAGGCAGCACATGTTGACGATGCGCTTGCCTGGCTGTTTCCAATCGGAATGGGTGACGATTTCTTTATTATAGGCTTTCGACGCCGATGCCGACGTCAAAAGACCGGCCCCTTTCTTGCCCCAGGCGCCGACGACGGCAGGCAGACAGGTGATGAGGCGTGTCGTCATGGCGCCGTTACGATAGCGCGACTGGCCGCTGCCGAGGCGGATGAAAGGCGCCCGGGCCTGTCCGTAGGCCTGGGCCAAGGCGACGACAGTCGCAGCCGGTACGCCGGTGATAGCCTGCACGGCTTCCGGCGTATAGTTCGTCCCAGCCGAGGACGTTTGCCGCCAGAAAGGCTTCATCGGCCAGTCCATCGCGGTCGAGGACATGCATCATGCCCAGGACCAGGGCTCCATCGGTCCCCGGGCGGACGGCGACAAAATGGTCGGCTAAATCAGCCGTCTTATGGCGGTACGTATCAATACACCAGACGACGGCCCCTTTACGCCGGGCCGCTTCGACATCGTGGCGGAAATGGATATTCGTCGCCACCATGTGGAGACTCCAGAGGAAGATGCAGTCGCTGTCCTGAGCTTCCTGCGGTGCCGTCGGCATGGTGCTGCCCATGACATCCTTGAATCCCTGCCCTTTGGCCGGAGCGCAGATGGTCCGATCCAGTTCCGAAGCGCCCAGACGGTAAAACAGTCCGTGCAGAGCATCATGCTGGACAATGCCCATGGTGCCGGCATAGGAATAAGGCAGGATGGCTTCGGCACCACAATCGGCAATAATCCCCTTCCACCTTTCAGCAATCTCCGCCAGGGCCTGGTCCCAGGAAATGGGTGCAAACTGGCCGCTTCCCTTGGGCCCGGTCCGCTTCAAAGGCATCGTCAGGCGGCGCGGCGAATGGACGGTCCGTTCATAATGGGCCATCTTCGGGCACAACGTCCCGCGCGTAAAAGGATGGGCCCCATCGCCGGCGACGGACACGACGCGGCCGTCGTCGACAGAAACGACAAGCCCGCAGGCATCGGGGCAGTCATAAGGGCAGACAGATGTATAGGTTTTCATGATATCACCTCTTGTTTCGTGGCTCGTGGTTCGTGGTTTGTAGGGGCCG
>OICT01001153.1_pt1 | contig 10804 bp, 9 predicted proteins | sample 1581331 | NCBI WGS metagenome assembly OICT01 (sample SAMEA3882544, study PRJEB24775) | human gut metagenome | biome: human-associated habitat; feature: intestine environment; material: feces | place: Netherlands | collected 2009/2010 | reverse complement strand
TTCCAACGGCTTCCGTATCGGTGGCATGGTCAAGGGGTCCGGCATGATCGCCCCGCAGCTGGCCACCATGCTGTGCGTCATCACCACCGATGCCGTCGTGACCGCCGGACAGCTTCAAGCCGCCTTGAACGCCGGAGTCGAAATGTCGTTCAACCGCATCGACGTGGACGGCTGCATGTCCACCAACGACACCGTGTTGCTGCTGGCTTCCGGCGCGTCCGGCATCGAACCGGACCCGGACGAGTTCAACGAGCTTGTGGCCAAGGCCACCGCCTCGCTCGCTCGCCAGATCATCGGCGACGGCGAAGGCGCAAGCCATGACATCCGTGTCAAAGTTACCGGCGCGACCACCGAAGAAGCCGCTCTGGCATGCGGCCGCGCGGTCGCAGCGTCCAATCTGCTCAAATGCGCCATCTCCGGCAACGATCCGAACTGGGGCCGCATCGTCAGCTCCCTCGGCACCGTGCCGCCCGACGTCGCACCATACGATTCCGAAAAGGTCACGGTGGACGTCAACGGCGTACGCATCTGCGAAAACGGCGGAGCCGGACGCGACCGCTCCGAAGTGGACATGACCCCACGCGAGGTGCACATCGACATCGACCTGAACGCCGGAGAAGCGGAAGCGACCGTCTGGACCGACGATCTGACCCACGAATACGTACACATCAACGCTGACTACGAAAGCTGATCGAATAGGAATGGCCAAAGAACTCAAAGGACCTGGATTCCACTTCGACGTGCACACCGACCTGCGCGCCGACCAGAAGGCGGAAGTGCTTATCGAAGCGCTGCCGTGGCTGGAGGAATTCGCCGGACAACGCATCGTCATCAAATATGGCGGCAACGCGATGATCGACGATCATCTGAAAGCCTGCTTCGCCGAAGACATGGTGTTCCTGCGCCAGGTGGGACTGCACCCGGTCGTGGTGCACGGTGGCGGTCCGCAGATATCCCAAATGCTTAAGGCCCTGGGTATCAAGTCCGAATTCAAGGGCGGATTGCGTGTCACCACTCCGGAAGCCATGGATGTGGTCCGCATGGTGCTGACCGGCAAGGTGTCCCGTGAACTCGTTGGCCTGATCAACGCGCACGGTCCATTCGCGGTCGGCCTGTCCGGCGAGGACGGCGCCCTGTTCTCGGCCATGCAGCGCAAACCGGTCATTGACGGCAAGCCCACCGATATCGGCTTGGTCGGCGACGTGGTGAGCGTCGACGCGTCCGCCGTGGAGGATCTAATCAACGCTGGACGTATTCCGGTGGTTTCCTCCGTGGCTCCGAATGAAGACGATGCCACTGAAGTGCTCAACGTGAACGCCGACTCCGCCGCGGCCGCCCTTGCCGCGGCCCTTGGAGCCAGCAAGCTGGTCGTGTTGACCGACGTCGACGGTCTGTATGCCGATTGGCCGGACCGTGACTCCCTGATTGGCCGCATCGGCGTGGAGAATCTGCGCGATATGCTCCCCGACCTGGAAAGCGGCATGCGTCCGAAGATGGAAGCCTGCGTGCGCGCCATCGACGGAGGCGTTCCGCGGGCCCATATTATCGACGGTCGCAAACCGCATTCCATCCTGAACGAGATCTTCACCACCGACGGCATCGGCACCATGGTCGTGCCCGAGGACGGTATTGAAATGAGGAGTTCCTATGGCAACTGAACAACTGGAAACACTCGGCACTGAAGATGCCAAGTGGCTGGGAGAGTACTCCCAGGTGCATATGAACGTGTTTGGCACGCCCCTGCGCGTGATGGACCACGGTGAGGGCGCCCACATCTGGGATGTCGACGGCAATGAATATCTCGATTTCCTTGCAGGCATCGCCGTCAACGCGCTCGGATACGCCCATCCGAAGTGGGTGAAGGCCGTCAGCGAACAGGCCGCCAAGGCCGCGCATGTGAGCAACTACTTCGCCACCGAACCGCAGATCAAGCTCGCCGCCAAACTCGTCAAGCTCGCGGGCGCTCCGGAAGGTTCCCGCGTCTACTTCGGCAATTCCGGCGCGGAAGGTAACGAGGCGGCGCTGAAGCTCGCCAAGCTCTACGGGCGCACCCTGCCGGGCGCGTCGCCTGAGATCGGCGGCAAACCGGCACGCATCATCTCCATGACCCACGGTTTCCACGGCCGTACCATGGGCGCGCTGTCCGCAACGTGGAAGCCCGCCATCCGTGAGAAATTCGAGCCGCTGGTACCGAACATCGAATTTGTGGAGGCCGGCAACGTCGAAGCCTTGCACGACGCTTTCGCCGAAACCGGCCAAGGCAAGTACGGCAAAGGGCCGGTCGCGGCCGTCATCATGGAGCTTATCCAGGGCGAGGCCGGTGTGATGCCGCTCGGAGCGGACTATGTGAAGGCCGCCCGCAAACTATGCGACGAACATAAGGCACTCCTCATCATCGACGAAGTGCAGACCGGCATCGGACGCACCGGAGCATGGTTCGCCTTCCAGCGTGAGGATCTTTCCGGCGGTGTGACCCCGGACATCGTCACTTTCGCCAAGGGCGTTGGCGGTGGTTTCCCGATGGGCGGCATGATTTCCTTCGGCGCCGAACTGTCCGCGCTGTTCACCCCGGGTTCCCACGGCTCCACTTTCGCAGGCAATCCATTGGGCGCTTCGGCGGCATTGGCAACGCTGGGAGTCATCGAAGAGGACAACCTCGTGGACAACGCCGAAGAACGCGGCAAGCAGCTGCGCGACGGTATCGCCTCCTGCGGTAATCCGCTATTCGTCTCCGTGCGTGGCCGTGGCCTGCTCGACGCCATCGAACTTGCCCACCCCTGCTCGCATGCGGCCATGAACTGGGCTTTGGAACACGGTCTCATCGTCAATGCGGTGGCTCCGAATGCGTTGCGTCTCGCCCCGCCGCTGGTCATCACTGCTCAGGACGTCGATCAAGCGGTGTCCATCCTCGCCAAGATTCCGTCCGACCTGCCTAACGACTGATCTCGGACGAACCCGAAGAATTTGAAAGGAGCCTCTATACCAATGGCAACCCCTGAACTGCGCCATATGCTGCGCGATGACGATCTGAACCACGAAGAACAGAAGCAGGTGCTGGAACTGGCCATCAAGTTCCACAAGAACCGTTTCTATCACCAGCCGTTCGCTGGCCCGCAGGGCATCGCCGTGATTTTCGACAAGCCCAGTACCCGTACCCGCTCCAGCTTCTCCATTGGCGTGGCCGAACTCGGTGGCTATCCGCTGGTCATTGACAAGTCCGGCTCCCAGCTGGGCCGTGGCGAACCGGTGGCCGACACGGCTCGCGTGCTTGACCGTATGGCCTACGGCGTGGTGTGGCGCACCTTTGGTCAGGACCGTGTTGCGGAAATGGCCAAGTACTCCACCCATCCGGTGGTGAACGCACTGACCGACGAATTCCATCCGTGCCAGATTCTTGCTGACTTCCAGACCATCGCGGAACATCGCGGCGGTGTAGACAACCTCAAGAACCAGACCATCGCCTATCTTGGCGACGCGGCCAACAACATGTCCAACTCCTACCTGCTCGGCGGCGCTGTGGCGGGCATGAACGTGCGTGTGGCAGGACCGTACGGATACCTGCCGGATCCGCAGATCGTTGCCGATGCCGAAGCGATTGCCTCTGAGACCGGCGGCTCCATCCTCGTCACTACTGATCCGAATGAGGCTGTTGCCGGAGCCGATTGCGTCTTCACCGACACGTGGGTCTCCATGGGCGAGGAAGCGGAATACGCTGTCCGTTCCAAGCCGTTCTGGGATTACCAGGTGAACGCCGAACTCATGGCCAAGGCCAAGGACGACGCCATCTTCCAGCACTGCCTGCCTGCATATCGCGGCAAGGAGGTCACCGCCGAGGTTATCGATGGTCCTCAGTCCGTGGTTTGGGATGAGGCAGGCAACCGTCTGCACGCCCAGAAGGCGTTGCTGACCTGGTTGGCCGGCAAGGCCCGTGGCGATGAAAGCCTGCTGGTCTGATGACTGACCACACTCCCGCGTTGCAGCGTCCTGCCACACGAACCGCTCGACTGAGCGCCATTGAGCAGGCGCTGCTGACGCGCATCGTCACCTCGCAATCGCAACTGTCGCAGATTCTCGCCGACCAGGGCATCGAGGTGACGCAGGCCACGCTGAGCCGTGATCTCGATGAGATTCACGCCACGAAGACCCGTCTTGCCGACGGAACCGTGGCCTACGCCGTCGGCAAACAGAACATTGATGAACATCCGGCTTCTAACCCGGACGCCAAAACCGAGCAGCAGATTAGCCGGGTACTGTCCGGACTGGTCACATCCGTGGCCGCGGCACGTAATCTCGTGGTCGTGCACACGCCATCCGGCGCCGCGCAATATGTGGCCAGCGTCATCGATAAGCAGCCCATCGAAGGCGTGCTTGGCACCATCGCCGGAGATGACACGGTCATGGTTATCTGCTCCGAGGATGATGTCGCCAAACGGCGTGCGCAATGGCTGCTTGATGTCGCTTCCAAAGCGTGAATAGCCATATAGTGGACACGACGCACCAAATATGCATAAATATACAGAGCTGTGCATATACTGATGAATAACGTTGGATGTTAGAAAGGGAAACCATGAGCGATCAGAATCGTCTCGTCCTGGCGTACTCCGGTGGTCTTGACACCTCCGTCGCCATTTCGTATCTGAAGGAACGCACCGGCAAGGATGTTGTGGCCGTGTCCCTCGACGTCGGCCAGGGCGGCGAAAGCCTCGAAACCATCAAGCAGCGCGCGCTGGCATGCGGTGCGGTCGAAGCCTACGTGGTCGATGCCCGTGATGAATTCGCCAACGAATACTGCATGAAGGCCCTGAAGGCCAACGCCATGTACGAAGGCGTGTACCCGCTGGTCTCCGCCATCTCCCGTCCGCTGATTTCCAAGCATCTCGTCCGTGCCGCCCACCAGTTCGGCGCTGACACCATTTCCCACGGCTGCACCGGCAAGGGCAACGATCAGGTTCGTTTCGAGGTCTCCATCGCCTCCATCGACCCGACGCTGAAGGCCATCAGCCCGATTCGCGACCTGTCTCTGACCCGCGACGTCGAGATCGCCTTCGCCAAGGAACACAAGCTGCCGATCGTGCAGACCGAGAAGAGCCCGTTCTCCATCGACCAGAACGTGTGGGGCCGCGCCATCGAGACCGGTTTCCTCGAGGATCCGTGGAACGGTCCGACCAAGGACTGCTACTCCTACACCGACGATCCGGCGTTCCCACCGGTCGAGGATGAGGTCGTCATCGAATTCAAGCAGGGCGTCCCGGTCAAGATCGACGGTCATGACGTCACTCCGCTGCAGGCCATCGAAGAGATGAACCGTCGTGCAGGCGCGCAGGGCATCGGCCGTATCGATTTGATTGAGGATCGTCTGGTAGGCATCAAGTCCCGCGAGCTGTACGAGGCTCCGGGCGCAGTGGCGCTGATCACCGCCCACCAGGAACTCGAGAACTGCTGCCTCGAACGCGAGCAGCACCGCATCAAGCGCGACATCGACAAGCGCTGGGCCGAACTGGTCTACGACGCGCAGTGGTTCTCCCCGGCAACCCAGTCCCTGAACGCCTTCATCGAAGACACCCAGAAGTACGTCTCCGGCGAGATTCGCATGGTTCTGCACGGTGGCCGCGCCGTCGTGACCGGCCGTCGCTCCGACAGCTCGCTGTACGACTACAACCTGGCCACCTACGATTCCGGCGACAGCTTCGACCAGAAGTCCTCCAACGGCTTCATCGACATCTATGGTCTGCCGAGCCGCGTGGCCGCAGCCCGCGACGTCAAGTTCGGCAACGGCATCGAGGTTCCGGAGAACAGCGTCGAGTAAGCATCATCCGGATTCACGTTGTGAATCGTCTTGATAATGGGGGAGAGCGTACCGTCGGGACCATCCTGACTGGTAAGCTCTCCCTCAGTCATATCTGCAAGGAGATTTGGAAAAACAATGACCGAGAGCACTACTAATGGTGAGCATCTTGCCCTGTGGGGCGGCCGTTTCAAGTCTGGTCCGTCGCCGGAACTCGCACGGCTGAGCAAGTCCACCCAATTCGACTGGCGACTCGCCGATGACGATATCGCCGGTTCGCGCGCCCATGCCCGTGCACTGGGCCGCGCCGGACTGCTGACCGCCGATGAGCTGCAGCGCATGGAAGACGCCCTTGACGAGCTGCAGCGCCGCGTGGATTCCGGAGCATTCGCTCCGATCGAGGATGACGAGGACGAGGCCACTGCACTCGAACGCGGCCTGCTTCAAATCGCAGGTGACGAACTCGGCGGCAAGCTCCGCGCCGGCCGTTCCCGCAACGATCAGATCGCCGCGCTCATCCGCATGTGGCTGCGACGCCACAGCCGCATCATCGCCAAAATGCTGCTCGGTCTTGCCGCAACACTGATCGAGCAGTCCGAAAAAGCCGGTCGCACCGTCATGCCGGGACGTACGCATATGCAGCACGCCCAGCCAGTTCTGCTTGCCCACCAGCTCATGGCCCACGTGTGGCCGCTGCTGCGTGACGTGGAACGTCTCGCCGATTGGGATAAGCGCATCGACGCCAGCCCGTACGGCTCCGGTGCCCTCGCCGGCAACACCCTTGGCCTCGAACCGGTGGCTGTGGCCCGTGAGCTGGGCTTCTCCAAGGTGACCGCCAACTCCATCGACGGCACCGCCAGCCGTGATCTGGTCGCCGAATTCGCCTTCATCGCCGCCATGACCGGTGTCGATCTGAGCCGCCTGTCCGAAGAGATCATCATCTGGAACACCCAGGAATTCGCGTTCGTGCGTCTTGATGACGCCTACTCCACCGGCTCGTCCATCATGCCGCAGAAGAAGAATCCGGACATCGCCGAACTCACTCGCGGCAAGTCCGGACGACTCATCGGCGACCTGACTGGCCTGCTCGCCACCTTGAAAGGCCTGCCGACAGCCTACGCGCGCGACCTGCAGGAAGACAAGGAAGCCGTATTCGACCAAGTGGACACGCTTGAAGTGCTGCTGCCGGCATTCACCGGCATGGTCGCCACCATGGTCTTCGACAAGGAACGCCTCGAAGCCGAAGCCCCGACCGGTTTCGCCCTCGCCACCGACATCGCCGAATGGCTCGTCAAGAACGGTGTGCCGTTCCGTCACGCGCACGAGCTTTCCGGCGCATGCGTCAAGATTGCCGAAGACCGCGGCCAGGAGCTGTGGGATTTGACCGACGAGGACTTCATCAACGTGTTCAAGGACTTCCTGCCGGCGGACAAGGCCCCGCAGGTGCGTGAAGTGCTGTCCACCGAAGGCTCCGTCTCCGCCCGCAACGGCAAGGGAGGCACCTCCCCGCTGCGCGTGCGCGAACAGATCGTTTCCGCCAAGACCACCATCGAGCAGCTACGCGCCTTCGCCAACTCCGTGTCCGACGGTTCCGCATACAAGTCGCCCGAATCCCTGCTCAAGTAATCCCTATTAAGCAAGGAGCAAAAAGCGGTGCTGTTGACGCGCACGCAGATACGACGGCTGGTCTACGCGCACGGCCGGGAGATTCTGGAACATGACCACATGGCCATCGAAAGGGTCTGCTACCAGCATGGCGTGGTCACCACATTCGCCCATTCCATTCGTGTGGCTTGTCTGTCCGTCTGGCTGGCAGACAGACTGCACCTGTGGAATAGGGTTGATCTACGTTCGTTGATTCGCGCCGCTTTGCTCCATGATTACTTCCTTTACGATTGGCATGACTGGGACAACGGCACCCATCGGCTACACGGATTCACACATGGTGAAACGGCCATGCGCAACGCCATACGGGATTTCAAACTCAACCAGATCGAACGGGACAGCATCGAACATCACATGTTCCCATTGACTCCCTATCCGCCGAAGTACATCGAAGGATACCTTGTCACCGCGGCCGACAAAATCAGCGCCACGAAGGAAACGCTCTCTTTCGATCGTTTCGACAAACCCGCATCCGAGCAACCGACGGACAGGAGCTGATGGCTGTGGCGCTCACACTCGAATATTTGTTCCTTTGGTTCCTGTTATACGCTTTCATCGGATGGGTGTACGAGTCGGTTCTCGTGTCCGTTTCGGAACGTCGATGGGTCAACCGTGGTTTCCTTAACGGGCCGTTGTGCCCAATTTACGGATGCGGCGCGGTGCTTGCGATCGTGCTGTTGCATGACTTCACGAATCCCATCGAGATTTTCCTTATCTCCTCATTCGGCGCGAGCATACTCGAATACATCACCTCTTGGGGCATGGAAAAGCTGTTCCATGCCAGATGGTGGGATTACAGCCATTACCGATTCAACATCCAAGGCCGCATCTGTCTGCTCGGCGCAATCGTATTCGGATTCGGCGGAGTATTGATCATCGATGTGGTCCAGCCGCAGGTCGAACGGCTCACCGCCATGATTCCGCTGCTTGCCGTGCACGTGATATGCGCGGTCGCCGCCATCGTCGTTATCATCGACACCATCGTCACCGTGGTGGGTATCGTCGGCCTGTCCGAGCGTCTCGCCAAATTCAGCGAAGCGGTGCAGGAGCGTGCGGAGAAGGCCGGAGACTCCTGGCAGTGGGGCAAAGAGGAATTCCGCGAGAAGATGCATGATTTGTCGGAATCGTCGCAGGAACGTGTTGCCAATATGCGTCAGCTTGTCTCTTCCGCGTTGAATTGGCAGCAACGTCGTATGATCCGCTCCTTCCCACGCATGCGTTCCACGGACTCCACCAAATACAGCAAGATCATGGAAACCGTGCGTGAGATGCTGCGCCGAAAGTAAGTTTCCACCGGCCACACGTGTCGTATAGCATGTGTCCAAAAACGATTTGCCCCGCCAACCTGCGTTGCGCACGCTGACGGGCAAAATCCCTTTATGCATCACATCGGATAGGGGCTACGGTACTTGCGATGTGGCCGACCCCTTGTAATCGGTGATGCCGGCACCAATGTTCGGATGCTGCGCCGAATACGCCTGGTCCACACAGTAGAACGCCAGAAGCACGACGGCCACAACGGTGAGCTTTCTTGTATCGATACGACTCAGCAAGTTGTCCAATGCAGGAGCCAGCAGATACACGATCGCCAAACCGCCCAAACCAAACGTCAGCAGACCCTCGGCACAGATACGACCATTGAGATTGAGAAAATAACCGGTGTAATCCCACCAGCGTTGTCCTCCGTGGGTCTTCTCCAGATACCAGGACGAGAAGTACTCCAACCCGCCACACAAGACCATGGCGGCCAGGAACTCGAACAAGGGCTTCTTCCTCAACTTCTTCAGCAGAATAAGGATAATCACTCCGCCGGTGCCATAGATCGGCAGCCATGGCCCATGCAGCGTGCCACGATTCACGAACGTTCCTTCGGAAATGAAGGCGAGGCTCACCTCCCATACCCATCCCACGAAACAGAAGATGAAGAACATCATGACCAGATTGACCAACGAATAGCTGCGATCGGAGCTGACGGTGCGGGATTCGCGGAACCGGAACGCCATCGGCGCCGGAGCCAGACGACCAGGATAGATAGTGCCGTCCAGAATCTCCCTGCCGGTATCGATCTGGTGCAGTTGCTCGCGATACTCCTCATACTTGGTCACCGACCGCGCATGCAGGATACGCACGCCCAACCATTCGGACAGGAACCCGACGAAACCGTTCGGCTTGTCCACCGGAACAAGATTGCTGGACAACTGCTCCACCGTTTCGGCAACATCACCATACGCGGCATGCAATGTCTCAGCGGAGGCCTTGCTGTACAGGTATTCGTCGCTGAGCAGCTCGCTTCCCTCCAATCCCGAATCCTTGGACAATCCGCGCACATGCACGTAATATTCGACGAAAAACGCCGCGTTATAGCCGTTGGAATAGAAGATGCCGCTCAAGCCGAGCGTGAACAGATTGAGCAGCCACCAGCCAAGGAACGACAGGTCGGCCACGAAACACTCCCACTTGTGACCCTTCATCATGCGCCTGGACAGGCTGATGGCCTCCCGTGCCCCGATATTCGGATTTTCGGCGACGATGTAGGGCACCATACGGTAGGAATACGGTTTGATGAACGCGCCGATGATGGTGAACGTCCACAGGAACAGGAACACGTTCTCGAGCAGCATCACCTTCGCCATCGACAACCATTTGCGCGTGGTGATCGGGTAGAGGAAACGGCTCACGGGAAGTTTGTCGTAGGTCCGCCCCTCAAGCAGCATGCGCATCATGACCACCCGGTATGTCTGCTGGACGAACAGCCATACGAAAAGGTAAACGGCCAGGGATACGACGATTGGTACGGCCACGGCGACGCCGTCATTATGCACGATCTGCTCCTGATTGTGCTCCACTTGCCTGCGTGCCTGGCTTTCATCGCCGACAAGCAGGTTCTCCAACACTTTCGACACGTTGTCGGATTGCGCTGTGCCATCCTCCTGCACGGTTGCGGACGGGGAACTGGCGTTCACCGACCATGTCGACGAACTGTAGGCGACACCGAACACCGAAGCGAACAGGCAGATGACGACTATCATCCAATAGTGTCTCTTATAGGCTTTCCTTGCATTGGCCTTCATGCCTTTGCGATCCATGCAGACCTCCCTTCTTCTCGTCGATGAGATTCCATTTTTGATTTTAACCGGCATGTTCCGTGATCGCTTTGATAAAAACATGGAAAACGGCACACGCGGCTGTCTGTGTCTTCTGCGAAACTGTAGGGTGCGTAAAACGCGGTAATGTCCACAATTCGATAGGGAGAAAGCACAGTTATGGCTCACGTCATCGATTTCAAGGAGGCCGGTTTCGATTCCGTCCTCGATGAACTGGAATGGCGCGGGTTGATTTCCCAGTCCACTGACA
>OICT01001152.1_pt1 | contig 10821 bp, 8 predicted proteins | sample 1581331 | NCBI WGS metagenome assembly OICT01 (sample SAMEA3882544, study PRJEB24775) | human gut metagenome | biome: human-associated habitat; feature: intestine environment; material: feces | place: Netherlands | collected 2009/2010 | reverse complement strand
GAAAATATCAGCATTTACAAGCCAGAAAAGCCGGTATAAATATACGTAATAACTTATTAAAATACTAAAGGAAGTGTAACATGAAAGCAGTATTGCAGAGAGTAACTCATGCGTCGGTTAAAGTTGACGGCGAAATTAAAGGAAAAATAGGAAACGGTTTGCTTGTATTTTTGGGAGTTGGTCTGGAGGATACAGAAAAAGACGTGATAAAATTTGTTAATAAGATAGTAAAACTGCGTATTTTTTCTGATGAAAACGATAAGATAAATTTATCAGTTAATGACGTAAACGGATCTCTGCTTGTTATTTCTCAGTTTACTCTTTATGCCGACTGCCGTAAGGGTAACAGACCCAATTTTATCAATGCAGGAAAGCCCGATAAGGCCGAACAGTTGTATGAATTATTTATCAGTGAATGCAAAAAGCATGTACCAATAGTAGAAAAAGGCGTATTCGGAGCTGATATGAAAGTTGAACTTTTAAATGACGGACCTTTTACAGTAGTACTTGAGAATTTATAGTGTATATATGTTTAATCTCTTCTGCGGAGTCAATAATAAAAGCAGGAGGGATTTTTTATGTATAAAAGACTGATAATACTGGCGGTTACATTTGCATTTATGTTTTCAGTATTATATATGAGAATATATGTAATCGTTAGAAATGATGATTATATTGAGACGGGAAAAAATCAAGGCGTTTATAAGCTTACGGTAGGAAACACAAACGGAAATATTTACGACCGAAATTACAATAAGCTTATAAATAATCAGACGAATTATTATGCGGTTATAAATCCGACTTCCTCTGCGACCGAGGAAATTCTTCCGGCTGTAACAGATAAAGACGAGTTTTATTCACAGCTTGTTTACGGCAGTCCTTTTGTCTGTCAGGTAAACTGCAGCGAGTTTGAAAGCGACGATATAACAGTATTTGAAATTCCTGAAAGATACGGCGACAATCAGCTTGCACAGCATATAATCGGTTATGTACAGGACGGTAAAGGAGTAAGTGGAATTGAAGCTGCGTATGATGATTTTCTAAGATCTAATGTACAAAAAAATACCGTTACCTACAGTATAGACGGACAAGGAACTGTTTTGCAGGGACTTAATAAAGAAATTGAAGCAGATGACGAAATGACCGCAGGAGTCGTACTTACTATTGACAAATATATACAAGCAATTTGTGAGCTTGTCGGAAAGAAAATAGAAAAAGGCGCTATAGTAGTAATGGATATACGTACAGGTGATATTCTGGGCATGGCAAGCTTTCCTTCTTACAGCGTAGAAAATCTTGAAGAAGCCGTAAATAACAAGAATTCTCCTTTAATTGACAGGTGCTTGTATTCATATAATGTAGGTTCAATTTTTAAGCTTATTACAGCACAGGCAGCGTTTGCTCAGGGAATCAATGAGGATTTTTCGTATAATTGTACAGGTTATACTGAAATTGACGGTCAGGTTTTTAAATGCCATGACCTCAGCGGACATGGCATACAAAACATGACAGAAGCTATGACTAATTCATGCAACACTTATTTTATTGAACTTGCAAAGCATATAGACAATCAGTTATTTCGTGAGACTGCTGAAAAAATGGGATTTGGAATGAGCATACCTCTCGCATCCGGAATTACAGCGTCAGGAGGTAATTTACAAAGTTTAGACGATTTATCTATGCCGGCGGAAAAAGCTAATTTTTCATTCGGACAGGGAAAGCTTATGGCGTCGCCGGTTCAGATATGTACATTTACAGCGGCAATAGCTAATGAGGGAAAGCTATTTGTACCAAGACTTGTAAAGGGAATCACAAACGACGGTGAAACAATTGTAAATGAAGAACAGATAAAATATACTCAGGTATTGGACAGAAATACTGCGTTCAGATTACAGGATCTAATGATCGCAGCAGTAAATAACAATGAAAATTCCAATGCCCGCCCCCGCAACGCATATGCCGCTGGAAAAACTTCTACGGCTCAGACCGGCAGATTCGGAACAGATGAAACAGAAATATGTCATGGCTGGATCACAGGTTATTTTCCGGTAAGCGAGCCGAAATATGCAGTAACGGTTCTGTGTGAGGACGGCGGTTACGGAAATGACTGTGCAGCTCCGATTTTTAAAGAAATAGCAGAAAGAATCACAGACATATATAAATAAAAAATATCCGGATAGTTTTTTCTATCCGGATATTTAATTATATTAGAATAGGAGAGTAAATTGTTTTAGTTTTCAACAGCTTCCTGATCTCCGAAGAGAGTATCGCCTTGAGTTACTTCCTGTAAAGTTACCTGTACATCTGTATCCTTACCATTTCTTGAAATAGTTAAAGTTATAGTATCTCCGGCCTTAAATTCATTTTTCTTTTCATTGATTTCTTCAGTAGTTGAAACAGCAGTACCATTAACACCAATAATAATATCACCTTCCTGAATACCTGCAAGATCAGCAGCACCGTTTGGAGTAACAGAGCGAACATAAGCGCCTACAGACATATTATATAGGTTTGCTGTGGTTTCATCAACGTCTATACATGTAATACCAAGCTGAGGTCTGCCTTTGACATAACCATAATTGATCAGATCGTCAATAATAGTTTTAGCCTGTGTAATAGGAATTGCAAATCCCAAACCTTCAACAGACGCACTTGAATAAGTTGATGTCATTTTAGCAGAGTTTATACCGATTACCTGACCGTAGCTGTTTACCAGCGGTCCGCCCGAGTTACCGGAGTTGATCGCAGCGTCAGTCTGGATAAGACTCATTTTTTTATCGTTAATATTGATTTCACGGTTCAAAGCCGAAACAATACCGCTTGTTACAGAACCAAAAAGTTCAAATCCCAGCGGATTTCCGATTGCAAGAACCAGCTCACCAACCTGAAGATCGTCGCTGTTTCCGAATTCAGCCGGGGTAAGACCGCTTGCATCAATTTTCAAAACTGCAATATCTGTATCTGTATCATACCCTATAATAGTTGCTTCATATTCTGTTTTGTCGGACATTAAAACAGATACGCCTGTTGCTTTTCCGTAGTTTGTATCAGTACCTGTGTCATAAATTACATGAGCATTAGTAATAATATATCCCTCTGAGGTCATTACGATACCGGTACCCGTTGCAGTGGCAACCTGAGTATTGGTCTGACCGCCGTAGTTTCCGAAGAACCAGTTGCTGCTGTTATTCTGACCGCTTACCTGAAATTCAGACGAGATACCTACGACTGCCGGCATTACCTTTGAAACAGCATCAGGTACGGAAAGACTGTCTTCTCTGGAAGCAAGTTCGATTAAACTTTTTTCATTGGAAGCATTACTGTTTGTTTTACTTGCTTCTTTTGATGAAAGATCTGCTTCAGAACTGTCGGATGTACCACGACCGAAAAAGTTTTCAAATGAGAAATTATCGTCAATATATCTATAAGCCGATATTGAGCCTGCTGAAATTACAGCTGCACATACTGCAAAGGCAATAACTCTTGTAAAAACTTTTTTCTTCTTTTTGGGTTTTTCTTCTACAACATTACCAGACGTGTTAATAGTATCATTTTTGGCATAATCATAGCTGAATGAGCTTTGAGTATTATTTTGTTCCTGACCGTTTTCATTATTGTTTAAATTGTTATTATTCTGGAAGTTATCCATATTTAAAACACCCTTTCTATGTAAATCATGTTTTTTGTTTTTTGCTATATTTATATTATACCTTTTTATGTGAAAATTTTATGATAACGTTTAGAAAAACCAGTAAAATGAATGTTAAGATACAATTTATATTTTGTGTATAGGAAGAATTGAAAAAAATTATACTATATGATATAATAAAAATAATAAATTTCAATAAAGTAACTTCGAGGTGAATGGTTTGTTTGAGCTTCCCGATTATGTTCTGTATGTTTTGAAAAAGCTTAGCAGCAGAGGATTTGAAGCATATATTGTGGGTGGATGCGTAAGGGATATTATGCTACAAAAGATACCCAGTGATTTTGATATTACAACAAATGCACTTCCTTTTGAAATAAAAGAGTGCTTTGAAGAACACAAGATAATTGATATAGGCGAAAAGCACGGTACAGTAACAATAATAATCGATTCCCGAAAAATTGAAATAACCACATACCGAATTGACGGTACTTACAGTAACAATCGCCATCCGGATAAGGTTACATTTTCCTGTAATTTGTATGATGATTTAAAAAGGCGTGATTTTACGATCAATGCTATGGCAATGAAGTCCTCCGGTGAGCTTACTGATAATTTTAACGGAAGATCTGATCTGAAAAACAAAATTATTCGTACCGTAGGCGATCCGGCTAAGCGTTTTACAGAAGATGCTTTAAGAATCCTCAGAGCGCTCAGATTTGCTTCGCAGCTTGGATTTCACATTGAAAATAAAACAAGCGAAATGATTCACCAATATGCATATCTTATCAAAAATATATCTGCCGAACGTATCAGGGAAGAATTTGTAAAAATTCTTCTTGGAAACAGTGCAGAAAAAATTTTGAGAGAATATTGTGACGTTATTGAAGTTTTTATACCGGAAATTAAAAAATCATATGGATTTAAACAATATAGTCCATATCATAAATATGACGTATGGGAACATACTATTCATGCGGTAGGTGCATCTGTACCAGAAAAAAACGTCAGAACAGCAATGTTTTTTCACGATATTGCTAAGCCGGATTGCTTTAAATTGGATAAAAACGGAAGAGGACATTTTAAAGGTCATGCAGTTAAAAGTGCGGAAATGACATATGATATACTAAAGCGTTTACGATTTTCATCAAAAGACATCAAAGATATTATTTGTGTTATTTATCATCATAGTGATGAACTTGATAATAAACCTGAAATCAAGCTGCTTATGAATAAGATCGGCATAAAAAATTTTATAAATCTTCTTAATGTACAGAGAGCAGATTCTATGTCCAAGCAGGAATTTTGCCGTGAACGTCTGAAAAAATCCAATTGGCAGGAAAAAACAGCAAAAGAAATAATACAAAACAAAGAGTGTTATACTTTAAAAGGACTTGCAGTTAACGGTAATGATCTTATGAAATTGGGATTTGAAGGCAAAGAAAACGGCAAAATGCTTGAGTATTTATTAAAAGAAGTTATATATGAAAATTTGGAAAATAATAAAATTTCTATTATAAATTATATAAAATCATTAAAATAATATGTTGAAACTTGTTAATATTCACATTTTTTCATAAATCTCTTGACATTTCGCTTGAGATGCGATATAATAAATAAGCTGATTCAAGCAATGGAGAGGTGTCCGAGTGGTTTAAGGAGCTGGTCTTGAAAACCAGTGATCTCGCAAGGGACCGTGGGTTCGAATCCCACCCTCTCCGCCATTTTATTTTATATTCTTTTTGTCATTATGGAGAAGTACTCAAGTGGTGACGAGGCGCCCCTGCTAAGGGCGTAGGGTGGGAAACTGCCGCGAGGGTTCAAATCCCTCCTTCTCCGCCACAAACCTTGTAAATTACGTAAATACGTAGTTTGCAAGGTTTTTATTTTATCTGATTTATTGTTAAATGAAATATATAATTGCTGTGAAATTTATAAAAATTTTTTCTATTCCCAACTTACTACCAACCATTAAACCGTGAAATATTTCAAATGTGACCCTTACTTTCTGCTGCATGTTACTATTTAGTGAAGAAAATAAGACTTCTAAAATTTCAGCCAATCTTAATTTACTCTTTATATAGAAAAAATCCCCACTTGGATCAAGTAGGGATTTTTTGGGAAACAGTTACAAAATACATTTAAATTTTACACTTAATATTTATATAAAAGATAGATATATTGTAAATATTATAATTCAATGTTGATTTTTGTAAATTTTTGGTATATAATGTGTGTATAAGTATATTTAATAAAATTTATTTAAGGAGAAATTATTATGAAAAAATTTAAAAAGATTTTAACAGCAATAACAACAACTGCTATATCAGCTGCTTCGCTTTGCAGTATGTTTTCTGCGAGTGCAGATACTACACAATTAAAAACTTTTAGGATATTTCACAAAGTGGCAGTCAATTCAAATATAGCATATTTTGATTATACTATAAATTACAGTTCAATAGTTACCGCTACACCAAGTATTAAAACAAATTTACTTGACAAATAATGGCAAAGTACAGGCTACATATCTGGGAAATTCAATAAATACCAACGGTATCATAGCTACCACAGATTTTTATACTCCTATGTCCGTCACAAGCATTTTTAATGAAATCAGCTATAATGCAACAATAAGAAACAGTAATAACAACAATATAGATCCTAATTCAATTACAATGACATCTGTTTTAATGGGTGACGTTAATCAAGACGGAGTGGTTAATGCAGAAGATATTAGTGCTTTAAATAAATATTTATTGAGTCCAATTAGTTTTCCTCTTTCAGAAAAAGGGCTTTTAGCAGCTAACGTTAAATTTGACTTTGACAATGATGGTAATCCTATTATTAATTCAATAGATTCCGCACTAATTATAAATTATTGTAATGGTACTATAGAACATTTTTAATTGATTTTATACTTAAAAACCTATAAATGAGACTTAAAAAGTAGTAGACACAAAAAGTGTCTACTACTTTATTTCATCCTTTAATGATTAAAGCAAATCAGCAATTTCCAAAATAAGTTTTTCAGATTTTTCCCATCCGAGACACGGATCTGTTATAGATTTGCCATAAATACAGTCATCAACAGTTTGATTACCGTCTTCAATATAGCTTTCAATCATTAAACCTTTAACAAAATTCTTAATATCATCTGAATGTCTGCGGCTATGTAAAACTTCCTTACTGATTCTTATCTGTTCAAGGTACTTTTTACCGGAATTGGAGTGATTTGTATCAACTATTACGGCTCTGTTTGCAAGATTTTTCTTACAATACAATTCATAAAGCAAAATAAGATCCTCATAATGATAATTCGGAAGATTCTGCCCGTGCTTATTAACAGAACCTCTCAGTATAGCATGAGCGTAAGGATTACCGTCTGTACTTACTTCCCATCCTCTGTACAGGAAATTATGACTTCCCTGAGCAGCAGTAATTGAATTCAGCATAACTGAAAAATCGCCTCCGGTAGGATTTTTCATACCAACCGGAATATCCATTCCGCTTGCCGTTAATCTGTGCTGCTGATCTTCCACTGAACGTGCTCCAATTGCAACATAAGAAAGCAAATCATAAAGATATCTGTAATTTTCAGGATAAAGCATCTCATCTGCACATGTAAGCTTAGTTTCAGCTATTGCCCGTGTATGAAGATGACGGACATGAATAAGTCCCTCTAAAATATCCTCTTTTTTTGTAGGATCAGGCTGGTGGATCATTCCTTTATATCCTTCTCCTGTAGTTCTCGGTTTATTTGTATAAATTCTAGGTATAATAATAATTTTATCCTTAACTTTTTCTTGAATTACTGCTAAACGTCCCACATAATCCATTACCGGTTCTTCCTTATCTGCCGAACAAGGACCAATTATCAATAAAAATTTATCAGAATTACCCGTGAAAACGTCTATAATCTCCTTATCACGTTTTTCCTTTGTTGTAAGAACTTCTTTCGGAAGCGGATACATATCGCGTATTTCACTTGGCAAAGGCATTTTTCTTTTGAAATTCATACTCATTGTTTTTTTACTCCTTTTATTATAAAGTTATACTTAATCGCTTTAAATGGATAAAGTGACATTATTGGTAATAATGCCCCAAAAGCTTATTCTTTCGGGGCAATCAAACCATGTTATCATTATATCATATATTTTGCATAATGTCAACTGAAAATAAGTATAAATTATCTTTTATCAGAATTTTCCTTACACCTGTAAGAAGTACGAAGTATATAAATAGGACGTTTTTTAGTTTCAGTATAAGTTTTGGACATATACATACCTACTATTCCCATGCAAAACAGTTGTATACCGGCAATAAAACACATAATACATACCAGAGACGGCCATCCGGAAACAGGGTCTCCAAAAATTAGTTTTCTTATAATAATAACAAAAATCATTATGAACGCCAACGCACAAAACAACAATCCGGCAAATGAAGAAAGTATAAGCGGAACAGTTGAAAATGCCGTCAATAGCATAAATAAACAATCCCCAAAATGACCATTTGGTAGTTCCGCACACACGCTGAATATTTTCAAATTCAAGCCATTTTGTCCTGTAGCCTACCCATGCGAAAATTCCTTTTGAAAAACGGTTATATTCTTTAACTGAAATTATTGAATCCACCATCTGACGGGTCATCATACGGAAATCTCTTGCGCCGTCCACTATATCAGTCTGAGAAATCTTTCTAATTATCTTATAAAACTGTCTCGCAAAAAATGAACGTATTTTCGATTCGCCTTTTCTAGTTACTCTCCTTGAACCAACGCAATCATATTCCCCCTCAAGCAATGTTGCATACATTTCTTCAATAAGTTCAGGAGGATCCTGTAGATCTGCATCTATAATAACTACATAATCACCGTTTGACTGTTCTAAACCGGCATACATAGCCGCTTCTTTTCCGAAATTTCTGGAAAATGAAAGATAACTGACATTCGGATCCTTCTTACTGCATTCTTTCAGTACTTCTAAAGTTTTATCCTTAGATCCGTCATCAACAAATAAATATTCCATATCTATATCGTATTTTTGCTTCATAGAATTATATACTTTATTCATTGCGTCCAAAAAATATGGTATAGTTTCCTGTTCATTATAACATGGGACTATAATAGTAATAAGATCTGACATATTTTGCTCCAATCTGTATAAAATAACAATCAATTTTTTTATTATTATACCATATTTCACACTGCTTTGCAACAATTTAACAAAAATATAATAAGGTGTGAAATAAAAATTCCACACCTGCATAAAAACAAAAAATATTTACTTTATTTCACTTAAACAATTATGACAAATCTTTTTTCCTTTGAAGTCTGTAAGATTTAATTTTGAATGACAAAAAATACACGAATCCTGAACTTTCGTGATAATTATTTTTTCATCTTCAACACGTACATCAACAGAGGATCTGATTTCCATACCTAGTTTTTTTCTAATATCCTTGGGCAATACTATTCTTCCCAAATCATCAATATTTTTAGTTATTACTGTATTCTTCATGTTCCGTGCTCCTTTAATTTAATTATATATATATTATAATATATTTGTCGAATTTTGTCAAGATGTGTCAAATATTTTATTTATATTTAATTATTTAATTTTATATTTACATTTCAGGCCCCATTTTTCTCATTATTGCCAAAGCAGTTTTGATTCCGTCAACAGCCGCAGACATAATTCCTCCCGCATAGCCTGCGCCTTCCCCGCAGGGATAAAGATTATCCAGTGAAACAGAATTCATATTTTCTGTACGTTTGCACCTGACAGGAGAGGAAGTTCTGGTTTCCGGTGCTGTAAGCAGTGCATTACCATCGCCGAAGCATTTCATTTTTTGGGAAAAACACCTTAACCCCTCACCCATCATAGAGGTTATGAAATCCGGAAAAATTTTATTTAAATCGCATGAACATATTCCTCTGTCGTAAGTCGGTCTAATATCAGATTTCAGAAACGGACTATCCTCTAAAAAACCTTTTACGGTAGTTGCCGGAGCATACTTCTGACCGCCGACGCAGTTAAAAGCATTCTGTTCAATTGTACGTGCAAAATTCACTCCGTCCAGAATACCGCTGCCATAATCTTTATCCGAAACGGATACCACAAGCGCTGAATTGGCATTTTCACCGTTTCTGGCAAACTCGCTCATTCCGTTAGTGACAACTGTTTTTTCCTCGCTGGCAGACGGAACCACATGTCCTCCCGGACACATACAAAATGTATAAACGCATCTTCCGTCAGGACGGCGATACGAAAGCTGATATTCTCCAACCGGAAGATTAGGATTGTCCGCAAATTTTCCATATAAGCTGTAGTTTACATCCATTTGTTTGTGTTCGATTCTCACTCCTACAGAAAACGGCTTCGGCTCAAGAAAAACATTCTTATTTACAAGCATTTCAAATGTATCTCTTGCAGAATGTCCAACTGCCATTACCAGTGCAGACGCTTTTATTTTATTAATTCGGTTATATGTTATGCCGTTTATAGATCCGTTATACACGCTAAAATCATCCAGTTTAGCGTTAAAAATAATTTTGCCGCCAAGAGATAAGATTTTTAAACGTATGTTTTTGACAATTTCACGCAAATTATCCGTTCCGATATGCGGTTTTGCTTTTATAAGAATTTCTTCGGGTGCGCCGAATTCTGCAAATTTTTCCAAAACATATCTGCAAAGCGGATCGTTTATTCGCGTGGTAAGTTTTCCGTCCGAGAAGGTTCCTGCGCCTCCTTCTCCAAATTGTACGTTGGATTCTGTATTAAGCTCACCACCCTTCCAATATTTTTCAACGTCTTTAATACGCTCGTCTACAGGTTTTCCTCTTTCAATAATAACAGGTCTGTACCCGTATTCAGCAAGCAAAAGACCGCAGAACATTCCCGCCGGTCCGAAACCGGCAATAACTACTTCCCCGTCACGTTTTAAAGAAGATATTTCAGGAGTAAAAATACTGTCTGAAACATACCGGCAATTTTTATTCCGGCAGATTTTCTTTTCAGTATTTTTACTTAAAGCTTTTACATATATTGAATATACAAAATGAATATCATTCTGTTTTCTTGCGTCAAGAGATATCTTATTTATATCAGCGCTTAATATATCATTTTCAGACATGTTAACAGTTTTCAGTGCTTTTTTTATAACTAAAGACTTAT
>OICT01001151.1_pt1 | contig 10841 bp, 11 predicted proteins | sample 1581331 | NCBI WGS metagenome assembly OICT01 (sample SAMEA3882544, study PRJEB24775) | human gut metagenome | biome: human-associated habitat; feature: intestine environment; material: feces | place: Netherlands | collected 2009/2010 | reverse complement strand
TGCCGCGTTTCTTATACCCTGCCAAGGGCTACGGGATTATTTCACTAACTCTCAATTTACCACGTAAAAACCGCTGCAGGCTTGCGCCCACAGCGGTTTTATTTCTCTCAGCTTACTGCTGAGCCACATCCTTCATGGAGAAGCTGATTCTTCCCATCTTATCCTTGCCCAGGCATACTACTGTTACTACGTCTCCCAGGGTCAGGACATCTTCTACACGGTTGATTCTCTCCTTAGCGATCTTGGAGATGTGTACCATGCCTTCCTTACCGGGTGCGAATTCGATGAATGCACCGAACTCCTTGATGCTTACTACCTTGCCCTTGAAGATCTGACCTTCCTCGAAGTCAGTTGTGATGATCTTCACCATCTCCAGAGCCTTATCCATCATTTCCTTATCAGTACCGCAGATAGATACCTTACCGTCATCGGTGATATCTATCTTCACACCGGTACGTGCAATGATCTCATTGATGGTCTTACCACGCTGACCTACTACATCACCGATTCTGTCGGGATCGATCTGAATGGAGATGATCTTGGGAGCGTACTTGCCAACCTCTGTTCTGGGAGCAGAGATTGCAGGCTTCATGCAGGTATCCATGATGAACAGTCTTGCATCACGGCATCTTGCGATAGCGCCTTCTACGATAGGTCTGGTCAGACCGTGGATCTTAATATCCATCTGGATAGCAGTAATACCTTCGGTAGTACCGGTTACCTTAAAGTCCATATCTCCGAAGAAGTCTTCCAGTCCCTGGATATCGGTCAACAGTACGAAATCGTCATCGGTCTCGCCGGTTACCAGACCACAGGAGATACCTGCTACCATCTTCTTGATGGGTACACCTGCTGCCATCAGGGACATGCAGGAAGCACAGGTGGAAGCCATGGAGGTGGATCCGTTGGATTCAAAAGTCTCAGATACGGTACGAATTGCATAAGGGAACTCGTCCTCACTGGGCAGTACAGGGATCAGGGCTCTCTCAGCCAGAGCACCGTGACCGATCTCACGTCTTCCGGGTCCGCGGGAAGGCTTGGTCTCACCTACGGAATAGGAAGGGAAGTTATAATGATGCATATATCTCTTGCTTACTTCGTTCTCATCCAGACCATCGATCTTCTGCTGCTCGGACAGAGGTGCCAGAGTACATACATTACAGATCTGTGTCTGTCCACGGGTGAACATAGCGGAACCATGTACACGGGGGATGATATCTACCTCTGCTGCCAGAGGACGGATCTGGGTGATCGCACGGCCATCGGGACGCTTGTGATCCTTCAGGATCATCTTACGAACGGTCTTCTTCTCATACTGATATACAGCCTCACCTAAGATAGCCAGCCACTCTTCGTTCTCAGCGAAAGCCTCGGTCAGCTTGTCGGTGATCACGCGGATGTTCTCCTCACGGGTCTGCTTGTCATCGGTAAATACTGCCTCTTCCATCTCCGCAGGAGATACGATCTCCTTCATAGCCTCGAACATTTCAGCGGGAACAGCACAGCTGGTGTACTCGTGCTTCTTCTTGCCGACTTCTGCTACAATCTTGTCAATGAAAGCGATGATGGTCTGGTTCACTTCGTGAGCCTTGTAGATAGCTTCGATCATGGTAGCCTCAGGAATCTCATTAGCACCTGCTTCGATCATGATCACTTTCTCTCTGGTAGAAGCAACGGTCAGGTTCAGATCGCCCTTCTTCCACTGCTCCTGGCTGGGATTGATGATGAACTCGCCATCGATCATGCCTACCTGGGTCATAGCGCAGGGACCATCAAAAGGAATATCAGAAATGCAGGTAGCGATAGCAGCACCGATCATTGCTACCAGCTCGGGACGGCACTCGGGATCTACGCTCATTACCATGTTGTTCAGGGTTACGTCGTTACGGTAATCCTTGGGGAACAGGGGACGCATAGGTCTGTCGATGACACGGCTGGTCAGAATAGCATTCTCGCTTGCCTTGCCCTCTCTCTTATTGAAGCCGCCGGGAATCTTACCCACAGCGTACATTTTCTCTTCGTACTCTACACTCAGAGGGAAGAAATCGATACCGTCTCTGGGCTTCTCGGAAGCAGTTGCGGTACAGAGAACAGTGGTATCACCATAGTGCATGAATGCACATCCGTTTGCCTGCTTACCTACACGGTTGATATCAACCACCAGAGGTCTGCCTGCAAGATCCATCTTGTAACTTTGATACATAAATTCCTCCTATCCATCGTACGTGACTTTATCTTTTGTGTTCCTCATGGGACACTCTTATCACTCTACGATATAAATAATTTAATAAATATTTCCACGGTCTGGAGGATTACCGAAACTACTGAAAAATTCATGTTGTTTCTCCCAACATACCCTTTTCAGCGGTCTCGGGGCTCACTTCCATACCGCTTGTTACCCAAAAGCAATGACAGAGTATCTGTCATCACATACACAGAGAAAGCGGAGCGCCGATGTAATCGGCAGACCCCGCTCACCAGTCAGCATTATTTTCTTAAGCCAAGCTTCTCGATTAATGCACGATATCTCTCGATATCCTTCTTCTTCAGGTAATCCAAAAGACCACGTCTCTGACCTACCATCTTCAGCATACCACGACGAGAATGATGATCCTTGGGGTTCTCCTTCAGATGATCGGTAAGCTCCTGGATTCTTGCAGTCAGGACTGCTACCTGTACCTCAGGTGAACCGGTGTCACCGGGGGTTCTTGCATACTCGTTCATGATGGCTGTTTTCTTTTCCTTAGAAATCATTTCTTTTTCCTCCTGTTTTTTAAACGCCTGATACTAAGACTAAGGTCGGAGTGTCCGTAATCTGAGCATCGGCTAATCATACTGTTTCAATATAGCACAATAATCTTCTGTTGTAAATACACTTTTTATTTTCTGGCAGCACGTTTCTGTACTTTTTCTTCGTACATCAGGCTGTCGGCCTGTTTTACATAATCCGCAAAAGTCAGATTGCTGTCCGGATCCGTCACTACAGTTCCGATACTCATGGTCAGCGGGAATGGCAGCTTCTGTGCTTTTCCCTCCGCCTCCAGTGTTCTGCGGATCCTATGGACCAGATCTCTCGAGGCTTCATCGGACTGATACGTCTGTACCACGACGAATTCATCGCCGCCGGTTCTGGCAGGCACCGCATCACGGCTGCTGCACTGCATCAATGCCCTGGCCGCCGCACAGATGGCCATATCACCATATTCATGACCGAACGTGTCGTTGATATATTTGAGCCTGTCAAGATCCACAAACAGTATCAGCAGTTTCCGATGATTCCGTTTTGAGATCCGGAAGGCTTTCTCTCCCAACTGTTGGTATCCCATTCGATTATACATACCGGTCAGGGTATCCATGATATACAGCGAGGATAATTTTTTATTCATATATGCGAGCATTTCTTTTTTATGAAGATTCTCCATGGAACGGGTCAATGCGTTCATGATCTGGAACAGGTACTGCTTCTCCATAAGATAGACCGCATTACGGATGACCACATAGCCCACCGTACGCTCTCCGAAATGCAGCGGCAGGAACAGAAAATCCTGTCCCGGCTTCGGATAGTCAAATGTGGGGAAGATTCCGTCCACTTCCTGTCTGTCCAGATCCAGCCTCTGGTCTCTCTCATAGGCAAAGGTCATCTGCATCTTCCTCGGATAACCGTGTACATAAAAGCCTTCGTCAGAAGGTGCTGCATCCAGGTGAATACTCTTTTCCGCCTCTTTTTTATAAGCATTCAGATGATCATCCAGTACAAGATACATCGCATCGCATTTCAGGGAAGGAATGCATTGAGGGATACAATACATCATCTCCTCCACCGTATTGCACTGCATCATTTCCGCTTCCATGGAGAGTACTTCCTCATCGAATTCTTCGCTCTCCACACTGTACATGATCTGATCCTTCAGATGCGCTCTGGCATCCCGGCTGCTACCCTTTCCACAGCCGCAGCTCTCCTGCCACAGCATTTCCGTTTCGGTAAAATTGTATTTTGGTACATTCTCCCCAGCCCAGAGCCGTAGGAGTACATCCATCCCCTGGTAAGCAGCTTCTTCCTGGATATGTCCCACAGTTGTAATGCTGGGGGTATAGAAGCCAGCCTTGTCAAAATTATCAAATCCGGTGATACGAAAATCGGCCGGTGCATGAAATCCCATCTGCGCTGCGGCTTCACATACCGCAACCGCCACATTGTCATTAATACAGATCACAGCATCCGGGAGCTCCTTGTGCCGGTCCCATAGATGTTTATAACCTTCCAGTCCGCTCTTATAATCAAAGGAACCGTACCAGATATCGTCCTTGTCGATCTTTATCTTATGTTCTTTGGCATAATCCAGCATTCCCTGCAGGCGGCAGCTGCTCTCATAATTATCCTGTGCTCCCACTAACAGCCAGAACTTTTTACAGTCATGCACCTCATGAAGATGTGCGATAACCTGCTTCATGGCCGAATAATTATCGATCCCCACATAATAAAAATCTCCCAGTTCATTGGCAATGGATACCACCGGCCGGCCCGATCTCTTTGCATTGCTGATCACATCCGCAAGCACCGCAGGAGAACTGATATTATTTAATTCCAGAATAATTCCATCAAAATCGGACAACTCCGGCAGATTGTAAATATTGTACTCTGCCCTATTGTATCCGGCATCCCTGCTCCAGTTACCTGTACTGTTGAAAATGTACAGATTGACATCCTCCCCGGTCTCCCGGATCCTCTGCAGAATTCCCGCCGGCCATGCATACGTGAACAGACGTCTCCAACCGTCCGTGATCAAAGCTACTTTGCGCATACCCATCACCCATTTAGTTTCATTCTATTTGCTGCTATACTCATTCCAGCACTTTCTTTGACATATAAAAATAGTATCACAGTTCCCATGGAAACGCAATTATAAAAGCATCCTTCCGAATGTCAAAAAGGCACTGCCCGCCACCAGACGCACAATGCCTTTACACTTTAAATTCTATCCTATATCAATCCCGAATCATATCAATCCTGAATCACGCGGACACATTTCACGGGAGTACGGTATTTATAGCTGCTGATCTTGATACCGGTCTTCGGACTGCTGGCATGGATGACCTGTCCTCCGCCGATATAGATTGCTACATGGTTGATGTTACCTTTACCGTTACCATAGAATATCAGATCTCCGGGCTTTAAATCCGATGCGCTGATCTTCGTTCCTTCATTCGCCTGCGCTCTGGAAGAATGGCTCAGGGCAATACCGTATTTTTTGAACACTGCCAGTACAAAACCGGAACAGTCAGCACCCTTGGTCAGGCTGGTCCCTCCCCAGACGTAAGGGTTACCCACGAACTGTTTTGCGTATTCCACCAGGTCTACGCGCACATCGGATACGCCCTGACCGTAGAGCAGCTCCGTCATGGTAATGGCAGTATCCAGCTTCTCCTCCACTGTGACAAATTCCTGGGACACATAAGCATCCTCACCATCGATGGAGATCTTCACCCAACCGTCGGCACCGGTCTCCACATATTCCATTTCCTCGCCCTGTCCTACCTGCGTCACGATCTCGCTGGAGGTGTTGGGTTCCTGACGTACATTCAGTCCGTCCGTATTGGCAATTGCCACCGTATGTACCAGCTGTGCCGCACGGATCGTAGCCTCCGGTCCTGTGTGTAAGAACTCCCGGCTTACATAGCCGTCCACTTCACCGGACTTGATATGGCACCAGCCGTCCTTCGTCTCGATGACTTCACATGCAGCATCCTTGGGCAGCTTACCCACCAGCTTACCGTCTGTAGAGGGCACTGCTCTGATATTCAGATTGCCCGACTCTACATTGGCTACACCGATATTCGTATATCCCCAGGAAGCTCCCTGCGCATCCTGGGCGATCTGAATGTATTCTTCCAGGGAACGTTCCATTTCCAAAACCGACGCCACACCACCGGATGCCATCAGAACGCTGCTTTCTGCCGCCGATGCCGGCATCGGAGATGCCAGTACACAAAGTGCCATTCCCATTGCAATTATTCTTATCTGTCTGTTTTTCTTACTTTTTATCATAAAAACCTTTCAGTTAAATTCCTTTTACGAATTTGTTACAAATTTATTACATCACGATATTGATTATAGCCTCCACCTCTTACTATGTCAACCCATTCCGGACATTTCCTATATCTTCCTTTAGCTCTTATAGCTTCCCTAACTATCCCCCTCGATCTCCCTGCCTTCTCTTCCCGCCTGCTCGATCAGCGTCTTCTCCACATCGGTCTCATAATTTTTAATAGACACTTCCACGGGTGTCGGATCCTTCGTCAACCGCCTGCCTCCGATATGATTGAAGAACACAATGATACCTGCTGCCAGTCCCACAGAATATGCCACTTCCAGCGTATTCATTCCTCCGGGTTCCGCACCCATGCACATTCGGTACACCCTGGTAAATACTTCGTTGATCCCCACGTCATTATGGTATGCCATAATAGTAAATGCCGTCCCGAAGAAGCTGATCAGGCACACGAACGCAGCCTTACTCCACTGCCGCCAGCCTTTGTACCGATCCGCACTGATCCATTCCACCAGTACATCTGTCTCTCCTACCACCTGCACATCTATTTCCGGACAGAGTTCCTCCATGAGACGCACCAGCTTCAGGCAGCTGATCACGCAGCGTTTTTCTCCTTCTTTCGGAAAATGGCAGACCTTGATGGCATTTAATTTTGCCGACAGTACTTTGTCCCGGCAACGGACCTCCGCTACATCCTTCAGAAATACATCCTGTGCCTGAACCTCCGCATTTCTGTCACATTTCAGATAAACCAACTGCTGTTTCATACTTATTGCACCGTCCTGTAAAATTCTGTTGCAAAATACAGCAGGGAACCGCATAATTTCCCCGCAGCCATACCTAAGATCGCCCATCCCAGACCATGCCGGAACGAAATCCTTCTCGCAAAAATAGGAATACTGTCCAGCATCTCCGCGATAGCCAGTGCCAGGCATCCGATAAACATCCCGGAAAATAATCCGAAGACTGCCTGTGCCGCTACCCCTGTTGCCATCCACAGCCTCATTTTCTCTGGAAACCGCTCCTGCAAAAAGCTCCCCCACTGACTGTACTTTGGAAAAACAGTAGCGAAACACCCTGCCAGCGTCCCAAAGATCACCATTTCTTCATACAGCAATACATAATGGGCCGTGTGCGTTTTCCCTGCGAATCTGGGGATCAGTCCCACCGCCACCAGCACCGTGAACACTCCCGCCGCCGACAGCAGACCGTAGCTGGCTCCTGCTGCTATAAGCAATAATTGTCTGATCAGCATTCCCGTTCCCCTTTCGTAAAGTTACGCTTCCCGCAGTTATCGACCTTTCTTCAAAGAATTTTCTTCTGCACAAAATAGGATATCCCAAAAGCAAAAATCCTATGCGGATGGCATTTTCTTCAGGAGTGTGCTATACTACATTTGCTTGACGTGTAATCATCCTTTTTTTGAAAAAATATAATTATGAGAGGGTTATAGAACATGAATACAACAGATAATAAGGAAAATAATATAGAAATAAAGACAGAAACGCTTCCCGCGAAAAAAGTCTCCGCTTCTGAGACTCATCAATTGCATGTGGTGATTCACCCGGATATCAACGGCTTCGGACGCTTGTTCGGCGGACGACTGTTAGAATGGATCGACGAAGTGGCCGGTGCCACCGCCAGAAGACATTGCGGCAGGGATGCCACCACCGTAGCCATCGATAACCTGTATTTCAAATCCGGTGCTTATCTGAATGATATTATAGTGCTGATCGGTAAAGTCACCCATGTGGGACACACTTCTATGGAAGTACGCGTGGACACCTACCGCGAAGAACAGGACGGCACCAGACACCCCATCAACCGGGCTTATTTTGTCATGGTAGCCATGGGCGACGATGGAAAGCCCACCCCGGTTCCCAGTCTCATCTTAGAGAACGAGGGGGAACGCATGGAGTGGGATAATGCCATTAAGAGAAGAGAGTTAAGATTAGTTCGTAAGAAAGAAGGATTCTAAAAGTCCCCAAACCAGATATTCAGATCCACTTCCTCATTGATGCCATCCACTGCACCTTTTTCGGTATACTGCCAAACCTTATAGGCATACGGATAATACAGATCATCATTATAGTAAGCGAACCACTTATCATACTGTTCCAGCTGTCCCAGATCCAGCATCAACGTAGCCATCTCCATGTTGTGGTAGATCATGGGCTTGTAGCCGGCATCCTGAACAGTCTGGCAGAACAATGCGGTCAGGCGGGTTCTGTCTTCCACAGACAGATCGTTGGCACGTCCCTTGCCGCCGCTTACTTTCTCCACATCGTAGACGATGGGAAGCTCAACATTGTAAGGCTTTATCTTCTCTAATACCAGATTCGCCTCTTCCAACAGTTCTGCATCCGTAATCGCCTGGGAATAGAAGTAGACACCTACTTTGATGCCTGCCTGCAGAGCGCCTTTGATATTCTGTTCGAAATACTCGTCTTCCACAAGCTTCCCTTCGGTACCGTATCCTCTGAGGCCCACACGGATAAATGCGAACTCCACGCCATCCGCAGCGACTTTCGTCCAGTCGATATTGCCCTGATGCTTGGAGACGTCGATTCCCTTGTGGGATACCACCTGTCCGTCCTGCATATACTGCACTTCGCCGTCCTCTAAAATGTTCAGGTTCTCCAATGCATAGTCATTTTTCTGCAAATCCTCACGAATGGGCACGAAATTAAAGGTTCCGTTGCTCACCACGACCAGTTCACCCGGATAGTAGGGTCGTAAGGTCTCTACCATGGTCGTGCCGGAGGTCAGACCGTCACGGATCCCGGAGAGGATCTTGTTCTCTTCTTCATCCTCGGCCTGCTGCTTTGCTTCCGCTATCAGTGCGTCCACTTCCTCCTGCGTATAAGTCCTGGCAACCTCTGCCGTACTCTCCGTCTGACCGCCCGCTTCCGCTGCTGCTGCCAGATCATTTGCGTTATCCTGGAACTTGCTGTCGATCCAGGAATACAGGATTCCGGCAACATAGGTCACCAGCACCAGTACTAACAGACATCCGGTCATGACCAGAATCGATGCTATGGTGTTGTTTTTCTTACGCTTATTTGCTCTGTTCAGACGATCCTCGGAGATCCGTCCGTTTTCATTTTGTTTTTTCATAAGTACCCCTGCTCTCCTTTTGACCTGTTACAACATTTCTCTATTCTTATTATATAGATTTTCAAAAAGAAAGAAAGAGGAAAAATTATGTTTATGAATTCTTAATGAAATTTCGATTTATCCGGCCATCTCCCGCATTTCCCGCAATATCTTTTTCTCCAGGCGGCTGACCTGCACCTGACTGATCCCCAGGATCCCGGCGATCTCCGTCTGGGTCTTATTCTGAAAATAGCGCATACGGATCAACTCCCGGTCTCTCTCCGGAAGCTCCCCAAGCAGCTGTGCCAGCAGCATCTGGTCCAGCAGCCTGTCCTTCTCCACATCATTCTCCACCGCACTGCTGCTTCCCATGCTGGCTCCTACACAGCCGTGGGCCGCGGCCACCACCCGGTCCGCCAGGCACAGTTCGCTACCGTCCTCCTGCCCCACACTGCTATAGAGAGATTCCACCTCCGCTCCCGCTTCCATAGCCAGGATGATCTCTTCCTGACTCAGCTCTGCCTCTTTTGACAATTCCTGCAGTGTCGGTTCTCTGTGCAGGCAGCTCTGTAACCGCTGTCTTGCCAGCCTGACCTTCAGACCGTCCTCCTTGATGGTTCTGGACACTTTCAGTAACCCGTCATCCCGCAGAAACCGTTTGATCTCTCCGGTGATCATCGGAACGGCATACGTGGAAAACCGCACTTCCAGCTTCAGGTCAAATTTATCAATGGCTTTCATCAGACCGATGACACCGATCTGGAACAGATCCTCCATCTCCACCCCACGTCCCAAAAAACGCTTTGCCACACTGTATATCAGCCCTGTATTTTCCTCAAACAAAAGATCTCTTGCCGCTTTATCCCCCTGGTGTGCACGCCCGATGAGGACAAGAGTACGATCCATAGTTACCTCCTGATGATCTTTTTCATGTGCACAGTAGTTCCACGACCAACCTCCGATTCCACCTGAAGCTCATCCATAAATGCCTCCATGAATGTAAACCCCATACCGGAGCGGTCTTTATCAGCCTTTGTGGTAAACAGTGGCTCCATGGCTTTTTTGATATCCGGGATCCCGGCTCCGTGATCTGTCACATCTACCTGAAGCTCCTGCCCCCGGAGACGACATTCTACCCGAATCTTATGTATCTCCCCTTCATACCCGTGTATGATGCAGTTGGTCACTGCCTCCGATACTGCGGTCTTCAGATCCGAAATTTCCTCCAGCGTAGGATTCAGCTGTGTGCAGAAAGCTGCCGCCGCAACTCTTGCCAGCCCCTCATTCTCAGGTCTGCTGTCAAAAATAATTTTCATTTCATTGGTATTTTCCATAATAGTTTTCTTCCCCCTCTCTTTAGACTTCCCCACAGATTTCGACAAATTTATATACCCCTGACAGATGCAGCAGCTTTTCAATATAGGAATTTACTCCTGTAGCCTGTATACAGTCACCGCGCATCCCCATCATCCGGTATCTCCCCATGATCAGCCCTATCCCTGAACTGTCCATAAACGCTGTTCCTGAAAAATCAAATGTGATCGTTCGTATATATTTTTTCCGTATAATATCATCTGAATCTCTGCGTATCTCGTCTGTCACCATATGATCTACCTCTTTCGGTAAATGAATGATCAGGGAATTTCCCTGTATTTCAAATCTGTTCTCCATCATATCCCTCCTCACTTTTTGTCA
>OICT01001145.1_pt1 | contig 10896 bp, 8 predicted proteins | sample 1581331 | NCBI WGS metagenome assembly OICT01 (sample SAMEA3882544, study PRJEB24775) | human gut metagenome | biome: human-associated habitat; feature: intestine environment; material: feces | place: Netherlands | collected 2009/2010 | reverse complement strand
ACCTCAGCCGCACCTGCGATGAGATTCGTCCCACCTATCACCATGTGGAGAGCTGCCAGGAAACCGTACCGCAGGCGATCACCGCGTTTTTGGAAAGCACAGATTTTGAGGACACGCTGCGCACAGCGGTGTCCCTCGGCGGCGACAGCGACACCCTCGCCGCCATCACCGGCAGCATCGCCGAGGCGTTCTACGGCGTGCCGGAGGAACTGCGGCATGAGTGCCGCAAACGTCTGACGCCGGAGCTGGCGGCGATTTTGCGCCGGTGGGAAAGCGTGCTTAACAACGAAAAAATCTGTGGTAGAATTTGAAATGGAGAACAAAATAAGGAGGGGCGTCCATGGCGATTTTGAACTTTTCCGATGTGTTGAAAAATGTGGGGCTTGACCCGAAGCGGGTAAAGCTGATCCGACACTCGCTGGGTGACAAGGCATTCAAGAAATGCTATGACAAGAACATGGTGGAGGAGTATACCCGCGTACAGAGTGAAACCTTCAGCAACGGGTATGATTATTGGTGCGTATTTATCAGCGACAAGAGTACGACGGCAAAGTTCTTCGCCTGCTACAAGGTAAGCGGCGGCGTTATTGATACGCAGGACACGAAGCCAAAGGATTTTCCACTGGAGGATTGGTTCCAAGGGCAGCGGATGTTTTACAATCTGGAGCGCATTGACCTGCTGAAGGAATACGAAGGCAGGCTCTTGATCGAATGGGGTAAAAGTGCGCTTGCCTGGGCGCAGAAAGGCACCAACGAAAAGCCTATTGTGGCCATTCGGGACAAGAAGATTTTTTCCGGCTACGAAAACGCGATCCTTACCTATGAAGAGCTTCGGGAGATCGTGCAGGATCCCACAGCATACGAATCGTGGCACACGGCGCTTTCCACCGTCAACGCGGTCTACCTCATTGTTGACCGGGAAAACGGACGGAAGTATGTTGGCTCCGCTTACGGCAAGGGCGGCTTATTGGGGCGCTGGACGCACTATGTGAAGTCACTGCACGGCGACAACAAGCTGATGAAGGAGCTGCTCTGCGACTACCCGGATAGGTATACGCACTTCCAGTTCTCGATTTTGCAGCTCCTGCCAAAGGCCGTGACGCCCGATGAAGTGATCCAAACGGAGACCCTTTGGAAGAAAAAGCTGCTGACCTATGAGCCTCTCGGTATGAATGCGAACTGACTGTTCGAATTCTCCTGCCATACATCTGGCGCCTGACCCACTTTTGACCCAGAATCCGAAAAAAAACGGGCAGGTCTGGGCGGAAACAATGGAAAATCCGCCGAGTGAACGGTGGTAAAAAGCACAAATCAGAGCCGAAACGGCTCCGATTTGTGCTTGAGACAACCTACGGACCAGAAGGCCGGGGGTTCGAATCCCTCACGGCGTGCCAAAAAGACCCGAAAACGTAAGGTTTCGGGTCTTTTTGTTTGCATAAGTTGTTGTTTTCTCCCGCTACTTTTTCCTGACCCAAACGCTGACCCCAACGGGAGCGGATAGCGGAAAGGTCTATACCGCACGGGAGAGGATGCTCCCCATGGTTTGCGCCGCCTTGAGCTGTGCGTCGGTGGTGACATGGGCGTAGGTGTCCAGCGTGAACCCCGCCGAGTAGTGGCCCAGCATACTGCTGACGGTCTTGACGTCCACGCCGTTTTGCAGCGCGCAGCAGCAGGTCGTCGGGCCGGCGGGGATTCCGGCCCCCAGTGCCTCTACATAGCCCCGCAGATGTACCGGCAGATCTGTGTTATCCCCAACAGGCGCAGCACGCAGTGCAGCGTTTCCGGTGGTAGACCGTGGAGTTTGTTTCGTTATACTTCCCGGCGCAGCACACGGTAGACGAAGGACATATCCAGTCCGCCGCGCACCACGTCTGCCAGCAGGTCATACTGCCGCTCCTTGTAGCCGCGGGTGTCGAAGGTCGCCAGCGCGTCAAAGGGCACGCCTTTTCTGGCGCACAGCGTCCGCAGGATCGTATCGGCGATGCCCGGCGCGTCAAAGATACCGTGGACGTAGCTGCCGTACACGTTTCCGCCGCCGCTGAGGGCGGGCATCTCCTGCCGGCTGCGCCCCATGTGAATCTCGTAGCCCTCGTAGGCCAGACCGTTCAGGGGGGAGAGCATCCCCTCCACGCCGCTGATGATGCCCTTCGTCTGGGCCTGCACCTTCTCGCCGCGGAATTCGGTGTCCATGTCCAGCAGCCCCATGCCGCTGATCTCCGTGACCCCGGCGGCCTCCACCTGCTCCGGGTCGGATACGGTGCGTCCCAGCATCTGGTAGCCGCCGCAGACGCCGAAGATCAGCGTACCGGCGTCTGCCGCTTTCAGGATGGCCGCCTCCAGACCGGACTGCCGCAGCCACCGCAGGTCGGCGATGGTACTCTTGGTACCCGGCAGCAGGATCATGTCCGGCCGATGCAGATCGCTCACCTGATCCACATAGCGCAGCGACACGTTTCCGTAATGTTCGAAGGGGCTGAAATCCGTGAAATTGGAGATGCGCGGCACACGGATTACCGCGATATCCAAGAGCTTTCGCTCTTTGGAGCGATCAAACCGCTCGGTCAGGCTGTCTTCATCGTCGATGTCCACATGGGTGTAGGGGATGACCCCCGCCACCGGGATGCCGCACAGCTCCTCCAGCGTCTTCAGCCCCGGTTCCAGAATGGCCCGGTCGCCCCGGAACTTGTTGACCACCACGCCCTTGATGCGGCGGCGCTCGTCCTCCTCCAGCAGTGCCACCGTACCGTAGAGCTGGGCGAACACGCCGCCCCGGTCGATGTCGCCTACCAGCAGCACCGGCGCGTCCACTAGCTTGGCAAGCCCCATGTTCACAATGTCATCCTGCTTGAGATTGATCTCCGCGGGGCTGCCCGCCCCCTCGATAACGATCACGTCGTACTCTGAGGCCAGACTGTTGTAGGCCTCCAGCACGGCGGGGATGTAGTCCCGCTTGCGGCGGAAATACTCCATGGCCTGCATATTGCCCCGCACTTGGCCGTTTACGATGACCTGACTGCCCACGTCGGTGGTGGGCTTGAGCAGGATGGGATTCATGCGGGTGTCCGGCTCGATCCCGGCGGCCTCTGCCTGCACCACCTGCGCCCGGCCCATCTCACCGCCGTCCCTGGTGATGAAGGAGTTTAGCGCCATATTCTGGCTCTTGAACGGTGCCACGCGGTAGCCGTCCTGCTTCAGAACGCGGCAGAGTCCCGCCGCCAGCAGGCTCTTTCCGGCGTTGGACATGGTTCCCTGTATCATAATATTCATAGCCATAGCGATTTCTCCTTGCAGAATTGCCGGATGGCCGTTATCAACGCTTCGTTTTCCTCATGAGGCCGCACGGCAATGCGATACCACCCGTCGTCCAGCCCGCTGTAATTCTCGCAGCCCCGGATGGCGATGCCCTGCCGCAGAAGCCCCTCCCGCAAGCCCCGCGGCCCGCGGAACAGCAGGTAATTGGCTTGGGACGGACACACCCAGAAGCCCAGCGCCGTCAGGTTATCCGTGAGCCAGCGCCGCTCCGTATGGACGAGGGATCGTGTTCTTTGCAGGAAATCCTGCTCCGTCAGCGCCGCCACACCGGCGCTCTGCGCCAGCGAGGATACGTTCCACGGCTGGGATGCACTCGCCATGCGGTGCAGCAGCGCGCTGTCGGCGCACAGGCAGTACCCCAGCCGGATGCCCGCCATGCCGTAGCTCTTGGTAAAGGCCTTCAGGATCAGCAGCTCCGGGTGCGCCGCCAAAAGGGCTTTGGCGCTGACACCGTCCTCCGTAAGGTCGAGGAAGCACTCATCCAGAAACACCCGCGCACCCCACGCCGCACAGCCTTGCAGGATCCACTCCAGCAGCGGCAGCGGCAGCAGCCGTCCGGTGGGGTTGTTGGGGGTGCAGAGGAATACCGCCTCCGGCTTTTTCTCTTCCAAAAAGGGCAGAAAGCCCTCATCCACATCGAAATTCTGCGTCTGATGCAGGAAATACCGCTCTACGCGGCAACCCACCTGCGCCAGTCCCGCCCCATATTCCACAAAGGTGGGGGCCAGCTCTACCGCCGTCCGGGGCCGCAGGGCGGCACAGTATGTGTAGATCAGGTCTGCCGCGCCGTTTCCGCAGAGAATATAGGACGCCGGCACCTGCTCATGGCCCGCGATAGCCTGCACCAGCCGGCGGCAGTAGGGGTCGGAGTAGCGGTACAGCTGGGGCAGAGCCCGGCACACCGCCTCCAAAACGCTGGGGGGCGTGCCAAGCGGGTTGGTGTTGGCGGAAAAATCCAGTGTGATACCGCCGCCGTACACGTCACCGCCATGTTGATTTTCCATTTGATACAGCATCTACGTCTCCTTTACAGCGCAAAGGGCAGCTTGACCCCGCAGCTCAAAAGCAGGGTGAGGATGGCTGTGACGGTCATCAGGCGGCACACACGGGGGATGTCCTCGTGGGTGATCTCCCGCGCTGCGTCGCCGATATACTCCTTTTTGTGCAGTACACCGTGGTACCACGCATCCCCGGCCAGACGCAGGCCCAGAAGCCCGGCGCAGATTACGGTGCCGATCCGCTCGAGAGTATCCATATCCTGACCCCTGCCGAAATCAAGGCAGGTCTGGATCAGTATGTCATCGGTCAGGACGAGGCAAAGCGTGTGCTGGCCGTCTCGGTCTACAACCACTACAAGCGGCTGCTCTACGCCCCGAAGGAGGACGACGTCGAGATCGACAAGTCGAATATCGTGCTGGTGGGCCCCACCGGCACGGGCAAGACGCTCATGGCGCGAACGATCGCCCGCCTGCTGAAGGTGCCCTTCACGATCGTCGACGCCACGGTGCTCACCGAGGCGGGCTACGTGGGCGAGGATGTCGAGAGCATCCTCTCGCGGCTGCTGCAGGTAGCCGACTACAACGTCGAGCAGGCCGAGCGGGGCATCGTCTTCATCGACGAGATCGACAAGATCGCCCGCAAGGGCGACAACCCCTCGATCACGCGCGACGTCTCGGGCGAGGGCGTGCAGCAGGCACTGCTCAAGCTGCTTGAGGGCACGGTCGCAAACGTCCCGCCGCAGGGCGGACGCAAGCACCCGCAGCAGGAGTTCATCCAGGTCGATACGACCAACATCCTCTTCATCTGCGGCGGCGCGTTCGAGGGCATCGAGAAGATCATCGAGAGCCGTCTCGACCGCAAGTCGATGGGCTTCGGCGCGGAGCTCAAGAGCAAAAACGACGTGGATGAAAGCAAGATTTTACGCGAGGTGCAGCCGCACGATATCTTGAAGTTCGGCATCATCCCCGAGCTGGTCGGCAGACTGCCGGTCATCACGGCGCTCGACGCGCTGACGCGCGACGACCTTGTCAAGATCCTGACCCAGCCGAAAAACGCGCTCGTCAAGCAGTATCAAAAGCTGTTTTCTTACGACGACGCTGAGCTCACGTTCGAGCCCAAGGCGCTCGAAGCGATTGCCGACAAGGCCATCGAGCGCAAGATCGGCGCGCGCGGCCTGCGCGCGGTAATGGAGGGTCTGCTGATGAACGTGATGTACGACATCCCGTCCGACCGCACGATCGACCGCGTGACCATCACGCCGGGCTGCGTGGAGGGGACGGAACAGCCGAAAATTTCCCACCGCACAGAGAAAGAAGGGGAGGCGCCGCAGCCGTCGCTGCCGGCAGACTCCGCTTCATAAGGAGAAACCCCATGGAACCTGTAACAAAAAATCTTCCGGTCATCGCCATGCGCGGGCTCAATGTGTTCCCTCGCATGAACACGAGCTTTGACCTCGAGCGTCCGATCTCCGTGCACGCGCTTGAGCGCGCCATGGAAAACGGGGAGGAGATTTTTCTCGTCACCCAGCGTGAGATCGGCGTGGAGCAGCCGGAGGAAAAAGACCTGTACGAGATCGGCACGGTCGCGCGCGTGACGCAGATCTTGCGCGTGTCTGACCGCGTGCTGCGCGTGATGATGGAGGGCGCGTGCCGCGCCCGCCTCAAGCGGCTGTGGCAGCGCGAGCCGTTTTTGCAGGCGCAGGTCGAGCTCATCGACGAGCCGGCCACCTCGTGCCATAGCAAGCGGACGGAGGCGATGCTGCGCCAGACCTACGCCAGCGTGACGGAATATGCCGAGCTCGCGCAGAAATTGCCGGACGATGTCTACGCCGCCATTTTATCGACGAACGATCCTGGCTATCTCGCTGACTTTATCGCCCAGCAGCTCAACCTGCGCTATCAGGACAAACAGGATATCCTCGACGAGCTGCGCCCGCTGCCGAGATTGCAGCGCATGAACGAGATTCTGCGCCGCGAGATCGAAGTTACCGCCATGGAGCAGGACATTGAAAGCAAGGTCCGCTCCCGCGTCGGAAAAATTCAGAAGGATTTTGTCCTGCGCGAGCAGATCAAGGTCTTACAGAACGAGATCGGTGAGGGCGGGGAGGACGAAGAACTCGACGAGTACCGCGAGAAGATCAGCAAGGCGCACCTGAGCGAAGAAGTGGAGCGCAAGCTGCTGAAAGATGTGGACAAGCTCGCCAAGCAGCCGTTCGGCAGCGCCGAGGCGAGTGTGCTGCGCAACTATCTCGACACCTGCATGGAAATGCCCTGGGGCGAGGAGACGAAGGAGCGCGCCAGCGTAGACGCCGCGCGCAAGATTCTTGACCGCGACCACTACGGCTTGCAGAAGGTCAAGGAGCGCATTTTAGAGTTCATCGCCGTGCGCCAGCTCAACCCCGAGGCGAAGGGGCAGATTTTATGTCTCGTCGGCCCTCCGGGCGTCGGCAAGACGTCGATCGCGCTGTCGGTCGCCAAGGCGATGAACCGCAAGGTCGCGCGGCTGTCGCTCGGCGGCGTGCGTGACGAGGCGGATATCCGCGGCCATCGCAAGACCTACATCGGCGCGATGCCCGGCCGCATCATCGAGGCCATCTCCCGCAGCGGTTCGATGAATCCGCTGCTCGTGCTCGACGAGGTCGACAAGATGGGAAGCGACGGGCGCGGCGACCCCGCGAGCGCACTTCTCGAAGTGCTCGACAGCGAGCAGAACTACGCCTTCCGCGACCACTATCTTGAAATTCCCGTCGATCTGAGCCGCGTGATGTTCATCATGACGGCCAACACGCTCGACACCATTCCGCGCCCGCTGCTCGACCGCATGGAGATCATTGAAATCCCCAGCTACACGGACGAGGAGAAGGTGCAGATTGCGCAGCGGCACCTGCTGCCCAAGGAGCGTCAGGCCCACGGGCTGACGGCCTCGAGCCTGCGCGTGGACGAGAGCGCCATCCGCGCGGCCATCGCGCTCTACACGCGCGAGAGCGGCGTGCGCTCGCTTGAGCGTCAGCTCGGCAAGATCTGCCGCAAGGCGGCAATGCAGCTTGCCACAAGCGATGTAAAGCGAGTCACCGTGACAGAGAAGAACATCAAGGACTTCCTCGGTGCGCCGCGTGCTGCACAGGAGAAGATTCCCGAAAAGGACCTTGTCGGCGTGGTGAACGGCCTTGCGTGGACCGAGGTGGGCGGCGAAATTCTGCCCGTCGAGGTCGGCGTGATGGACGGCAGCGGCAAGGTCGAGCTCACGGGCAACCTGGGCGACGTGATGCAGGAGAGCTGCCGCGCGGCACTCTCGTGCCTGCGCCAGCGGGCGCAGGAGCTCGGCATCGCGCCGGACTTCTACAAGACGAAGGACATCCATATCCACTTCCCTGAGGGGGCCATCCCCAAGGACGGACCCAGCGCCGGTATCGCCATCGCGACAGCGGTGCTCTCCGCGCTGACGGGGCAGGCGGTACACCGCGATGTCGCCATGACGGGCGAGATCACGCTGCGCGGCCGTGTGCTCGCCATCGGGGGCTTGCGCGAAAAGACAATGGGCGCGCTGCGCGCGGGCGTACATACGGTCATTCTCCCGAAGGAGAATGAAAAGGACCTCGACGAGATCGACCCGCTGGTGCGCGAAAAGCTGCGCTTTGTACCGGTCGAGACGGTGGACGCCGTCTTTGCCGAAGCGCTGGTGCTGCCCGAAAAATGCACCGCTGCCGCGCACGAGAGCTATCTTCCTCCCGTGCAGGAGAGCGCGCACAGCACGCTGCGTGCGGGCGAAATGAGCTGAAAGGAAACGAAAACCATGGCGATCAACTTCAACAAGGTCGAATTCATCCTCTCGGCGGCGTCGGAAAAGCAGTTCGTGCGCGACGGGATGCCGCAGCTCGCGTTTGCGGGGCGGTCGAACGTCGGCAAATCGTCCGTCATCAACCGGCTCGTCAACCGCAAGAACTTTGCCCGCGTGGGTGCGTCCCCGGGCAAGACCTCGCAGATCAACTACTTTAAGATCGACGGCAAGCTCTACCTCGTCGACCTGCCGGGCTACGGCTACGCCAAGGTCTCCAAGACCGAGCGCGACCGCTGGGGCAAGCTGATGGAAAACTATTTCCAGTCTGCGGGGCTCATTCACCTCGGCGTGCAGATCGTCGACGCGCGGCACAAGCCGACGGCGGACGACGTGACGATGCACGACTACTTCGTGCAGACGGGCTGTCCCGTCGTGATCGTGGCGAACAAGCTCGACAAGCTCAAAGCGCGCGAGATCGAGCCGAATCTTGCCCAAATTCGCGAGACGCTGAGTTTGCGCGACGATGAGCTCGTCATTCCGTTCTCTGCCGAAAAGGGCACGGGCAAGGAGCAGCTGATCGCGGCGATCCTCGACCATTTGAACGACTGAAAAGGAATAATGCTTCACAGAAAAGCCTCTGTATGGGTTGACCATACAGAGGCTTTTTATCATATTTCCAGGGAAACTATTTTCGCAGCGTCAAAAGTGCGGTGCAGTGGGAGAAGGATTCAAACGTCAGCGCGGGGAAGTGGGGGCGGAGCTCGTCGTAGACGAAGTAAATTTCATCTGAGTCCCAATCCTCGCCTGCCGCAGTTCGACACGCTTCGAGCTCTTCGCGCGTGCGGAAGGCGACGTCGCCGATGAAAAGACAGCCGTCCTGCTTCAAAAGCGGCAGAAGCGCGCGAAGAAAGCCGATTTTCTGCGCGTCCGTCAGGTGGTGGAGCGAGTAGGTCGCGACGATGGCGTCGTACTGCTGCGCACGAAGCTCGGGCACAAGGCCTTTGGAAAAATCGCCCTGATAGAGCCGCGCGTCCGGCATTTTGGCCTGCGCCAGTTCGATCATGCGCGCGGAAAAGTCCTGCCCATAGATGCGGCAGCCCTGCTTGTAGAGCCGCGAGGTCAAAACGCCTGTGCCGAAGCCAATGTCCAGCACATCACGCCCGCTCTGCGCGAGCACGCGCTGATAGAGCGCGTTCATCATGGCGCGGTAACCCGCAAAGGGGTAGCGGTCGTTCTCGTCGGAGAGGCCGACGCTCTTGTCATAGCCGTCGGCCCAGAGGTCGAAGCCGGTATTGTTCAGCATGTCAGTCCTCCTTTTCGTTCAGCGGGGGAAGTCCCAGCTCATAGAACGCCACGGCGCTCGCTGCGGCGACATTGAGCGAGTCAACGCCGTGGTACATCGGGATCCTGACCGTGTAGTCGCAGCTCGCGATGGTCGAGGACGCGAGCCCGTCGCCCTCCGTGCCCATGACGATGGCAAGCTTTTCTTCGGCGGCAAGGCGCGGATCGTCGAGCCGTACGGAGTCGTTGCGCAGTGTCATCGCGACGGTGCGGAAGCCGAGATCGCGCAGCAGCTGCGTCCAGTCGCTGCTTTCGGGCAGGTAGGTCCACGGGATGAGGAACACATTTCCCATGCTGACGCGCGAGGCGCGGCGATAGAGCGGATCGCTGCCCGCAGTCGTGAGCAGCACCGCGTCCATGCCGAGCGCGGCGGCGGAGCGGAAGATCGCGCCGATGTTCGTCGGATTCATCACGTTTTCGAGCACGACGAGGCGCCGCGCATCGCGGCAGACGTCCTCGACGCTTTGGAGCTTCGGCCGCCGCATGGCGCAGAGCATGCCGCGCGTCAGGTGAAAGCCGGTGAGCTGTGTCAGCACGGATTCATCAGCGGTGTAAACCGGAATATCTTGACAGCAGCGGGCGAGAATTTCGCGCCCCTTGCCCTGCGTATGCTGCCGCTCCATCAGAAACGACACCGGCTCACAGCCCGCATCAAGCGCACGGCCGATGACGAGCGGACTTTCCGCGACGAAGAGCGCGTTGTCGGGGTCCGCGCGATTGAGCAGTTGGTTTTCGGTCAGGCGCGCGTAGACGTCGAGCGCGGGATCGGAAAAATCGTGGATTTCGATGATGTTTGCCATAGGTCTTCCTTTTTAAGATTCTAAGATGTTCAGCAGTGCGGCGACGTCCGGCAGAACGAACGTCGGCTGCGGGTCAGCGGTGGGGAGGTCTTCTTCCTTCGTCTCGCCAGAGAGGACGAGCAGCGTGTCGATGCCCGCGTTCGCGCCGCTGGCGATATCCGTGTAGATGCGGTCGCCCACGAGCAGTGTTTCCTGCGCGGAAACGCCCGCTTCGAGCATTGCGAGCTGCGGCATCAGCGGTTCGGGCTTGCCGATGACGATGGGGCGGCGGGAGGTCGCGCGCCAGAGCATTTCGCACACGCTCCCGCAGTCGGGCACGAAGCCGTAGGCCGTGGGGCAGACCCAGTCGGGGTTGGTCGCAACGTAGGGGACACCCTGTCCGAGCAGGATGCAGGCGTCCTCCAGCTTTTGAAAGGTCAGCTCGGTGTCGAAGCCCATCAGGAGCGCGTTCGCGTCCTCACGCCGTTCTGCGACGGTAAAGCCAGCCGCGCGGAGCTGTGATTTCATCGACTCCGTACCGCAGACGTAATAGCGTCGGTCTTCTCCGCCGTGCTCGCGGAGATAGAGAAGATAAAGACCGCGAACAAAGCGGACTTCGCAAAGCGCGTCAAGGCGAAGACCGGCATCGAGCTCGACCCGAACTCCATCTTTGACGTTCAGGTCAAGC
>OICT01001142.1_pt1 | contig 10902 bp, 10 predicted proteins | sample 1581331 | NCBI WGS metagenome assembly OICT01 (sample SAMEA3882544, study PRJEB24775) | human gut metagenome | biome: human-associated habitat; feature: intestine environment; material: feces | place: Netherlands | collected 2009/2010 | reverse complement strand
TACCATCACCACATCATTTTTATTTGATGTTTTCAATAAATACTTATGTAGTGATCTTCCCAAAGTTGTACAAGCCAACATTGAAAATACTAAGAAGAATATATTACTTAAAAATACTGTTTTAACATCCATACTATAGAATCCGGCAGATCCAATTCCAAACATGCCTAATAAAACAGCTCCTAATTGTGATAAATCAGAATATTTAAATATAATCCATCCAAAGAAAATAACTATCAAAGTATAGACATGTTTCCATTTATCTGGAATTCGATCTTTAATATAGAATTTTTCTAGCAATAGGAAACACAAATAATATAATCCCCATAAAATATAATTCCAGCTTGCTCCATGCCACATACCCGTTAAAAACCACACAACAAACATGTTTCGAATCCATTTTTTCTGACTGACACGATTTCCACCTAATGGAATATACACATAGTCTCTAAAAAATGAACTTAAAGAAATATGCCATCTACGCCAGAAATCCTGAACGCTTTTAGCAATATATGGATAGTTAAAGTTTTCTAGATAATGGAAACCAATCATTCTTCCCATCCCAATAGCCATATCTGAATATGCTGAGAAATCCAAGTAAATTTGCAGCATATAACAAATCATAGCCAACCAGATTCCTAGAGCAGATTGTCCATGGATTCCATCTATCCCTCCTGGAAGTAATGTATCTGTAATAGATGCACATGAATTCGCAAGAATAGCTTTTTTCGCCAATCCAATACTGAATCTTCTAAAACCATAAGCTACATCGTTAAAAGAAACTTTTCTGTTGTCGATTTCATTTTGAACCGTTTCATAACGCACGATAGGCCCTGCAATACATTGATGAAAAAGACTTGAATACAGCAACAATTTCCAATAATCTTCTTGAGGAGTCACTTCTTTTCTATATACATCTACAACATATGACAACAATTGGAATGTATAAAAAGAAATACCAATTGGCTAAATAATTGTTGGAACTTTTGAAGGCCAATGAATAAAAAACCTCAAGTTATTCAAAAAGAAACCAGTATATTTAAATATTGCCAACAAGCCTAATAAACAAATACATGCGACAATCATGTAAAGTTTCGATTTCTTTGAATCCTTCATTTTTAATGCAAAGTACCAACTAATAAAAGTCTCTAGCATTAGAAGCAACAAATATTTCGGTCCACCCCATGCATAAAAAATCAAACTGGATACTAATAAAACCAAGTTTTTCTTCTCTTTAGGAGCAAAAAAATAAACCACTAGATGTGGAGTGAAAAACGCAAACACAAATAATAAACTAGAAAATACCACAGTTCTCTCCCTTTCCCCTTATTTAATATCTTTAATCCTTTATATTCTATCATATTAGAATCTTAATTTTTATTAAAAAATATATAATTTTACATTATCACTTTTCTAAAAAATACCATATAATATATTAAGGTTCTGAAAGGAAAATGACATGCAAAGTATTAAGACAATTTATAAAATCGGACCAGGTCCAAGCAGTTCACACACATTTGGTCCAATGATGGCTTCTAAATATATCAATGAACAGTATCCAGAAGCTACAAACTTCAAAATCACATTATTTGGTTCCTTAGCGCTTACGGGAAAAGGGCACCTTACAGACAAAATCATATTAAAAACGTTAGGCACTAGTAAATGCGAAATCATTTTTGATATGAAAACCCCTGTTGAACACCCAAACACAATGATCATTGAAGTTTTTGACAAGGATACAAAAATTGCAGAACATACATTCGTATCTATTGGTGGTGGAAAAATCGAAATCGATGGAAAAAAAGGAAATGTAGACCCAGAAATTTATCCACACACAAAGATGGATGATATTCAAGTTTATTGTAATGAACGTCATTTACGTTTAGACCAATATATCGATGAAGTGGAAGATTCTGATTTTGACTCCTACATGAATCAAATCTTTAAACAAATGTTGAAAACAGTAAATACCGGATTAAAGAAGACTGGTGTTTTACCTGGAAGCTTGAAAATTGACCGTGTAGCGCATGCCTTACATCAGTCGGCACAAAGCTGTAATGATATCCAAGACAAAAACAGTTTATTATTAAGTAGTTATGCCTATGCAGCCAATGAACAAAACGCAAGCGGAGGCATTGTCGTAACAGCTCCAACCATGGGTAGCTGTGGCGTTCTACCTAGTCTTGTATATCATTTCTATCACGATCAAAATTATCCTAAAAAGACAATTATCCAAGGACTTAAAGTCGCTGGATTGATTGGAAATCTAATTCAGACAAACGCAACCATCTCAGGTGCCAAAGCTGGATGCCAAGCAGAAGTTGGTGCAGCCTGCTCTATGGGCGCTGCTTTTGTCGCTTATTGTCAACTTCAAAATAACGAACAAATCGAATGTGCTGCTGAAATTGGATTAGAACACCATCTAGGACTTACATGCGATCCAGTTGGCGGATACGTAATGATTCCTTGTATTGAAAGAAATGCAGTAGCTGCCCAAAGAAGTGTAGATGCCGCAAGACTTGCCAAATATTTACGTAACGTAAAAAAGAATCGTGTTAGTTTTGATATGGTTGTTCAAACCATGAATCTAACAGGAAAGAAACTTCCAATTGAACTAAAAGAAAGTGCACTTGGCGGATTAGCCGTAGTCGTACCAGAAAAAGCTTAAAGGCCTAATTCATGTGAATTAGACCTTTTTTTCTATTTATCACGAACGAAGCACTCTAATACTTTATAGCCTTTTCGCTCTAAATCTGCTTGTAAATCATCTGGTTCAGTAGTATCACAACGAATAACTAGATTGGCAATTCCATCTTCAAAAGAATACACACCAATATGATTGATATTCACTTTATTCTCAACAAAGATTTCCGACAACTTACCAATGGCACCAATCTCATCTTTGACGGCAACCGTAATTCTTGAACCCACTTCATCCCATCCAAGAACATTCAAGAAACATTTAAACACATCATTCTGCGTTACAATACCTGTAACTTCGCCAGAAGCATTTGTGACCGGCAAACATCCAATGTTGTTTTTCAACATTTTCTGTGTTGCATATTCCATCAATTCATTTTCATCGACAGAAATGACTTTTTTTACCATCACTGTGCTTACAGTCGTTTTTGACAATAAATAATTTAATTCATATATGCTTAAGCTTGTCGCATTCGTTGTACCCGAATTAGAAATCATACCTTCTGTAATCAATCCAACAAGTTTTCCTTTTTCAACAACAGGAACACGGTGAATTCCCTTTTCCTTCATTAAATCAATGATTTGTGAAATCGTTGCATCTGGTTCAGCACATATAACATTTTTTGTCATATAATCCTTAACTTTAAACATACTTTATTATCCTCCTAGATATGCCTTTTGAACGTCCGGACTTTTCGATAATTCTTCTCCAGTTCCTGACATTACAACTTTTCCAGTTTCTAAAACATAGGCACGATGCGCAATTGATAATGCCATCTTAGCATTTTGTTCAACCAATAAAACCGTTGTTCCCGACTTATTGATTTCTTCAATAATATTAAAGATTTCCTTAACTAATATTGGAGCAAGCCCCATACTTGGCTCATCCAGCAATAGTAGTTTAGGCTTAGCCATTAAAGCACGTCCCATAGCTAACATCTGCTGTTCTCCACCAGATAAAGTAGAAGCATCTTGATTCATACGTTCTTTTAAGATAGGAAACTGCTCACAAACCTTTTCATAATCGCGTTTGATTCCATCCTTATCTTTTCGTAAAAAAGCACCCATCATCAAGTTTTCATATACGCTCATTCCTGTAAAAATACGACGACCTTCTGGCACCTGTGTTAAACCCATTTCAACAATATGTTTAGGATTTGCCTTCATAATTGACTCATTTAAAAACATGACATCGCCACTCGTCTTTTTTACAATGCCACTAATGGACTGCATCATTGTTGTTTTTCCAGCTCCATTAGCACCAATCAACGCAACAATCTCGCCTTCATTTACTTCTAAACTGATACCTTTTAAAGCTTCAATTACACCATAATGTACGTGAAGATCTTTTATTTCTAACATTGCCATACTAGATCTCCTCTCCTAAATATGCCTTAACTACAAACTCATTTTGTTTAATTTCTTCAGGCGTACCATTCGCTATCATTTTACCATAGTTCAAAACATAAATACGCTCACAAATCTTCATAACTAAAGACATATCATGTTCAATCAGGATTACAGTTAATTTATATTTTTCTCGAATATGATCAATCAATTCAGTTAACTCTTTTGTTTCTTGCGGATTCATACCTGCCGCTGGCTCATCTAAATAAAGAATTTTTGGTTGAATTGCCAAGGCACGTGCAATCTCTAATCTTCTTTGTTTACCATATGGAAGATTTGTCGCCAATTCATTTCTTAAAGAATACAATCCCACTTCTTTTAATAATTCTTCCGCCTTTTCTTCGACCCACTTCTCTTCTTTATAATACGTAGGCAAGCGCAAAATTGCAGCTAATGTTCCATAACGAATATTTTTATGCATCGCAACCTTAACATTTTCTAAGACTGTCATTGATTTAAATAAACGAATATTTTGAAAAGTTCGTGCAACTCCTAGATTTGTGATTTTATAAGGCTTCAATCCACCAATCTGAATACTTTTATCCTGATCCATTAACTCAATCAAACCACTACTTGGTTCATATACACCTGTCAACAAGTTGAATAATGTAGTTTTACCAGCACCATTCGGTCCAATCAAACCAATAAGTTCCCCTTCATTGATTGTCATTGATACATTAGAGACTGCACAAAGACCACCAAAATTCTTTGTCAGATTTTTAACATTTAAAATAGTTTTCATGCAGATTTCTCCTTTCGCTTATCAAATAACTTTTTAAAAGATAACTCCTTAGATCCTAAAATACCTGTCGGTTTAAAGATCATAATTCCTACTAGTGCCAAACCATAAATAATCATTCGAATTTCTGAGAAGTTTGCCAAAACGACATTGATAATACCAATCGCAACAGCTGCTAAAACACTTGATGTCATAGAGCCCATACCGCCAAATACGACCATAACTAAGATGTCAATTGACTTATTAAAAGTAAATTGATCCGGTTTGATAACATAGAAATTACATGCGAACAATGCACCAGCTAATGAAGCTAATAATGCCCCAATCACAAATGCAATTACTTTATACTTTGTCGTATTGATACCCATTGCCTCACTAGCAATTTCATCTTCACGAATCGATAAACAAGCTCGTCCAGGAGCAGAATGTGTAAAGTTACAAACAACTAGAATAGAAATAACGGAACATACAAACAACAATGGAAATGTAGTTAATTTAGGAATTCCATTTAATCCTGCCGCTCCATTTGTGATTTCCATATTTTGCACTAGGATACGTACAATTTCCGCAAAACCCAAAGTCGCAATCGCCAAATAATCCCCTTTCAAACGCAATGTTGGAATAGAGACAATCAAAGCTACAATGGTTGAAAGTGCAAAGCCAATCAATACTCCAATAGCTAAGCCCGTCATATTTGGCATCATTTTTACCATAATACCAGCACAATAAGCTCCAATACACATAAATCCAGCATGTCCTAATGAAAACTGGCCACATACACCAATAACTAAATTTAATGAAACAGCTAAAATAATATTAATAAAGATATTATATAGAGTGATGGAATAATAAGATCCAATAATTCCAACCTTCATTAAAATGGTTAGAACTATAAATGATACAACAGAAAGTAAAAGCCAAGCAAGATTTGCCTTATTCAATAATTCTTTACGCATGACTTACACCTTCTCTCTAACGTTTTTACCTAATAAACCAGCTGGTTTTAAGATCAAAATCAAAATCAATATAATGTAGACAATCGCATCCTTATACAAAGAACTACCATAAGCGGTGACCATAGTTTCAGCAATCCCAATAAATAAACCACCAATCATAGCACCTGGAATACTTCCAATACCACCAAATACTGCAGCAATAAATGCTTTTAATCCTGGTGTCATCCCCATCAAAGGATTGATTGAATTATAATAAATTCCAACTAAAACGCCGGCAACACCTGCTAAAGCTGACCCTAAAAGGAATGTAAATGAAATTGTTTTATCCACATCGATACCCATTAAACGTGCAGCATCTTCATCAACACTTACAGCACGCATAGCACGTCCCATTTTTGTCTTTTGAACAATGAACTGCAAAACAACCATTAAAATAACAGTAATGACAAAAATATAGACTTGTTGCATCGTAATTGTGACAGGTCCTAAATGAAATGATGCACTCGTTAATAATTTAGGATACGTTCTTACTTCACTACCCATGATATATTGTGTTGCATACTCCAAGACATAACTTACACCAATTGCTGTAATCAATGCGGTAATTCGAGTCGCATGACGAAGTGGCTTATATGCGATGCGCTCAATCAATACACCTACAACACCACAAAAAATCATTGAAATTAATAGTGCAGGAATAAACCCTAAACCACAATATGTTGTTATTAGAAATGCACAATAAGCTCCTAACATATAGATATCTCCATGTGCAAAGTTGATCAATTTAATAATTCCATAAACCATAGTATATCCCAAGGCAATCAAGGCATAAATACTTCCTAAGGATAGACCATTGACTAGTTGTTGTAAAAAAGCTGTCATATTAACCTCCTTATTAAAAAAGAGGGGGAATTGTTCCCCCTTTGAACAAAGACTTATTTATTTGGATCTACTGAAACGGCTTCCGTCTGAACACCATCTACTAAGTTAACAACTAATACAGACTTTTTAGGTGAATGTGTCTTATCAAATGTGAATGAACCAGTTAAACCATCAAATTTAGTATCCGCAATAGCCTTTTGTAGATCAGCACCAGTCTTACCTGCTTTTTCTAAAGCTTGTAAACCTAAATTAGTAGCATCGTAAGTTAATGCAGAGAACATATTTGGAGCTTCTCCATATTCTTTAGTATATGCATCTACAAATGCAGTTAATTCATCACTTGCGTTAACTGTAGTATAAGCAGTTGAATAGTAGCAGTTATTTAAATTTTCACTACCAGCAAGTTCTACTAATTTTTCTGATTCAAATCCATCAGCACCTAAAATTGTACAATCCATACCAGCTTCACGAGCTTGTTTAATAATTAATCCAGCTTCTGAATAGTAACCAGCAATGAATAATACATCTGCACCTTTATCTTTTACTTTTGTGATGATACCGGCAAAGTCAGTATCTTTAGCGTTATAGCTTTCTGTAGCTACAACTTCTCCACCCAAATCTTCAAATTTTTGTGTAAATACTTTAGTAAGACCCTTTCCATAATCACTAACTTCATTGATAATTACGGCTTTTTTCTTACCTAAGTTTTCATATCCAAATTTAGCCATTGCCTTACCTTGATATGAATCTTCGAAACAAATACGGAACGCATATTCATAAGGAGAATCCCCATTCATTGTTGCATCGACCTGAGTAGCAGATGGTGAAATAACTGGAACTTGGTTTTGATCAGCTACTGGATATGTCGCGATAGAAGCACCTGAAGTTGCAGGTCCAACCACAAAGGCTACCCCATCTTCAGTCATCAATTTTGTAGCCGCTGAAGTAGATTCACTCGCATCTCCTTTATTGTCCATTTTAACAGCTTTAATTTTATACTTTGAATCCTTATTTGCGTTATATTGTTTAATCGCAAGAGAAGCCCCTTTATACTCCGCTTGACCATAAGAAGCTACAGCACCCGATAATTCATAGTTCAAACCAATTTTGACTGTATCTCCCTCTTTTAATTCTGTACTAGCAGTTCCACTTCCCGAACTACATCCGACTAACATGCTTAATGCAACAGCACTAGAAGCAAATGTTTTTAATAATTTACCTTTCATAATCTATACCTCCCTCGAGTTGTACAGATATAATAGCGCAAGCGGAAAACGTTTTCAAGCCTTTTTTACATTTTATTACAACTGATTTTACATTTGATTTTACATTTTACATCATTTCCAAACTCTTTCTTTACACAAAAAAAAATAGCCAAAGTTTTTAAACTCTAGCTATTCAATCAACTATTAATACATTCCCTGAGGCATTGCAGGTGCTGGTTCTTCTTTATCAATTTTAGCGACTCCAGCTTCTGTTGTTAAGAACAAAGCTGAAATACTAGAAGCATTCATCAATGCATTACGAGTTACCTTTGTAGGATCAATAATTCCTGATTCAATCATATCTACCCATTGACCATTTTTAGCATCAAATCCAACATTTTCACCGGCTTCTTTTTGTCTTTCAACAATCTCTTCACTGTTATATCCAGCATTATCAGCAATCTGTGCAATTGGAGCTAACAATGCATCAAATACAACTTTAATACCTTTTTGTACATCAACTACATCAGATTTTACTTCATCTTTCAAAGCAACATATGCCTTTACTAAACAAGCTCCACCACCAACTACAATACCTTCACTAACAGCAGCACGAGTTGAGTTCAACGCATCTTCAATACGAAGTTTCTTTTCTTTCAATTCACTTTCAGTTGCAGCACCCACTTTAATGATCGCAACACCATTTGATAATTTACCTAAACGCTCTGCCATACGTTTCTTATCATAATCACTTGTAGTGTTTTCCATTTGTGCTTCAATTTCAGCTACACGAGCAGCTACATCTTCTTTACTTCCAGCTCCACCAATCATTGTTGTATTATCTTTTGTGACAACAATCTTTTTAACTGTACCCAAATCCGATAACTGCATATCTTTTAATTCCATATTCAAATCTTTTGAATAGAATTTAGCACCTGTCATAATCGCAATATCTTGCAACATTTCTTTTTGGTTGTCACCAAAGCCTGGAGCTTTAGTCGCAACTACATTGAATGTTCCACGAAGTTTATTTAATGCCAAAGTAGAAACTACTTCATTTTCTAAATCTTCCGCAATAATCAATAACGCACGATTTGCCTGAACCAATTGTTCAAGTAAAGGTAAGATTTCCTGAATGTTTGTGATCTTTTGATCCGTTACTAATACATAAGCATTTTCCATTGTAGCTTCCATTTTTTCACGATCACTCACCATATATGGAGAAACATAGCCCTTGTCATACTGCATACCTTCACTGATTTCAAGTTCTGTTTCAAATCCCTTTGAATCATCTGTTGAAATAACACCATCACGACCGACTTTTTCCATCGCATCCGCAATAATCTTACCAATTTCTTCCGATCCAGATGAAATTGTCGCAACATTGGCAATATCTTTACTGCTTTCTACTTTCTTAGATACGGACAAGATATACTCGCTCACAGCCTTAGCTGCTTTTTCAATACCTTCACGCATCAATACTGGATTAGCGCCACGATCGACTTGGCGTAAGCCATTTTCAATCATACTTTGAGCTAAAATGGTAGCAGTTGTAGTTCCATCACCAGCTGTATCATTTGTCTTATTGGCAACTTCATACACCAATTTAGCACCCATGTTTTCAAACTTATCTTCCAATTCAATTTCTTTGGCAATACTTACACCATCATTTGTGATCAATGGTGATCCATATTCCTTTTCAAGAACAACATTACGCCCTTTAGGACCTAAAGTAACACGAACTGCATTTGCTAATGTGTTAACACCTCTTAACATGGATTCACGAGCATCTTTTGAAAAACGTACTTCTTTAGCCATAATTCATTACCTCCTACTACTTACTTACTGCAATGATATCTTCATCTTTAATAACGATAAATTCTTCATCGTCAACTTTCATTGTAGTTCCTGAATATTCTTTATATAAAACTTTATCTCCACAAGCATATCCAGCATCTTTAACATCTGCACCAATACTTGCGACAACTGCAAGCTTTGACTTTTCTTTTCCACTTGTCAAAATGATTCCACTTGCCGTAGTTTTTTCTTCTTTCTCTTTCTTTAATAAAACATAATCATGTAAAGGTTGTAACATAATTCATCCTCCTTTTAGCACTTAACTGTTCTAACTGCTAAATACTATTATACTCATTTTTAGCACTGATGCAACATGTTTGCTAAAATTTAACAAAAAGAAAATATGGCGAGAATTACTCGCCATATACATGAATTCTATTAATTGCTCTTTCCAATGATAACTGAGCTCTTTTTAGATTTGTATCTGAATCTTTTTTCTCTAAACGCGCTTTAGCACGTTCCATTGATTTTTTTGCACGCTCAAGATCGATATCTTTTTTTCCTTCGATCGCATCAGCTAGAATCATGCCTTCATTTTTGTTGAATTGTAAAAAGCCACCAGAAATCGCATAGATTTCTTCTTCATCATTTTCATTCTTTAAAACAAGCTTACAAGGAACTAAAGATGCAAAGATAGGCATGTGATTTGGTAAAATTGTTGTTTCTCCAACCACCGTCTTTACATGGATACTTTTGACTTCCTGCTTTAAATATTCGCCTTTTGGTGTTACTACTTTAAAAGCAATCATGACTATTCACCAGCCATTTTTTTAGCTTTTTCCTGTGCTTCTTCAATTGTTCCAACAAACATGAATGCTTGTTCTGGAAGATCATCAAATTCACCTGCTAATAAGCGTTCGAAACTGCGAATTGTATCTTCCAAAGGTACATATTTTCCAGGAATACCAGAGAATACTTCGGCTACGTTAAATGGTTGCGACAAGAAGTTACGAACACGACGTGCACGGTTAACAACTTTCTTATCTTCTTCACTTAATTCATCCATACCTAAGATGGCAATGATATCTTGTAAATCTTTATATCTCTGTAAAATATTCTGAACACCACGGGCAACTTTATAGTGTTTTTCACCAACTACAAGTGGATCCAAAATACGTGAACTTGATTCAAGTGGATCTACGGCAGGATAAATACC
>OICT01001139.1_pt1 | contig 10920 bp, 10 predicted proteins | sample 1581331 | NCBI WGS metagenome assembly OICT01 (sample SAMEA3882544, study PRJEB24775) | human gut metagenome | biome: human-associated habitat; feature: intestine environment; material: feces | place: Netherlands | collected 2009/2010 | reverse complement strand
AGCGAAGAAGAAAGCGTCGGCGGGTTCTTCCATATCCTCGGGACGGTAGATCAGGTCCGGGGCTGCTGTGAAGTCACCCCCGGTAACTTTGAGATCACGATTTATTCCTCCTGCTGGAACGCCAACCGGGGTATTTACTACTATACCACCTATGAAAACCCGCAGATCACCGCAGTGGATATGCACCGCACCGATTTGGACGGTTCCGAACTGACCGGTTATCCCCTGCTGCCCATTGAAATCCACAAGCAGAACTGAATATCAAAAGGAGCCGCAGCAAACCATCCCTTGCCGCAGCTCCTTTTTTGCTTTCCGTGTGAATGTGGTTACGGCCGTTACTTCTTGCGCAGGACAGCAGCCGAGCCGAGCAGCGCAATGACCGCTGCGGCTGCGGCGATGCCTACGGCATCCCGGGCGCCGGTGGCGGGGTTGGGCTGCCCGCCGACGGTGAAGGTCGTAGCGGCGGTTGCGCCGTCAAAATACACCGAAAGGGTGTGGGTGCCGGGGGTCAGCGACTTCGTGCAGGCTGCAGTCAGTTTTACCCAAGTGCTGCCATCCCAAGTGGTGTAATTGGCGGGATCAAGGATGACGCCGTCCACCGCAACGGAGCGGAAGGCCTCATAGTTATAGTCGATGCGGAAGGCCGCAGCACTGCCGGGGGCGACTGTCTGGTTGGCGCCGGAGAGGAACACCGGGCCGGTGGCCTCCGGGGTGATGATAATGACCGAGCCGCCGGGGGTGGGCTCTACGGGAGCGGGGGCGGCCGCCCAGCAGGCGGTGCATTTGCCGTTTTGGTAGGTGTTGCCTTCCACCGCACCAAACGCCCCGCAAATGCACTCGCCGTGATGCTTTCCGTCATCGGCAGGCACCGTTTTATGGCTAAAATCATGCGGCTCAATACGGGCCTCCCCGCAAATATCGCAAGTCATGGTGTGTGAATTGTCGCTGTTATCACAGTAAGCAAAATTATGCTCCCCAGTATCCAATTCAGCGCCGCAATCTGCGCACTTTTTCACGTGATGCACTCCATCTCCGGCAGGCACCCAGGTGCTGCCCTCATGTGTGCAGGGGACGGGAGGGATGGTGGCCGTTTCTTTGTAGTGGCAAACGCTGCACTCTCGGCATTTGGCTCCCGCTTCGGCGACGGTCGCTTTTTGTGTGATCTGCCACTCGCTGTAGGTGTGGGCGGATTTCTCTATATCTGTGTTGCAAGCTGAACAGGTTTTCCAATGCCCGGTCTCATCAAATTTCCAGTCGGAAAGGTCGGTGTGGTTACTGGTGTCAAGCCCACCGTATGGTTCGCCGCAGACTTTGCACTTTTTCTTTGCGTTGCAGGTGGCAGTGCCGCCGGAGTGGGCGGCTTTCTCTATAATCGCACCGCAATCGTTGCAGGTCTTCCAATGGCCGGTCTCATCAAATATCCAGTCGGAAAGGGCGGTGTGGTTACTGGGATTAAGCTCGCCATACGATTGGTTGCAAATCTCGCACTTTTTCTTTGCGGTGCAGGTGGCGGTGCCGCCTGTATGGGCTGCAAAGTTCAGCTTTTCGGTGCAGTTGGCATCTGCACAGCGGTGCCAATGGCCGGTGGCATCGGATGTCCATCCATCACTACAAACGTGAGAATGGGGAGCCGGGGAGCTGATGGTAACCTGCGATGCATCCGTTTGCCCGGGGGTTTCGTTGCCGTTGACCGTCAGCGATCGGCCGTCGGTGTTGCCGTTTATGATGGTCGCATGGATGGCACGGCCGTTGGCATTTTTATTGGTGACGGTGATAGCGGAAGTGCCGGAAACGGTGAGGTTTCCAAGGGGACCGTCGCCCTGCGTGGCCTGAATGGCAGCGCTGTCGGCGGAATTGTTGGTGGCAATAAGGGTGGCGTCGGAAACGGTAATGTTATTCGCCCGAAGCGCATGGCCATTACCGGCGGTGGCCGTGAGGGCGATACCGGTGACAGTAAGATCGCCGAGGACAGAAATTGCCGTAGCGTCCGTTGTTGTGCTCAAGGATAGTGTATCCTTCCCGGTGGCCCCGGTGATGATGAGATTTTTTATGGATTTGATGGCATTTTCGTCATTGGCAGAAAGGGCTTTTTTCCCTTGGAGGGTCACATTTCCGAAGACGGTGATGGTAATCTCGTTTTCGCCGGTTTTGGTCACCTTGAGGAAGGAACCGGAATTCGGCCGGTTAACACTGAATTTACCGTTTTTACCGGGGATATAATAGCAGACTGTTTCATCATCCGCGAATTCCCAACGATTATTTTCGATGATAATTTCACCATTATACGAAACGGGTTTCGCGAAAGCGGCGGCGGGGAGCATGGCGAGGGTCATGCAGAGGGCGAGCAGGATGCTGAACAGGCGTTGTTTCATCGTGGGGGCTCCTTTGGATGTCATATTTGTCGTAGTTATCCTCTATTATACCGCAGGAGGCGTACGGTGCAAGGGGGAACGAGGGGAAAATGCACGAAACATGTCGGAAAGTGCGGATGAAGAATGGCATATTGCACAAAAACAGATGGAGATAATCGGCTTTTTGACGATGGGCGCAGCAATAATAGTGTTCAAAAATATAAATGGAGACCGCAACAAAAACATTTGCCACGGTCTGTTTTCCTTTATTGCAGCTCGCTGCTTTTATGGATGCCGGTCACCGAGAAAATGACCCACTCCGCAATGTTCACCGCATGGTCGCCGATGCGCTCGAAGTACTTGGCGATCATCAAAAGGTCGATCGCACGTTCCCCGTTTGCCGGGTTTTGGGCGATTTGTGCGATCAGCTCCTGCTTTATGCGGTCAAAATATTCATCCACAATATCGTCTTCGGCGATGACCTGCTGTGCCAACCCGGTATCCCGCCGCACATAGGCATCTGCACTTTCGGTCACCATTTTTATGGCGGCCTTGGCCATTTCCCGCAGCATGGTGCAGTTGGTGCAGCGGTATTCCATGCAGGTGACGATCTCCGCAATATCCTCGGTCTGATCGCCGATGCGCTCCATGTCGGTGATCATCTTGAGCGCGGCGGAGATCTGCCGCAGATCGCGGGCGACGGGCTGCTGCTGCAGAAGCAGCTTCAGGCACAGGGCCTCGATCGTGCGCTCCTGCTCGTTCGTCTGCTCCTCGAGCTGCCCCACGGGGGCCGCGAGCGCCACGTCCTGCTGCTCCAGGGCCTGTGCGGCCAGGCCGATGGCCTGCGCGCAGGTCGCGCCCATCTCGGTCAGCTCCTGGTTGAGGGCGGCGAGCTGCTGGTCAAATTTACTTCTCATTAGCCAAACCTCCCGGTAATGTAATCCTCGGTGCGCTTATCCTGCGGGGTGCTGAAGATCTGCGCCGTGGGGCCGGCTTCCACCAGCTCGCCCAGCAGGAAGAAGGCGGTGCGGTCGCTGATACGGGCAGCCTGCTGCATGTTATGGGTCACGATGACCACGGTGTAGTTCTTTTTCAGCTCGCTCATCAGCTCCTCCACCTTCATGGTGGAGCCGGGGTCCAGGGCGCTGGTGGGCTCATCCATCAGCAGGACTTCGGGCTTGACAGCCAAGGCGCGGGCAATGCACAGGCGCTGCTGCTGGCCGCCAGAAAGGCCCAGAGCGCTCTTTTTCAGGCGGTCCTTGACCTCGTTCCAGAGGGCGGCACCCTTCAGGGAGCTTTCCACCAGCTCGTCCAGCTCTGCCTTATTGTGCACACCGTGCAGCCTGGGGCCGTAGGTGATGTTATCGTAGATGCTCATGGGGAAGGGGTTGGCCTTCTGGAACACCATGCCCACCCGGCGGCGCAGCTCAGTGGGCTGCATCTCGCGGGCAAAGATGTCCTGCCCTTTCAGGCGGACATCACCCTCGATGCGGATCCCGGGCACAAGGTCGTTCATCCGGTTCAGGGTCTTCAGGAAGGTGGACTTGCCGCAGCCGGAGGGGCCGATGAGGGCCGTGATCTCCCGCTCGCCCATGTCCAGCGAAATATCTTTCAGCGCCTTGAAATCCCCGTACCAGAGGTTCAGGTTTTTGGCTGTGATAATGGGTGATACGTTTTCCATAGTTTTCCTCTTGTATTGACTCCCTCAGTCGCGGCTATGCCGCGCCAGCTCCCTCTGAGAGGGAGCCTTTTGCGTTGCGGGCAGGATAAGCCTCCCTCCGTGAGGGAGGTGGCATCGCGCAGCGATGACGGAGGGAGTTATCTACTGCTTCTGTTTCAGTTTGGTTTTGGCCAGCCGGGCTGCCAGATTGATGGCAAGCACCAGCACCAGCAGCACTGCACCAATGGCCCAGGCGGAGTCGAAATCGCCGTCCTCAAAGGCACGGAGGTAGAGCAGCACCGACAGGGTGGCACCGTTGGAGGTGTAAGCCTTGAGCACGCCGTTGGCAATGACCTCGGCGGCACCGGCGGTGAAGAGCAGCGCGGCGCTTTCGCCCACGATTCGGCCCACGGCCAGGATGCAGCCGGTCACAATGCCGTCGATGCTGCAGGGCAGCACGATGGTGCGGATGATGTGCCATTTGCCCGCGCCCAGACCCAGCGCACCCTCACGGTAGCCCTGGGGCACCGTTTTCAGGGATTCCTGGGTGGTGCGGATGATGGTGGGCAGGTTCATGATCACCAGCGTCAGGCTGCCGGAGAGCAGGCAGGTCTGGAAGCCCAGTGTCTGGGCGAACACCAGCATACCCACCAGACCGTAAATGATACTGGGGATGCCCGCCAGCGTCTCGTTGGTGAACTCGATCACCGAGATGACCTTGCGGTTCTGGGCGTACTCGGTCAGGTAAACGGCCGCGCCCACACCCAGCGGCAGTACGATCAAAAGCGTCAGCAGGATGACATACAGCGTGTTGAGGATCGCAGGCAGGATGCCGTCCGTGCCCTTCAGCACACTGGCGGTGGTGGTCAGGAATTTCCAGCTGATGTGCGGGATGCCGCGCACCAGCACCATGCCCAGAATGCCTGCCACCAGTACGATGACCAGCACAGCCGAGGCCCAGACCAGAGCGTTCATCACGCGGTTCCAGGTGCGGCGGGAGGCAGAAGCACTGTTATTCATCGCGCTTTCCTCCCTTCAGCACCACATTGAGCAGGATATTGATGCCCATGATAAAGACGAACAGCACCAGCGCAATGCTGAACAGCGCCTGTTTCTGCAGGCCGCTGGCATAGCTCATCTCCTTGGCAATGGCGGTGGTCAGGAAGGTGACGCTGCGGAACAGGCTGTCCGGCATGTTGGGGCTGTTGCCGGCCACCATCATCACGGCCATGGCCTCGCCGATGGCGCGGCCGATGCCCAGCACGATACCGGCGGCAATGCCGCTCCTGGCAGCGGGGACGCTGACCTTGAACCAGGTCTCGGCATCCGTTGCGCCCAGAGCCAGGCTGCCCTGCTCATACTCCGGCGGCACAGCGTTGAGCGCTGTGACCGCCACCGACACGATGCTGGGCAGGATCATCACCGCCAGCACCACGATGGCGCTCAGCAGGCAGGCACCGGAGGCCTTGCCAAAGGTCCTGGCCACGGCGGGCACCAGCACCTGCATGCCCAGCAGGCCGAACACCACGCTGGGGATGCCGCTCAGCAGCTCAATGGCGGTCACGACCACGGTGCGCACCTTCGGGCCTGCGGCCTTGGAGAGGAACACCGCCGTCAGCAGGCCAATGGGCACACCGATCACGGTGGCACCCAGCGTGCCGTAAACGCTGGACAGGATGAAGGGCAGGATGCCGTAGGCCGGGTCGGCAGCGGTGGAAGCCCACCGGGTGCCGAACAGGAACCGGAACAGCCCGATCTTCTGGATGGCAGGCACACCGGAGATGACCATGTACACCGAGATCAGGAGCACACAGCCCACCGCCAGAATGCCGCAGAGGAAGAAGATGAAGTTCATCACCGCTTCCAGCCACTCAGCAGGGGTTCTGGGGAGAGAAATCTTTTTGTTGTTCATAGCATCATTGCTTTCCGCAATTACTCATTCACAGGAACAGCACCGGCAGTGCGGATCAGGTCAGCAGCATCGGCACTGGTGGCAAAGTCGATGAAAGCCTGTGCCTGCTCAGACAGGGTGACAGACTTGTTGGTGACGAACACGAAGGGACGCTGCACCTCGTAGCTGCCGTCCTTGACGGTATCCTCGCTGCACTCCACACCGCCAACGGTAACCATCTTCACGGTGTCGCCCACAGCGGACAGGGAAGCGTAACCGATGGCCAGAGGGTTGGCCTCCACAGCGCTGATGACAGCGCCGGTAGCGGTCAGCTCCTGCGCGTACTTGCAGCTGTCCTTGACATCCACGATGCTCTCAAAGCCATCACGGGTGCCGGAGCCAGCCTCACGGCCAATCAGAACGATCTCGCCGTCGTCGCCGCCGACCTCAGACCAGTTGGTGATCTCGCCGGTGAACATCTGCTTGAGCTGGTCCACGGTCAGGTCCGCCACCTTGCTGTCCTTATTCACGATGATGGCAATGCCGTCCAGCGCCACGGTGGTGCCGTCCACATCGTTCTTCTCGTCGTCCTTCAGGGCACGAGAGGACAGGCCGATGTCCAGGGTCTTATCGGTAGCACCGGTGATGCCTGCGCCGGAACCGGTGGGGTCGTAGCTGACAGTGACACCCGGCTCAACCTCAGCAAAGCCTTCGGTCAGGGCAGCGATAACGTTCTTCATAGAGGTGGAACCACCGGTAGCAACGTTGCCGGACAGGGCAGCAGCGGTAGAAGAAGCAGTGGAGCCTGCAGCGGCAGAAGTAGAAGAAGCTGCAGCAGAGGAAGCAGAACCGCCGCAGGCGGTCAGGGCAGCAGCGGCAGCAACTGCACCGCAGACAGTGAGAAACGAACGACGCGTGATCTTTTTCATAATATTTGTCCTCCAAACATCCGGGCTTTCCATTCCCGGCTCTTGTTTTCGTGTTTTTCTTGGGTACGGCACTATTGTATCCCAGTCGGAGAACCGCTTCGACCACAAGCGGGAAAAATCGAGGTAAATTGTTTGGATATGTTTTTGCCCCAATGTAAAATTTGGGCGCAAAAAAAGCCCGGGGTGCGGGTGCACCTCGGGCTTTTGGGGGATATTAGACTTTATCGACAGCGGAGACTGTCACTTTGCCGTCACTCGTCAGAGCAAACTCGGCTGTCCTGCCTTGCAGGGTCACATACAGCTTGAAGGGTACGCCCTGCTTAAAAGAACCGTACCCACTGGCCTTTGCACGGAACTGCGGCACATAAGTCTTTGTCAGTTTAGAGGAGATTTCCTCTTTTCCATTGGTCAGTTCCAGCGCGGTCTTATCAATTTTTGCCACAAAGACACCGGCAAAATTGTATTTGATCTCGCTGGCTGCACCATTGTACCGAATCCGCACATTGGGTTTGCAGAGGTAGCCGTTGGCGTTCTCATTGCCCACGACCTCATCACCAGTGATGGTCATGTTGCCGGTCATGGTCACTTCAAACTCACCCAGCCCGATGGTTGCGGACGGGATCTCGCTGCCGCCTCCATCGCAGCCGGTGAGGACACCAGCAGCAGAAGCGGCCAGCACAGCGGCGGCAGATGCTTTCAGAAAATCACGGCGGGAAAAAACATTACGCATCAGAAATTCCTCCCATCTCAGATCTGGTTTGTTCCTATTACCATAGTACCATATTTACCCAGACTGTCAAGGGACAGAATTCAACCTCTCAGAACTGCACCTCCACGCCATCGGGGCGGTAGAAGGTGACGTTCCTGCGCCACTGGGGCTCACCCATGGTGCGGCGGTAGCAGTCTGCCAGCTGCCGCACGGCTTCCTCGGGGCTGCGCACCTTTCCGCCGCAGCAGGGGAGCACCAGCACCCGGAACCAGGCATCAAAGAGATGCTCTGTCCAGCCGGTGTCCTTGGCCCCGCACCGGGCGTAAAAGCCCAGGCGGCGCACAGCCATGGCCTCGTCCTCGGCTTTTTCGGGGCACTCCGCTTCAATGAGGATGGCCTGCGCGCCCTTCTCGTGGTCAGGCAGGGCGGCCAGCAGAACGGCTCCGATGCCGCCGGCCCGATACTGGGGCAGAACGGCAAAGTAGTCCAGCTGGCTCACCTCACAGCCCACGGGCCGCACCATCAACAGATACGCCACCAGCGCGTCGTCCTCGTACACGCCCCAGGTGTGGGCGGTACCGGCGGCCTCGCTGTTCAGGATTATGCTCAGGGGCTTCAGCTCTCCGGCAGGAAAATCCCGGCGCATCTCGTTCAGGTAAACGTTCGTCAGCTCTTCGGCGGTCAGCAGCCGCCAGGTCAGGCTCTCGGGGTTCATACGATACGGGTTCCTTTCTGGTAGACAGCCTGGATGTTCAGCTCCTTGTCCGCCAGGATCACATTGCCGTAGCGGCCTGCAGCCAGACTGCCGTAATCATTGTCGATGCCAATGCTCTTGGCGGGGTTTTCGCTGGCGGCGCGGACAGCGCTTTCCAGCGGGACGTTCATCTCCAGCACGGCACGCTTCATGCAGTCGTACAGGCAGGTGGCACTGCCCGCAATGGTGCCGGGGTGCTCGGTCAGGGTGGCGCGAGGGCCGCTGACCGTGACCGCCTGACCGCCCAGGCTGTACTGGCCATCGGGCAGGCCGCAGGCCATCATGCTGTCGGCGATCAGGATGACATGGTCATCCCCGAAGGTGTTGAAGGTGAACCGCACCATGGCCGGGTGGATGTGAACGTTGTCGGTGATGAGCTCCACCTCCGCGCCCCGTTCCAGCGCCGCAATGATGGGGCCGGGCTCCCGGTGGGTGATGCCGGGCATGGCGTTGTACAGGTGGGTCATGTGGGTCGCGCCTGCGTCAAAGGCGGCGTTGGCAGTGTCGTAGCTGGTGCAGGTGTGGGCAATGGAGATGCGCACCTCGTCATGGCAGGCGGCAATGAACTCCAGCGCACCCGGCTCCTCCGGGGCGATATCCACCAGCTTGATCAGGCCGTTTGCCCGCTTCTGCAGGCGGCGGAACATTGCAACATCCGCCTTGTGGAGATACTCCGGGTTCTGGGCACCCACCTTGTTGGGGCTGATGAAGGGGCCCTCCATGTTGATGCCCACAAGGTCTGCGCCTCTGCCGTTCTGATGGGCGGCGGCAGCATCCATCACGCCGTTCAGGATTTCTTCCGAGAAGGTCATGGTGGCGGGGCAGATGGCCAGCACGCCCTTACCGGCCTCAAAATCGGCCAGGGTCTGGATGGCTTCTTCATTGCCGTCACAGAAATCCTTGCCCATAGCACCGTGGAAGTGGATATCCACCAGGCCCGGCAGAGCGTAAGCACCCTTGGCATCCACGATCTCTTCGCCTTCCTCCGGCTGTGCAAAGGGCACGATGCGCCCCTCCCGGATGGTCAGGCTCCCCTCCTCAAAGGTGTGGCGGGGGGTATAAATCAGAGCATTTTTGATGATCATATTCTTATTCTCACGCTTTCCTTCGTGCAACCTCTCAGTCGGGCTTGCGCCCGCCAGCTCCCCTTGTAGGGGAGCCTTTGGCAAAAAGATTCACTGAAATCGGCTGCCAAGGCCTCCCCTCATTAGGGGAGGTGGCATTGCGCAGCAATGACGGAGAGGTTTAATTACAGCAGGCTCAGTGCTTCCTCATCGGCCACAAGAATGCAGTCGGGGTGCATCTGCAGGATGGAGCCCGGGCACTCGGGGGTCACAGGGCCGGAGACGACCGCCTTGACTGCCTTGGCCTTTGCCAGACCGTTGGCCACCACCAGCACCTTGCGGGCCTGCATGATGGTCTTGATGCCCATGGTGTAGGCCTGCTTGGGCACCAGATCCTCGTTGCCGTCAAAGAAGCGCTTGTTGGCCTCGATGGTGGCAGGGGTCAGATCCACGCAGTGGGTCTCCAGCTCAAAGGCCTCGCCCGGCTCGTTGAAGCCGATGTGGCCGTTGGGGCCAAGGCCCAGCAGCTGCAGGTCGATGCCGCCCACGCTGTGGATGATCTCGTTGTACTTTTTGCAGGCATCCGCAGCATCGGGGTTGGTGCCATCGGGCAGGTGGATGGCCTCGGGGCGGATGTTGACCTTGTCAAACAGGTTCTTGTGCATAAAGCTCCAATAGCTTTCGGGATGCTCCTTGGGCAGGCCGCGGTACTCGTCCAGATTGACGGTGGTGACCTCAGAGAAATCCAGGTCGCCCTTGTTGTACCAGTCCACCAGCTGAGCGTATGCACCAACAGGGGTGCCGCCGGTCGCCAGACCCAGCACGCAGTTGGGCTTCATAATGACCTGTGCGGAGATGATGTTGGCAGCCTTGCGGGACATGTCCTTGTAATCTTTTGCACGAATGATCTTCATAATGGGGAACCTCCTGTTATTTTGCTTTGTTGTTTTCAGTATAGCATATTTTCCGGCCAAAAGGGTAGCCGGTTTGTGAACAAAACAAAATGCCGCCGAAAGCGGGGCGTAAACGCCCGCCCTCAGCGGCATTTTTACAGTTTGGGAATGGATGCGGAAGCAACCAGCCTTCCGCACGGAAACGTGCTCAGAAGGATGCTTACAGCATCTTCTTCAGCTCATCATACACGAACTGCACCTTGGTGCCGATGATGACCTGGCAGGTGGTCTTGTCGGGGCGGATGACACCGGCAGCGCCGGCAGCCTTCACAGCCTTCTCATCCACAGCGGTGTAATCCTTAATGGTGAAGCGCAGGCGGGTAGCGCAGTAGTCCACGCTGGAGACGTTCTCCTTGCCGCCGATGGCCTTCAGCACGCCAGCAGCAACCTCAGTATAGTTGTTGTTGGCCAGAACGACCTTCTTCTCAGCCTCTTCGGCATCCTCGTCCTCACGGCCGGGGGTCTTCAGGTCGAACTTGGTGATGGCGAAGTAGAACACGAAGTAGAACACCACGAATGCAGCGATGCCCAGAGGAATGATCATCCAGGTCTTAGCAGCTGCAGGCAGAGAAGCGGAGAACACCAGGTCGGTAGCACCTGCGGAGAAGC
>OICT01001135.1_pt1 | contig 10930 bp, 8 predicted proteins | sample 1581331 | NCBI WGS metagenome assembly OICT01 (sample SAMEA3882544, study PRJEB24775) | human gut metagenome | biome: human-associated habitat; feature: intestine environment; material: feces | place: Netherlands | collected 2009/2010 | reverse complement strand
TTATTGCTGATCCCGCTTATTGTCTATTTTTTATGTGTTCTTATTTTCCTTATAAGATTTCCGGGAAAAACACGTACGTGATTTATGAAAAACACGTACGACTTTTCGGAAAAACATGTACGTGTTTTCCGGAAAACATGATGATGTTTTTATATCACTGATATTCATGTATATATAACTTGATACCTTTGCATGGACTTATTGTGTGTTTTTTCTTCTTGTATTTGTTATTTTGTTGTTCTATCGTTTGTTTATGAATTAAAAATATTTAATTTTGCTTATCTATAATAAAGGATGAAGTCATTTATATATATACTATTAACTTCCTTGACTTTCCTTGTGGTAGGATGCCAAAATGAATCTGAGGAAATCCGTTTGATCAATCAGGCGGAACGCCTGTTTGATGCCTATCCGGATAGCGTAATCACTACATTGGATTCCATTCCGCTCCCGGAAGAGATGAGTCCCCGTCTGATAGCCCGTTGGTGTATGTTGTACGCACGTGCCGCCGATAAAATAGAGGACGAAATGCCTTATACGAACCAGCTTGAGATCGCCTTGAAATACTATCAAAAGAAAAAGATGCGGGAAGAGGAGGCTGAGATCGGCCTTTATCTGGGGCGTTCGTATGTGGAGGATAAGGAGTACGAGAAGGCAATGAGGGCTTACTCCGATGCGCTGGAGGTAGCGTTGGCGATTAAGAACTATAATCGTGCCGGGTATATTTGTAGTTATATGGGGGATTTGTATGAACTGGATGATCGTTATGTGTTAGCTGCAAAAAAATATAAGGAGAGCGGACGGTATTTTCGATTGGCCGGTAATATGAAAAGCTATGTGCGTTCGTTTGTGAATGAGGGAAGGAGTTATATGGATGTTGATTCTAATTATTTAGCTTTAACTATATTGAAGCGAGCAGAAGTGATAATAGATTCCTTGAGAGTAGATGAGGTTAGAAATTATGTATACAATGGTCTAGGTAATATATTTAATGTTTTGGAAAAATATGATTTAGCTGAAAAATATTTATTGAAGAGCATAAAAGAGGATTCGAGTGATACTGCTTCGGATTATTTGACCTTATCAGATCTTGAGCAAAAGCGTGGAAATTTAGAACAAGCGGAAAATTATCTTCAAAAGGCTAATAGTGTATCCATAGATAATGATTTTGTACCGGCTACTATTGCTTATCATTATTATAAAATAAATAAAGAAAGAGATGATTATAAAAGAGCTTTGTCTTTTTATGAAGAATATGTAGCAGCAGAGGATTCCCTTATGAATATAAGTAAATCTGTCGATATATATGATACAGAACAAAAATATGAACATTTGAAATTGCATAATGAAAATATAAGATTACTATTAAAGGGGCAAAGGAATTATACTTTTATATTGATATTGTTATTTTTATGTGCTTTACTCATTATTGTCTATTTAGCTACGATAAGAAGAAAGAATCGTTCACTTTTAAAACAACAAGAAAAAATTAATACTTTGAATCAAAGCATATATCAATTATATGCAGAACTTCGGAGAAAGAGTGATGAACTAATCCAATTGCAAAATACTCAGTATTCTTCGGTGAAAATGCAAGTGGAATATGAAAATGTACAGAAAGAGGTAGATAGCTTGAGATCTCGATTATTCGAATTAAGAGAATCTAAAATTCTCAATAGTAATTTAGCTAAAAAAATAAAGAAAATATCTCAAACTGTGCAGCCTAATCATTCTGAAGCACCCGTTTCCGAAAAAATGTGGATTGATATTGAAGTTTTGATGATGGAAGTTTACCCTAGTGTTATAAAGGTACTGAAGGATGCAGGCTTGTCACCATCGGAGATGCATCTTTGTTTCCTTACATTATTTAAACTTGATTCAACAGCTATATCTATCCTTTTAAATATTATTCCTACTTCCGTCGATCGTACACGTTTGCGAGTACGAAAGAAATTAAATTGGGAAGGTAAACAAGGATTGTATGAATCTCTTGTTAATATTTAGTATGTAATAAACCTTCATTTAAGGGGCTCTACGATTGTTTGTCTATGTATTTGTTTTTATAGTATTTGATTGTCAAGTGTTTACGTTTTTTTCTTTGTCTATGTGGATTACATAATTTAACCCCTTTAGATCATATATAATCTCTAGATTTGCAACCGAAACATAACAAAAAAAGAGAGATTATGAAAAATGTAAAATGGCTACTAACAGTGTTGTTTATTTTTTCAATTTGTATTCCATCTTTTGCAGGTCATGTGCCTTTACATGGTCATCTTAAGAAAAAACAGCGATCTGTAAATTTGGATGTACCTATAAAAGCAGACATAGATGAAACTTCAAAAGTTTTGTCTTTGGAGTTTTTAGAATATATAGGAGAGGTACGAGTATCTGTTGTGGATGCGAATGGAAATATCGTTTATGAGGAGATAGTGGATACACAAGATGTTTCTTCTAGTATTATCTCATTAGATGAATGTACTTCTGGATCTTATGGACTTTATATATCAGATTCAGAAAACTACGCAGAAGGTTTTTTTAATTTATAAATAATTCAAATTTTAGAAGTATGGACAAAAAGACAGTGCTTTTAGCATCTGCATGTACTTTATTGATGATATCATGTAGTAATGATGCGGAATTGATTAATGTTGCTGAAACGACAGGATTACAAACAAAGGCTTTTGTTGGTTAAGCAGATTTCCAAATTGTAGATTATGCGGGAGATAAATGTATTCAGTTCAAGAATGATTCCGTCTTTAATGCGATGCTTTGGGAGATGAATGATATGTCAGAAGAAGAGAGAAATAATATTTTCTCGGGGGCAGGTTTCGTAAGTCAATGGCAACTTATGCAAGAAGCAGATCAAGAACAGGAGCTTATTGTAGACAATTATGAGAAAGATCTTAGCCAACCTTGGCCTGCTCATCAAATCAAAGAATTCAAACAAAAATATGATGATGTTTTCATGTTTGAACCTTATGATTCTACAGATTTTATTGCGCATTATAAATTAAAAGGTTCTACATATAGTTCTTTTGTGAATAGAAGGGGGGTGTTTTTGATAGGAGATAGTGTAGCACATGCTCCTGTATATAAGGCTTTAGAGGAATATTTCGGATCAGGGATATCATTGTATGGTAATAATGAAGCTACAAATGAAAAGAATGATATAAACCTAGCTGAAAGTAAATATCAAATACCAGGTGGTGATTATGTAAAGGTTCGAGCTATTCCAAGATTTATAGAGTTACAAACTATTGAAAATAAAAATTATTTGTCATTGGGCTTTGATTATCTTAGTCAAAAAAAGAAAGTTTTATGGAAAAAACACCGTACAATGATTATACTACGTCTTACAGCTTCAGGGTCAGGAAGTGGTTTTGAAGTATATAATGTTTCAATTAAAAATTATCAGAATAAAAATGGGGTAACAATTCTTTTACATACAGATGTATATAATAAACTTTTAGCTAAGGATCAAGGAGGTATGTTAGGGCATGTTGGTGAAAATCCAAGAAACTCAGTTACAATCGTAACTCCTCCTCGATTTGAGTTTTCTGGACGAATGGAAATTTGGTCAGATGAAATGCCTGAAAGTAATAAAGGGACTGCAAAAATAAGTTTAAAAGAAGACTGGTGATAATTTATGAAAAAAATTTTATTTTTACTGTTATTGGTTTCTACTTCTACTTTCGCCCAAATTGAGCATGGCTTATTAGTAGGTGCCGGTGTTGGATTTCCTTTACAAGATAGTTGGAAACGAACTACTTGGGGTGATGAATCAAATTGGTCTTATCGGCACGATTATAAGTTAAATAGTATGATCGGTTATCGCTTTCGATTCCTTCCGGAACAGAAATTCTTTTATGATTTGGATATTACGATGGGATTTCAGAAGATGGAAACGACGAAGTATTTTCCTTATTATGAAAGTATAGAGGATGGTATATATGTTTCTAAGAAAGCTGATGTTTTCGATGAGTTTGTGATGCCTATCTCCGTAGCCGCTAGTTGGAATTGGCGTTTTACCAAGAAATTCCATTTAGGTGTCGGTATCGCTCCTACGCTTTATGTACAGCCACAAGCCGTGTTTGACCTGTCCGTGATGGCGAAGGTGGGATATCGTTTAAGCAAGCATTGTGAGTTCGGCCTTTCTTATCAGTATGGCTGTTTCAATACCTTGAAGCATTTCAATAACGGACCGGCTAATGGCCGTCGTGGACATCTTTCGGATTTGATGCTCTCTGTATATGTTCCTTTTGTTTTGAAATGATAGAATAATAAAGTATAGAAACACATAATGTTTTATTTGGAACCAAAACAAAGATGAATAACTGCCTATAAGAAAAGAGTACGTGAAAAGAGCCATGTGTAGAGAGATAATTCTATGCATGGCTTTTGCTTGTATAATGTATATAGATTCTCAAGAATTATTGAGGCATTTTTTGTTTGCGATATTGTCTCTCTCGTGATTAAGAACTATCTTTGACAAACTATCCAATAGTGGATGCCGAATCAAAATCAATTGACTATGAAAACAAAAAAATTGAAATTCTTCGTAAATTTGTGGTTCTTTAAGCATATCTTATAGTAAGGATCGAATATGAAAATGAGTGAAAAGGAGGTTGATACATCAAATGAACTACGGGTCTTGTCCCTGTTCTCTGGATGTGGGGGCATGGATTTAGGATTCGAGGGGGATTTTATATGTCATCGTAAGTCTATATCTCCTCAAAGTACCTGGGTTCAAGAGGTTATCGATGAACACTGGGTTCGTTTACAGAAGAATCGTTTTCGAACGGTCTTTGCGAATGATATATTGAAAGAGGCACAAACCGCTTGGCTTCAATATATGGATCGATTCGGATATGATAAAAACGTTTATAATACAAAGAGTATCGTAGACTTGGTGAAAGAGCATCGAGCGGGGAAAAAAGTTTTCCCTAAAAATATAGATGTCGTCACGGGAGGTTTTCCTTGCCAGGATTTCAGTGTCTCTGGTAAACGTCTGGGATTTGAGTCGAATAAGGATCATACCGGGAAATTGCGTGAGGACGATGAGGCCTCGGAAGAGACGAGGGGTAAACTTTACTATTGGATGAAGCAGGTGATCGATATTACGAGACCCAAGATATTTATCGCGGAGAACGTGAAGGGACTGGTGAATCTGGGAGACGTGAAAAGTATTATTCAGAGAGACTTCGCCCATGCGGCTGGGGATGGATATATTGTTTTAGATCCTCAAGTTTTACATGCGGGCAATTATGGGGTTCCGGAGTCTAGAGAGCGTGTGATTTTTATCGGGATACGTAAGTCCGCGTTAAAGGTTAAGGCTTTAAGAGCGCTTCAAGAGGAGAAGATACCCAAAGCTTACGATCCTTATCCGAGTCCGACACATGCTTGCACCGTGGAAGATAAGAAACTATTGCCACCGGTGGTTTGTCGGGATGTATTTGTAGGATTGGAGGAACCGGATAGGACAGAAGATCCATCCCAGCGGTATTATTCACAGGCGAAATATATGGGAGCTCATTGTCAAGGTCAAAAGGAGATCGCGCTGGATAATATTGGCCCGACGATTCGTTCCGAGCATCATGGAAATATAGAATACCGTCGTTTATCCCGGGAGCATGGGGGCGTTATTACGGAAGAATTAGACGCCGGTTTACAAGAACGTCGCTTAACTCCTCGAGAATGTGCTTTGATACAGACGTTTCCGCCGGATTATACGTTTGTCTCCCATAAAAAGAACAGTACACGTTTTGAGTTAAGTGCCTCAGGCGCTTATAAGGTGATCGGTAACGCGGTTCCTCCAGTATTAGCGTATCATATAGCGAATCGCATACAGACTTTATGGCCGTTGTATTTTAAAAAGAGATAATATGGAAGAGGAGAATATTATTACTGTGCGTAATAGAAATCTTCAAAAAGCGGATGAGGCTTTTGCGGATTTTATGTTTATGCTGGAATCATACTTGAATGAAAAAGCAGCTGCTATTCCGGGTACGTATTGCGATTGTAAGAGTAAGGAACTGGAAAATGTAGTAGTGAACGTGATGAAAGAACTTTGCGGTAGAACTCCTTTCCGTGTGGAGGAGATACGCTTGGTTTCCGCCCAATATTTTCCAGATATTATCGCGGAGAAATATTATGGGGTTGAGGTAAAATCTACAAAAGAGAACCATTGGACATCTACAGGAAGTAGCATCGTGGAGTCTACACGTGATAAGAATGTAGAAAATATCTATATGCTCTTCGGCAAACTGGGAGGTAAGACGGCGGAGTTTAAGTGCCGTCCTTATGAGGATTGTCTCTCCGATATAGCTGTTACCCATTCTCCCCGTTATTTGATTAATATGGAATTAACGAAAGAGCAGACTATTTTTAGTAAGATGGGAGTTGCTTATGATCAATTAAGGAATGCTCCGGATTCTATAGAGATCGTTCGAAAATATTATAGGGAAAAAGCCATTAAAGCCAAAAAGAAAGCTATGCCTTGGTGGTTGGGCACTTCCGCTGAGGAAAGTTTGGAGGAGCATACGGATATGAATATAAGCCTGTGGGTGGATAATGGAGAATATGCGGATCCGGAAAGGAATAAGAGACTAAAAGCGGAGATATTTATTTTATTCCCGGAAGTAGTGAGTGGGAATTATGAGAATGCTGCCTTATGGTTATGTACGCGCCGGTCTGTTGTTAATTTTCATATGCGGGACACTTTTTCCGCAGGGGGCCAACAATTGAAACTGAATGATGAACTTCTGCCTTTTCCTTTACCGCATGTGGTTGGTGAGTTGTTAGAATCTGCGACTTTAATAAAGAACTATCTTCTTAATAGTGATGATTTAGACTTAGATATATCGGAATTCCGTCCAGAACTTATGTTGCCTAACCGATATGAGGTCTGGCTTAATGATATTTGGAAACGTATTCATCAACTAAAACCTTATAAAAGGAAAGAGACTATCGAAGAATTGGGCGGTATTTCATTGGCCGAATGGATCGATAGGAAATATACTTTGTCTGTAAAATAAAATATATCTTCTTCTCGATCGTCTCCCTAAGATCATAGATCGTATCAAGAAGCATACCTATCCCGGAAAAATACGCTGTTTTATATCTCCACAAACGGCTTAACGACTTGTATATGGAATTAGTAGGGGATTGAGACGGTTGATTTAGAACTAATAGCGAATCAGAAGGGTTATACAAATACGTAACATTAAAGTTTAAAGCTATGAAGTTTTTTATTGACACGGCGAATCTGGACCAGATCCGGGAAGCGAATGAATTGGGAGTATTGGATGGCGTGACGACTAATCCGTCCTTAATGGCGAAAGAGGGAATCCGGGGGGTGGAAAATCAACGGAAACACTATTTGGAAATTTGCGAGATCGTGGGCGGGGATGTAAGCGCCGAGGTAATCGCTACCGACTTAGAGGGCATGATAAAAGAAGGGGAGGAGTTGGCAGCTTTACATCCTAATATAGTCGTTAAAGTACCTTGTATCGAAGCGGGGATTAAAGCGATAAAATATTTCACCAGAAAAGGCATCCGTACGAATTGTACGCTGGTTTTCTCTGTCGGTCAGGCGTTATTGGCGGCTAAGGCCGGGGCTACGTATGTATCGCCCTTTGTCGGGCGTTTGGATGATATTGCCAGCGACGGGATAGAGCTGGTACGTAAGATCGTGGAAATGTATGATTATTATGATTATGATACCCAAGTTTTAGCGGCTTCTATCCGTAGCACCCAGCATATCATCCAATGCGTGGAGGCCGGGGCGGATGTGGCTACTTGTCCTTTGTCCGCCATTAAAGGCTTATTGAAACACCCGTTAACGGATAGTGGGCTAGCTACTTTTCTAGCGGATTATAAGAAAGTAAACGGATAGAAAAAAAATAGTACCTTTGTGCGGATTAATTCGTAAACGCATTTAAAAGATTACTATCGTGGCAAAAGTTGTGGAAACCCCTTTGATGAAGCAGTATTTCGATATAAAAGCGAAACATCCGGACGCTATCCTTTTATTCCGGGTTGGAGACTTTTACGAGATGTATGGCGAGGACGCCGTGATTGGCGCGGAAATACTGGGTATCGTACAGACCAAACGTGCGAATGGCGTAGGGCAGCATGTTGAGATGGCGGGATTTCCACATCATGCCTTGGATTCTTATCTGCCGAAGTTGGTGCGGGCCGGAAAGCGTGTGGCTATTTGCGACCAGCTGGAAGACCCTAAGTTGACGAAGAAACTGGTGAAGCGGGGTATTACGGAATTGGTGACTCCCGGTGTTTCCATCAATGATAATATACTGAATCATAAAGAGAATAATTTCTTGGCCTCTATCCATTTCGCCAAGGAGGTATGTGGTATTTCTTTCTTGGATATCTCTACCGGCGAGTTCATGACAGCGGAGGGTTCCATCGATTATATCGACAAATTACTCAATAATTTTTCCCCGAAGGAAGTGTTGATCGAACGGGGAAACAAGAAGCGTTTCGAGGAGGCTTTCGGTCCTCGTTTCTTTATCTTTGAGCTGGATGACTGGATCTTTACGACCTCGGCCGCCGAGGATCGCCTGTTGAAGCATTTCGAGACGAAGAACTTGAAGGGTTTTGGCGTACAACACTTGAAATTAGGTATTATCGCTTCCGGGGCGATTCTGTATTATCTGGACCAGACCCAGCATACGCATATTTCCCATATCACCGCTTTATCCCGTATCGAGGAGGATCGATACGTCCGCTTGGATAAGTTTACGGTACGCAGCTTGGAACTGGTGGGTACGATGAACGATGAGGGAACAAGCTTGTTGGACGTGATCGATAAGACGATCTCGCCGATGGGCTCTCGTATGCTTCGCCGGTGGATACTATTCCCGCTAAAGGATGTAAAACCGATCCAAGAACGCCAAGAGGTCGTGGATTATTTCTTCCGTGAACCGGAGACAAAGGAGTTGCTGGATACGCAGTTGGAGCAGATCGGCGATTTGGAACGTATTATCTCCAAGGTGGCTGTCGGCCGTGTATCTCCTCGTGAGGTGGTTCAGCTAAATGTCGCGCTTCGTGCGATCGAGCCGATCAAGGAGGCATGTATGGCGAGCGGGGAACCCAGCTTATGCCGGATCGGGGAGCAATTAAACGCTTGCGCCTTGATCCGCGACCGGATTGAGAAAGAGATTAATAACGATCCCCCTTCGTTGGTCAATAAGGGAGGAATTATAGCGAAGGGTGTCAACGAGGAATTGGATGACTTGCGTGCCATCGCTTATTCCGGCAAGGATTATTTGTTGAAGGTACAGCAGCGCGAGATCGAATTGACGGGTATCCCAAGCTTGAAGATCGCTTTCAACAACGTCTTCGGCTATTATATAGAGGTACGTAATACCCATAAGGATAAAGTCCCGGCGAATTGGATCCGTAAACAGACCTTGGTGAACGCCGAGCGCTATATTACCGAGGAGTTGAAGGAATACGAGGAGAAGATATTAGGGGCGGAAGAAAAGATCCTTGCTCTGGAGACCCGCCTTTTCAATGAGCTGGTATTGGCCTTGACGGAGTATATTCCGCCTATCCAGATGAACGCGAACTTGATCGGGCGTATCGATTGCCTTTTATCTTTCGCCAAGGCCGCGGAGGCGAATAAGTATATCCGTCCGGTCGTGAGTGATTCCGACAAGATCGACATAAAGGGAGGTCGCCACCCGGTAATCGAGAAACAACTGCCCTTGGGAGAACCTTATATCGCCAATGATGTCTATCTGGATGACGAGAAACAACAGATCATCATTATCACGGGTCCGAATATGGCCGGTAAGTCTGCCTTATTGCGTCAGACAGCCTTGATTACGCTCATGGCGCAAATCGGTTGCTTTGTTCCGGCCGAGAGCGCCCATATCGGTATCGTGGATAAGATATTTACCCGTGTAGGCGCCTCGGATAATATCTCGGTGGGTGAGTCTACTTTTATGGTCGAGATGAATGAGGCTTCCGATATATTAAATAATATGACTTCCCGGAGCTTGGTGCTTTTCGACGAGTTAGGGCGGGGTACCAGTACCTACGATGGCATATCAATCGCTTGGGCGATCGTGGAATATATTCATGAGCACCCGAATGCGAAGGCGAAAACGCTGTTCGCTACCCATTACCACGAGCTGAACGAGATGGAGCGTGCCTTTAAGCGGATCAAGAACTATAACGTATCGGTCAAGGAAGTAGGGAATAAGGTGATATTTTTGCGTAAGTTGATACCGGGAGGAAGCGAGCATAGCTTTGGTATCCACGTGGCGAAAATGGCCGGTATGCCTAAAAGCATCGTGAAGCGTTCGAATGAGATCTTGAAGCAGTTGGAGTCCGAGAATCGTCAGGAGGGTATTACGGGTAAGCCTGTAAAAGCGATCGCCTCTGCCGCCGAGGGGTATCAGCTGAGTTTCTTCCAGTTGGATGATCCGGTGTTGAGCCAAGTACGGGATGAGATCAAGAACTTGGACGTGAATAATCTTACCCCCTTGGAAGCCTTGAACAAACTGAGTGAGATTAAGCGGATTATTACGGGGAAATAATCCGCTTGATCGTATTACCGATGATTGGTAATCGTTTACTTTTTAGGTCTCACCAACACTACCACCCGGTTGTCATCCTCTTCCAATGTCGCGGCCACCTCTTTTAGTTTGCCTTTCAGCTTTCCCCTTTTATAGTCCTGGCAAAGTTCGGAAGCATTGATGGTAGAGCACAATTCGCCTTTTGAATTGATGGGAGGAAATGTCACCATATAGATTTCTTTCTTATAAGAATAATCATCGTTGTATGTGATATAGTTGAAAAATTTCTTTTCTTGCGTATCGTATGCGAAGTACTTTCTCGGGAAACCTTCTCCGGTGTTAAAATCATATATATTCGTTACGCTTTCCATGAAATAATAACG
>OICT01001124.1_pt1 | contig 10999 bp, 8 predicted proteins | sample 1581331 | NCBI WGS metagenome assembly OICT01 (sample SAMEA3882544, study PRJEB24775) | human gut metagenome | biome: human-associated habitat; feature: intestine environment; material: feces | place: Netherlands | collected 2009/2010 | reverse complement strand
ATCAAAAGGGAGATAACAGCCTAAAATCAGCGGAATTTTATAGACAATTCCGCCAAATTTGCAGTCATGCCATGTATAAATATACATTCGTAACTGTATATTCAATCATTTCGCAGAGCGTCCCCGGTTGCCCCGCCGCCCCAAATAAGGTATAATAAACGGGTAATTTATCCCCAAAGGAGAGATACCATGGATTTGATACAGCAGCTTTCCCGGGAGCTCCACCTGCGGCAGCCGCAGGTGGAAGCCGCCGTCCGCCTGCTGGACGAGGGCAATACTATCCCCTTCATCGCCCGCTACCGCAAGGAAATGACCGATAGCCTGGATGACGCCGCCCTGCGCGATTTGAGCGACCGGCTGGAATACCTGCGCGGCCTGCAAAAGCGCCGGGAGGAGGTCATTCGCTCCATCACCGAGCAGGAAAAGCTGACCCCGGAGCTGGAGGCGGCCATCCTTGCCGCCAAAACGCTGGCCGAGGTGGAGGACCTGTACCGCCCCTATAAGCCCAAACGCCGTACCCGCGGCAGCATCGCCCGGGAAAAGGGACTGGAGCCGCTGGCAGCTGCCATCCGGGCGCAAAATTCGCCCTGTGAGCCGCTTTCCATGGCGGAGGGGTACCTCGATGCCGAAAAGGGCGTGACCACCGCAGAGGATGCCCTGGCCGGCGCTATGGACATTATCGCCGAGGACATCTCCGATGACGGGGAGATCCGCAAGGCGCTGCGGCTGCTCATCCGGCGGTCGGCCGTTGTGACCGCCACCGGCGACAGCGAGGAAAACACCACCTATAAAATGTACTACGACTATAAGGAGCCGGTCGGGCGCATCGCCCCGCACCGGGTGCTGGCGCTGAACCGCGGCGAAAAGGAGGGCTTCCTCAAAACCGCCATCGTGCTGGAGGAGGAAAAGGCGCTGGAGGTCATCCGCAGCAAGACCGTCACCGCCGGGAATGCCTGCGGCCGCACCGTGGCGGAGGCGGGCGCCGATAGCTGGAAGCGGCTCATCGCCCCCAGCATGGAAAACGAGACCTTCCGGGAGCTGTTTGAAACCGCCAGCGAGCAGGCCATCAAGGTATTTGCCGAAAACCTGCACCACCTGCTGATGCAGCCGCCCCTGACCGGCCATGTGGTGCTGGGCTGGGACCCCGGCTACCGCAACGGCTGCAAGCTGGCCGTGGTGGATGCCACCGGCCGGGTATTGGATACCGCCGTGGTCTATCCCACCCAGCCCTTTAATAAAATTGCCGAAACCAAGCGCCGGGTCACCGACCTTTTGAAAAAGCATCACGTCACCGTCATCTCCATCGGCAACGGTACCGCCAGCCGGGAATCGGAAAAAATCGTGGCGGAGCTGATTGCGGAAAGCGGCCTGCCGGTGCAGTATGCCATCGTCAGCGAAGCGGGGGCCTCGGTCTATTCCGCCTCCAAGCTGGCCAGTGAGGAATTCCCGGAATATGACGTCAATCTGCGCAGCGCCGTTTCCATCGCCCGCCGCCTGCAGGACCCGCTGGCGGAGCTGGTGAAGATCGACCCCAAGGCCATCGGCGTGGGGCAGTACCAGCACGATATGCCGCAAAAACGGCTGGACGAGGCACTATGCGGCGTGGTGGAGGACTGCGTCAACGCCGTGGGTGTTGACCTGAACACCGCCAGCGCCAGCCTGCTGGGCTATGTATCCGGGCTGAACGGCACCACGGCGAAGAACATCGTGGCGTACCGGGAGGCCAACGGCGCCTTCCCGGACCGGAAGCGCCTTTTGAAGGTGCCGAAGCTGGGGCCCAAGGCCTATGAGCAGTGCGCGGGCTTTTTGCGGGTGCCGGAGAGCAAAAACGTGCTGGACAACACCGGCGTACACCCGGAGAGCTATGGGGCGGCGGAGAAGCTGCTGGCCCTGTGCGGCTGCGGCGACGAAGACGTGCGCCGGGGCGCGGTGGACGGATTGATGCGGAAGGTGCAGGCCATGGGCGAGGCAAAGGTAGCCGAAGAGATCGGCGTGGGCGTGCCCACACTGCGGGACGTGGTGAAGGAGCTGATGAAGCCCGGACGCGACCTGCGGAGCGACCTGCCGGCGCCCATCCTCCGCACCGATGTGCTGGACATGAAGGACTTGAAGCCCGGCATGGTGCTCACCGGAACGGTGCGGAACGTGATCGACTTCGGCGTATTCGTGGACATCGGCGTGCATCAGGATGGGCTGGTACACATCTCGCAGGTGTGCAGCAGGTTCATCAAGCACCCCTCCGAGGTGGTGGCCGTGGGCGACATCGTGAAGGTGCTGGTGCTGGACGTGGATGAGAAAAAGCATCGCATCAGCCTGTCCATGAAGCAGGTGAAGGAATAAAAAAGAAACCGCCCTGGAGGGCGGTTTCTTTTTTATGCGTCTTTTACTCGATGACGGGGAGCTTTTTGACCACGGCGGCGCAGCGGGGGCACAGGTCGGGGTGCTCGCTGTCGCTGCCCACGGTGGGCAGGACCTTCCAGCAGCGGGCGCACTTGGCACCGTTGGCGGGGCGAACGGCCACCTTCTGCTCCGCGTCCACGTCCACGCGGACCTGGGAGACGATGAACAGGTCGGCCACCTGGGCGGCGTCCATGGATGCCAGGAAGCCATCCTCCGGCGTAACGGCCAGGTCCACCTCAGCCTCCAGGCTCTTTCCGATGGTCTTGTCGGCACGGGCAGTCTCCAGCGCGCCGTTGACGGCGGTGCGGAGGGCGGCAATACGGGCCCAACGGGCCATCTCGTCCTCGGAGAGGGCGTAGCCGTTATAGGGCAGCACCATCTCGTTGAACAGGACGTTGCGCGCGTCATCGCAGGAGCGATGGGGCATGGCCAGCCAGATCTCATCGCAGGTAAAGGCCAGAATGGGGGCAAACAGGCGGGTCATGGCGTCCAGGATCAGGAACAGGGCGGTCTGGGCGCTGCGGCGGGAAAGGCCCTCGGCCTCGTCGCAGTAGAGGCGGTCCTTGAGAATATCGAAGTAGAAGGAACTCAGGTCCACCACGCAGAAGTCGTTGATCATGTGGGACACCACATGGAACTCGTAGTTGTCATAAGCGGCATAAGCCTTGGTCAGCAGGTCGTTCAGGCGGGTGATGGCCCACTTGTCCAGGGGCAGCATCTCGCCCGGCTCCACCAGATGATCGGCGTCGAAGCCGGTCAGGTTGTCCAGGCAGAACTTGGCGGTATTGCGGAACTTCAGGTAGTTCTGGCTCAGCTGCTTGAAGATCTCGTCGGAGCAGCGGACGTCCACATGGTAGTCGGAGCTGCCGGCCCACAAGCGCAGCAGATCGGCGCCGTACTTGTTGAAGATCTCGGCGGGGTCCATGCCGTTGCCCAGAGACTTGTGCATGGCCTTGCCCTCGCCGTCCACGGTCCAGCCGTGGGTGACGCACTCCTTGAACGGTGCGCCGCGGCCCAGAGCGCCCACGGCCACCAGCAGGGAGGACTGGAACCAGCCGCGATACTGATCCAGGCCCTCGATGTACATGGTGGCAGGCCAGAAGCCCTGATCGCGCTCCATGGCGGCAAAGTGGGTGGAGCCGGAGTCGAACCAGCCGTCCAGCGTGTCCGTCTCCTTATCAAATCCGGCGGCCTTGCCGCAGTGGGGGCAGGTGAAGCCCTTGGGCAGGATGTCGGCGGCGTCTCTGTCGAACCAGGCGTTGGAGCCCTCCTTCTCGAACAGCCCGGCCACGGCCTCGATGCTCTCGGGGGTGCAGACGGGCTTGCCGCAGTCCTTGCAGTAGAACACGGGGATCGGCAGGCCCCAGCGGCGCTGGCGGCTGATGCACCAGTCGGTGCGCTCCAGGATCATGGAGCGCATACGGTCCTTGCCCCAGGCGGGCACCCAGCGCACGTCCTCGCAGGCGGCGATGGCCTCGTCCTTGAAGCTGTCCACGGAGCAGAACCACTGGGGGGTGGCACGGAAGATGATGGGCTGCTTGCAGCGCCAGCAGTGGGGGTAGCTGTGGATGATGTCCTCGCTGGCGAACAGAGTGCCGTTGTCCTTCATATCCTGCAGGATGACGGGGTTGGACGCATCGGTGGTCATGCCCTCGTACTTGCCGGCGTAGGCGGTGTGCTTGCCCTGATCGTCCACGGGCACTACCATGTCCATGCCGTAGCGCTTGCAGGTCACATAGTCATCGGCACCGAAGCCGGGTGCGGTGTGGACGCAGCCGGTACCGGAGTCCATGGTGACGTAATCCGCCAGCACCAGGCGGGAGGTCTTGGGCAGGAAGGGATGGTCGGCCAGCATGTTCTCGAAAAAGGAGCCGGGGTGCGTCTCCACGATCTCATAGCTGTCAAAGCCGCCGATCTTCATGACCTTCTCGACCAGTGCCTCTGCCATGATGTACATCTCGCCGTTGGGCGCCTTGACCACGGCGTAGCTCTCGTCGGGGTGCAGGGCGATGGCCAGGTTGCCGGGCAGGGTCCAGACGGTGGTGGTCCAGATCACGAAGTACAGCTTGCTGTGGTCCAGATGGCCCAGCTTGCCCTGATCGTCATGCATGGGGAACTTGACATAGACGGTGGTGCAGGGATCGTCCTTATACTCGATCTCCGCCTCGGCCAGAGCCGTCTCGTCGTGGGGGCACCAGTACACGGGCTTCAGGCCCTTGTAGATGTGACCGTTCTGGTACATTCTGCCGAACACACGGACCTCCTGGGCCTCGAAGCCGGGATCCATGGTCTTGTAGGGGTGCTCCCAGTCGCCCACCACGCCCATGCGCTTGAAGCCGTCGCGCTGGACATCGATGTAGTGGTCGGCAAACTCATGGCAGGCGCTGCGGAACTCAGAGACGCTCATGGCCTTGTGGTTCAGCTTGTTCTGCTTGATGATGGCGGACTCGATGGGCATACCGTGGTTGTCCCAGCCGGGGATATAGGGGGTATAGTAGCCGCGCATCGCGTACATGCGGGTGATAAAGTCCTTCAGGGACTTGTTCAGAGCGTGGCCCATGTGCAGCGCGCCGTTAGAGAACGGAGGGCCGTCGTGGAGGGAGAACAGAGGCTTGCCCTCGTTCTTCTTCAGCAGCTCATTGTAAAGGTCCAGCTCTTCCCAGTGCTTCAGCATCTCCGGCTCGCGGGCGGGCAGGCCGGCGCGCATGGGAAAGCCGCTTTTGGGCATATTCAGTGTCTTCTTGTACTCCATGTTGCTTCTCCTTTATCTGAATAGTTTTGAAAACAAAATAAAAAGCGCCTTTGTCTCGTTCAAGAGACAAAGGCGCGGAAAAACGTCCTCTGCGGTACCACTCTCGTTGCCGCCGGGGCGGCCACTCATCCCCCACGGAATGGGGCGGGGAGAAGGTAACGGCTCCCTTGCCGTCCGCGCTTACTTGGCGAGCTTTCAGGCGGATGCTCCGGGGTGATGTTCGGTGTCCCTGTCCCGTCCGCCTTGCACCAAACGGCGGCTCTCTTCGCGTGGACATGAGGCACGGCCTGTCCCCTTCATCGCAGCTTTCAATATTGCTGACAATGTAGCACGGTTTTGAAAAAATGTCAAGAGGAAAGCGGAAAAAGGCGGCACACAGCCGCCTTTTTCAGTTAAATTATCCGATAATCCCGCTGGGCCAGGGCCTGCTCCCGGCGTATTTTCTGGGTAGCCAGGGCCTCCTCCAGGGCCACGATGATGCTGTTGGACACCAGGAAGCCGCGGGGCGTCAGGCGCCAGCCGTTCTCCGTTCGGGCGGCCAGACCCGTGCGCTCATACTGCACGAACAGATCCTCCATGGGCTGGAATCGCTGGCGGTAGGTCGTCTCGAAATACCGGCGGTCGATGCCCTCCGCCGTGCGGAGGGACAGCATGACGTACTCATAATCCCGGGTCAGCGTGGCGTCAGACTCGGACTCCGACAGGATCAGGCGACCGCTTATGTAGCTGTCCAGGTCCCGGACGTAGGCGTAGCGCACGCCGCCGAAGTCGGAGTGGGCGCCGGGCCCGAAGCCGGCATACTCCTCCATGTGCCAGTATTTCAAATTGTGGCGGGAGGCAAAGCCCGGCTTGGCGAAGTTGGATATCTCGTACTGTTCATAGCCGTTCTGCGCCAAAACGGTGACGGCGTAGAGATACATATCCGCCTGGGCATCGTCGTCCGGAAAGCACTCGCTGTCCCGGCGGTCATACAGGGGCGTGCCGGGTTCCAGCTTCAGGCCGTAGCAGGAGATATGCTCCGGGGCCAGGGCGATGACGGCGGCGAGGGTGTCCTCCCACTGCTGCATGGTCTGGCCCGGCAGGCCATAGATCAGGTCCATACTGAGGTTTTTGAACCCGGCCTTCCGCACGGCGGCCACGGCCTCCTGCACCTGGGCAAAGGTATGGATGCGGCCGATGGCGCGAAGCAGGCCGTCATCCGCCGACTGAACGCCCAGAGATATCCTGTTGAAGCCCGCCCGACGCAGCGCACGCAGGGCCTTGACGTCACAGGCGGAGTCCGGGTTGGCCTCCAACGTGATCTCGGCGTCGCGGGCCACAGGGCAGCGCTTGCGGAGGGTCCGCAGCAGCTTTGTCAGGCGGTCCGGTCCCAGATAGCTGGGGGTACCGCCGCCGAAGTACACCGTGTCCACCCGATGGGCAGCAGTGCGGGGCGCGACCTCCTCGATATGGCGCAGCAGGGCGGCGGTATAGGCGTCCATCTTCTCCTCGCTGCGGGGCAAAGAGTAAAAGTCGCAGTAGGCGCATTTCTGGCGGCAGAAGGGGATGTGGATATAGAGCCCGAGAGGGGCTTTTTCTTTCTGCATATCAGCGTACCTGAGGCGGCAGTATGGTCACAGCGCCGTAAAAGCAGTTGACCTTGCAGCTGCGGCAGCCGATGCAGTCATCCTGACGGACCTCATAATAGCCGTCCGGCCGCAGGTCGATGCACTTCATGGGGCAGAACATGGCGCACCAGCCGCAGCCAGTGCAGCTCACCGGGTCGATCACGGCCAGCTGGACCGCCTTGCGCCCGAAGGGATGGGCAGGGTCGTACATAACTGACGCCCTCCTTTCCTGAGATCACCGTATCATTATAGCCGTTTTCATGGGTTTTGACAAGTATAGCCGCGGCGAAAGCGGCACATATTACCGGCGAAAGGATGTGATGGCGTGACACCCAAGGAATATGACGCGCTGGTACGGCAGCTGTCGCCCAGCTCACCCATCGGCAAGGACACGGCGCTGGCCTTTGTCGTCGGCGGCGGGATCTGCGCCGTGGGACAGCTGATCGCCAACGGCTGGCAGGCGCTGGGGCTGACGCAGCAGGAGGCGGCCTCCGCCACCTCGGTAACGCTGGTGTTCCTGTCGGTGCTGCTGACGGCGCTGGGGCTGTACCACCGGCTGGCGCGGTACGCCGGGGCAGGCACGCTGGTGCCCATCACCGGCTTCGCCAACGCCGTAGCCTCGCCGGCCATCGACTTCCGGGCGGAGGGCATCGTCACCGGCACGGCGGTCAAGATGTTCACTGTGGCCGGGCCGGTGATCGTGTTCGGCACAGCCGCCAGCGTGGTGTACGGGCTGGTGCTGTATCTGCTGGGGTGAAAGAAAAAAGAACCGGCCTCTAGCCGGTTCTTTTTGCTCGGTTCAGATGTACTGCTTCATGCCCTCGGTGGCGGTGTCCTCGTCCGCGCTGATGGTGACGGTGAACTTCACGCCATTCTCCTCGCTGAAGCGGTCCAGCCAGTGAAGGAACGTCTCTACCGCCTGCAGGTCGTTGCTGCCGGCGATCTTGCAGAGATTATCCACGAACACATGGGAAATATCGTAATTGCCCGCGTACATACCGCACAGGAATCCGCGCAGGCAGTCAAAAGAATCCACATTATACTCGCCGGCGTTGACCAGACGGACGTTGTAGCTGACGTCGTAGGTCATATCGCCCTTAGGCTCGATGCACACGACACTTCCGGTCTCGGACTCCACACTGGTGTGGATGAGCTCGATGAGCTGCTTGGTCTTACCGGCACCGTTGGCACCCATGATCAGTCTAACCATAAGAAATCACTCCTTTGTCATTGGTGGTTTCCACCTGAGTACAGCATACCATACCGGTGGAAAAATAGCAATGCAGAAAAAGTAAACTTATTTTTGGGCACTTTTACTTTTCCAGCTTCCCCAACAGCGTCTGCCGCAGGTCCTCATACCCCGGCTTGCCCAGCAGGGCGAACATATTTTTCTTATAGGCCTCCACGCCGGGCTGGTCAAAGGGGTTCACGTCCAGCAGGTAGCCGGACAGACCGCAGGCGTACTCAAAGAAGTAGATCAGCCCGCCCAGGGTCTGCTCATTGACGGATCCTGTCCGCAGCGTCACGTTGGGCACACCGCCCTCCACATGGGCCAGCAGCGTACCGTCCATGGCCTGCTGGCGGATAAAGTCCATGCTCTTGCCCGCCAGGAAGTTCAGGCCGTCGCCGTTGCCCTCGTCATAGGGCACGGGGTTTTCGTTTTGAGAGGGGCCGAAGCGCACCACCGTCTCGAACAGGTGGCGCTCACCCTCCTGGATGTACTGGCCCATGGAGTGCAGGTCGGCGGTAAACTCCACACTGGCGGGGAACAGGCCCTTGTTCTCCTTGCCCTCGCTCTCGCCGTACAGCTGCTTCCACCACTCGGACATAAAGCGGAAGCAGGGCTCATAGGCCGCCAGCAGCTCGATCTTCTTCCCGGTGCGGTACAGCTCATACCGGGCGCCGGCATACTGCCAGGCGGGATTGGCGTTCATGTCCGCCAGGGCACATTCGCGCATCATATCCGCCGCGCCGGCCATCAGCGCGTCGATATCGATGCCGGCCACGGCAATGGGCAGCAGACCCACGGCCGTGAGCACACTGTACCGTCCGCCGATGTTGTCCGGCACCACGAACTCCTCGTAGCCCTTATCGTCGGCCAGGCCCTTCAGGGCCCCCTTGCGGGCGTCGGTGGTGGCATAGATACGCCGGGCGGCCTCCTCCGGGCCGTACTTCTTCTCCAGCAGCTCACGGAAAAAGCGGAAGGCCACGGCGGGCTCCGTGGTGGTACCGGACTTGGAGATAACGTTCACGGAGAAGTCCACGCCGTCCACCAGCTCCATCACCTCGGTCAGCGCGTCGGAGCTGAGGCCGTTGCCGATAAAGTAGATGTTGGGCGTATTCTTCTTTTTCAGGTTGTAATTGGGCGAGCGCAGGCATTCGATGACGCCCCGGGCACCCAGGTAGGAACCGCCGATACCGATGACCACCAGCGCCTGGGAGTCGGACTGTATTTTCTTCGCCGCCGCCTTGATGCGGGCAAATTCCGCCTTGTCATAGTCCTCCGGCAGGCGCACCCAGCCGGTAAATTCGCCGCCGGCGCCATCGCCATTTTGCAGATGGTCATGGGCGATACGCAGGCGGGGGGACAGTGCGGCCTCGTAGGGCAGTGGGATAAAGCTGCGGATATTTTGCAGATCGACCTGTATCATGTTAAAACCTCCTCGTCGGTGCAATGCAACTATTTGCCCTATCGTACAACGTTTCCGGCGAAAATACAAGGGGAAAAACGGGACTTTCCCCCGCTTTTCCCCTTTCCGCTACGCCAGGAACACCGCCTGCTTCAAAAGATCGGTGAACATCCGTCCCCAGCTGCGCCCCGGAACGCTCTCCGCCGCCAGAATGGGCACCGTCAGCACCTCCGTATCGCCGCTGCACAGGGTCAGCGTGCCCACCTGCTGGCCCTGCTGTATCGGGGCCGCCAGCGTCTCCGGCAGGTCCACCCGATACTCCAGCGACGATGCCTGCGCCTTCTCCACCACAGCGGTAACGCCCGTCTCCGGCAGCGTCAGGCCCACCTGCTCCGCCTCCCCCATGGTCACCGGCAGGGCGGGCAGCGGCTCCTCCGGCGCGGCGGAGACCAGCGTATAGGCGGAGAAGCCGTAATTCAGCAGCGCCTTGGCGTCGGTATTCCGCTTGTCGGACGTCTCTCCCTTCATGACCACCGCGATCAGCTCCATGCCCTCGCGCTCCGCCGTGGCGCTGATGCAGTAGCCTGCGGAGGCGGTGTAGCCGGTCTTCAGCCCCGTGGCGCCGTCGTACCAGCGGATGAGCTTGTTTGTATTGGCCAGATCAAAGGTGCCGTTTCGGATGCTGTCCGTCCATATGGTGGTGAAATTGCGGATGTCCGGGTGCTTTGTCAGCAGCTCGCGGCTCATAAGGGCAATGTCATAGGCGCTGGTAACGTGGCCCGCCGCCGTCAGACCGGTGGGATTGGCAAAATGGGTATCGTCCATACCCAGCCCCCTGGCGCGGTTGTTCATCTGCTCCACAAACAGCTCCGTCACGCCGGCGACCTTCTCCGCCAGCGCCACCGCCGCGTCGTTACCGGAGGACACGCACACGCATTTCAGCAGCTCCTCCACGGTGATCTGCTCGCCCTCCGCCAGCCAGACCTGACTGCCGCCCATGCCGGCGGCGTTGGCCGACACCGTCACCACGTCGTCATAGGCCAGCGCGCCGCTGTCGATGGCGTCCATGGTCAGCAGCAGCGTCATGATCTTGGTGACGCTGGCCGGCTCCAGCTTCTCGTGCTCGTTCTGAGCGAACAGCATCTGTCCCGTGGTCTTTTCCATCAGCACCGCGGCGCGGGAGGTCAGCGGCAGGTCCACCGCCCCGGCGTGTACCGGCAGCACAGCGGTGATGCACAGCGCCGCCAGCAGCGTCGCCAGCGAGCCGAAGACGACGTCAAAAATGCCCGCCGCGCTCAGCAGATTTGCGATCGCGCAGCCGGCGAACAGCCCCCATGCCGTGCAGGGGATGAAAAACGGCAAAATGCACAGCACCTCCGAGACCCGGCACTGAATCGCTCCGTAGCTGATCGGCGCCAAAAGCATCGTCAGGGCTGCATAAGCCGCGCCTGTGACCGCCGCGGCGGTCAATTTTCTCGTGGTGATGTGCATAATTCAATTCCTCCCATTTTTTTCGTTGCACACATTGTGCGCGCAGGGGTATGGCACCTGCGCCTGTTGAAATTGTGACGGCGGTTATTCTACTCCTCCGTCCGGCTGTTGTCAACCGG
>OICT01001117.1_pt1 | contig 11026 bp, 10 predicted proteins | sample 1581331 | NCBI WGS metagenome assembly OICT01 (sample SAMEA3882544, study PRJEB24775) | human gut metagenome | biome: human-associated habitat; feature: intestine environment; material: feces | place: Netherlands | collected 2009/2010 | reverse complement strand
AATGTAGCTGTGCCAGGACTGGCGCTCGCCCATTTTCTCCGCACCACGGTGGTGGTAGCCGATGTCTGGTACGCAGTCGACAATCTCTTCGCCGTCGAGTTGTAAAACGATACGGAAAGCCCCGTGCGCCGACGGGTGGTTCGGACCGAGGTTGAGGAACATGAAGTCCTCGTTTTCGGTGCCGCGCTTCATCCCCCACTCTTCCGGTTTGAAGGTCAGGGCTTCCATCTCCAGATCCTGTTTGGCTTTGGTCAGCTCAAACGGCGAGAATTCGGTAGCGCGCGCCGGGTAATCTTTACGCAGCGGGTGACCTTTCCAGGTTTGCGGCATCATGATGCGGCGCAGGTTCGGGTGACCGTCGAAAGTAATGCCAAACAGATCCCAGGTTTCACGCTCATACCAGTTAGCGTTCGGGAACAGTTTGGTGAAGGTCGGTACGTGCAGGTCGTTTTCTGCCAGCGCCACCTTCAGCATGATGTCGCGGTTACGATCGATAGAAATCAGATGGTAGAAAACGGAAAAATCCGCGGCAGGTAACCCTTCGCGGTGTGTGCGCAGACGTTCGTCCATGCCGTGTAAGTCAAACAGCATGACGTAAGGTTTCGGCAGTTTCTTTAAGAAATCGCCAACTTCCAGTAATTGTTCACGCTTGATCCACACAACGGGAACCCCGGTGCGAGTCGCCTGAACAGTAAAGGCATCCGGCCCAAAACGGTTGCGCAGTTCGCCAATTACCGGATCATCAAGATGATCGCGGGTCTGCCAGGCGGGTTCTTGCGCGGTTAAGTCGGTCATATTGTTCACCATTGCAAATGGTCCGTGGTGACTGTCGGCGCAGTAAGCTTCGCGAAATAGATTTAGGAATAAGCGAAGAAAAATCCCTTTGCCGACAGGCGCAAATTAAATCTCGTCAGGTGTACGCAGGTTGGTTACGGCAATACGTTCACCGCGCTTGCGTTCGCGCTCTGATTGCATATTGGCGCGATAAACGCCCTGATCGCCAACCACCCAGGAGAGCGGACGACGTTCTTTGCCGATAGATTCCTGCAACAGCATCAGTGCCTGCATGTACGCTTCAGGACGCGGCGGGCAGCCCGGGATATACACATCAACCGGGATGAATTTATCGACGCCCTGCACAACGGAATAAATATCGTACATACCACCAGAGTTGGCACAGGCACCCATTGAGATAACCCATTTTGGTTCCAGCATCTGGTCATACAGACGCTGAATAACCGGTGCCATTTTGGTAAAGCAGGTTCCTGCAACCACCATCAGGTCAGCCTGACGCGGCGAAGCACGCAATACTTCTGCGCCAAAACGCGCCACGTCATGCACCGCGGTAAACGAAGTCACCATCTCAACGTAACAGCAGGAAAGACCGAAGTTATACGGCCAAATTGAGTTTTTACGACCCCAGTTAACCATGTCATTGAGCTTGCCCATAAACACGTTTTTGTTAACTTCTTGCTCCAGAGGGTCGGTTACGATCTCCTGCTTTTGCAGGGGGTAACGGTCGTTCTCACCGTTGGGATCTATGCGGGTGAGCGTATAATCCATCTTAATGCCTCGCGGTTAGCGTTGACGATTAGCGATACTGTTCGTTTCCGGGTTCATACGCTCGCGGCGTGAACGCGCGGGCGTCCAGTCCAGCGCGCCAATACGCACCAGATAAACCAGACCTGCCAGTAACACAAAAATAAAAATTGCAGCTTCCACAAAGCCTACCCAGCCGCTTTCGCGGATAGAGGTTGACCATGCGAACAGATACAGCGCTTCAACGTCGAAGATAACGAAGAACATGGCCACCAGATAAAACTTGGCGGACAGGCGTAAGCGGGCGGAGCCGACCGAGTCGATACCGGATTCAAACGGCACGTTTTTCGACCTCGCGCGTGCGCGACCGCCTAAAAACCAACCGCCTACCAGCATCAGGCAACACAGGCCAATGGCAACGATAAGAAAGATAGCGAATGCCCAGTGATGAGCGATGACTTCAGTGGATGTTGACATACTCATTGCTTACTCATCAAAAGTAGCGCCAGATTCACTGCTCTTCACGGCAGATGGACGCCACATCGATTCATGGGGAGGAATAAAAAAAACCTTACAATCACTGTAGAAATTCTTTTATACAGCTAATTGATGTGGTCTTTTACTCCTTTCTATAACCTTTTGTCAACTTTAACAAAAGTTTCTTCACATTAGTTTACATAATATCAACACCATTAGCATTTAATGCCCTTTCACCCCAGATCCTTGACGACTCCAGGATAATTAGATGTTGTTGAATCGTGTCCGTTGTGAAGCAATGGAAAAAATACGGGTCTATTTTGACAGGAATTTGTGTCGATTCCTCCCCCCAAAAGAGAGTATTTTCTTGATCTGTGACACGCTTTTGTCATTCCATAACAAAAACGCAGCAACAAATTTACGTATTTTTTAACATCATTGTAGCAGGTGATTTTTTTCAGGCGATTATTTGTGCGTTCGGGACGTGAATCTCTGGTGATTGAAAAATGAACAGTTTTGTACGTTCTGCACTATGCGAGGAAGGATTTTTACTAAAAAAAAGCCGCTGGGGTTTAAAACACCCCCAGCGGCTCGTTTTTTACACTATTGTCTCAGGAATTATCTATCGTCCGTCGATTACTCGATATCCCTTTCAATCAACAATGAATCATCCCCTTCCGGAGCAGACATTGGGCTGTATTGCCACGGATTATGGTAGCTCTCCATCGCCTGATAGATCACCTGGGCCAGCTCATTATTACTGGACGGGTCATAGCACAGCAAATATTCGGTATCAGGTAGCGGCGGTAAGCCATCTACTCCACTCAGCACACGCAGGTCCGGGCTCATCATCTCAACCGGCCTTGCCGTCACGCCAAGACCGGCTTTCACTGCCGCACGAACGGCCGGAAGCGTCGAGGCGACATAAGCCAGTCGCCATGGAATATCTGCTTTATTAAGCGTCGCCAGCACCATATCGCGAAACGGACTTGGATCATCCAGCAATACAAGAGGGATCGGCTCGCCTTTTTGCAATACGTATTCCGCTGCGCAGTACCAGTGTGTTGGCGAGGTTCGCAGGTTCAATGCCTTAAACGCTGAAGGACGATGGGTGGTTACCATCAAATCCACTTCCTGGGATTCCAGCATTTCTGCCATATAGGCATTACGTTTAACGCGGACATCCAGCGCTAATTTCGGATAAACCGAACTCACGCGATTTAACAGGAAAGGTAAGATCGTATCGGCAGATTCATCTGAAGCACCGATAGTTAACACGCCCTGAAGATTACTGAACATTAATGATGAGCAGGCCTCATCATTAAAACGCAGGATTTTCCTGGCGTAACCAAGAAGTTGAATGCCATGTTCAGTTAACAGTTTGTTGCGACCGTGACGAGCGAACAGTTCTTTCCCAACGAGTTGTTCCAGACGCTGCATTTGCTGACTTACGGCGGACTGAGTACGACACACAGCGGCAGCTGCGGCAGCAAAAGTGTTCAGATCGGCAACAGCAACAAATGTTCTCAGCAGATCGAGGTCGAGGTTAATTATCGGACGATTTGCAGTTATCATATATTATCACTTACTGGCGGCTCATACTGAGCTGGTTAATGCTGTGCACACACAAACAAGCAATTCCATTTGTAATGTGCCTCCCTGGCAGTTTCATCCGAACCCGGACGAAAGTAAAAATGCATATGAGTTGCACTAAAAAAGCGACTCACATTGTTCCGTTATAATGCCTGAAGTAGATCACAGAATATATCTTCAGGGATCGCATATCTATTAAGTTACTCACTCTTTTCTATTTATGACATGCGCGTGTTTGTATAAATGTAAATGTGAGTCCTTGTTCCACTCTCGTGCAGCATCGCTGGTCATACGCGAACACGTACAAACAGCAATGGTGAGGCGGCATCAAGAGCAGGGATCCGTCATTTATGCGAGCATTTTACCCCAAAAACCTTTTATTTATAAGGGTCATTGCGAATTATCTGATGCAAAGTTATGTTATGTTAGGCAAAGTAATCTTCTATTATTAATAAGCACATCAAAACCTTTTTGAATATTAAATAATAATTAATTAGCATCATCCTCATTCATTAATTCCGCTTAACAATAGTTTCACACCTTGCCCCCATTACGACACCTCGGAAATCATCACGCTGTTAAACTCTCCGTAATGCGGAAATATCATCATCGCGTTTCATTAGTGAATTCTTAAATGAGGCATTTTCACACAATTATCTTACAGATAAAAAAACCAGACTTACAATTAAGAATCAGAACAATTCACTATATAACATTGCATGTAAAGCATATACACCTCATTATTTTGTCATTATTAAGTTATTAACAGCACAATCGAGCCTTCCCCTCTGGCAAAATCTTATTCTGCAGACCTTCAAAACACCGTCCTGGGGGAGTACATTGTTCTAAGCTGACTTCCACGGCAGGGAGTGGCGATAACAGCAAAAAAGGTCAAGATTCATGTCCCCCATTGAAAAATCCAGCAAATTAGAGAATGTCTGTTATGACATCCGTGGTCCGGTGCTGAAAGAAGCAAAACGCCTGGAAGAAGAAGGTAACAAGGTACTGAAACTGAACATCGGCAACCCAGCCCCGTTCGGTTTTGACGCGCCAGATGAAATCCTCGTTGACGTGATACGCAACCTGCCTACCGCTCAAGGGTATTGCGATTCCAAAGGTCTTTACTCCGCGCGTAAAGCCATCATGCAGCACTACCAGGCTCGTGGCATGCGTGATGTTACCGTGGAAGATATTTACATCGGCAATGGTGTATCGGAGCTTATCGTTCAGGCAATGCAGGCATTGCTGAACAGCGGGGACGAAATGTTGGTTCCTGCACCAGATTACCCACTATGGACCGCGGCGGTTTCGCTTTCCAGCGGTAAAGCGGTGCATTATCTTTGCGATGAATCCTCTGACTGGTTCCCAGACCTCGATGATATTCGCGCTAAAATTACGCCTCGTACGCGTGGGATCGTTATTATCAACCCAAATAACCCAACCGGCGCGGTATATTCCAAAGAGCTTTTAATGGAGATTGTGGAGATTGCACGTCAGCATAATCTCATTATCTTCGCCGATGAAATTTATGACAAAATTCTTTACGACGACGCTGAGCATCACTCAATTGCGCCGCTGGCACCTGACCTGCTGACCATTACCTTTAACGGACTGTCGAAAACGTACCGCGTTGCAGGCTTCCGTCAGGGGTGGATGGTGTTGAACGGGCCGAAAAAACACGCCAAAGGCTACATCGAAGGTCTGGAAATGCTGGCTTCAATGCGCCTGTGTGCTAACGTTCCTGCGCAACACGCCATTCAGACCGCGCTGGGTGGTTATCAGAGCATCAGTGAATTTATTACCCCTGGCGGTCGTCTTTATGAGCAGCGTAACCGCGCGTGGGAACTGATCAACGATATTCCGGGCGTTTCCTGCGTGAAACCTCGTGGTGCGCTGTATATGTTCCCGAAAATCGACGCCAAACGCTTTAACATTCACGACGATCAGAAAATGGTGCTGGATTTCCTGTTGCAGGAAAAAGTTCTGTTGGTGCAAGGGACGGCATTCAACTGGCCGTGGCCGGATCACTTCCGCATTGTCACGCTACCGCGTGTCGATGATATCGAGCTGTCTTTGAGCAAGTTCGCGCGTTTCCTTTCTGGTTATCATCAGCTGTAATCTTAATTTCACTGCCGGAGATTGCATCCGGCAGCGTTATCCCGCCACAATGACCTGATGATGTCATCATACGTAAGGTCACTATGAAACAGAGCCATTTTTTTGCCCATCTCTCCCGCCTGAAACTCATTAACCGCTGGCCGCTCATGCGCAACGTGCGGACGGAAAATGTGTCCGAACACAGTTTGCAGGTAGCGATGGTCGCCCATGCGCTGGCAGCTATCAAAAATCGGAAATTTGGCGGTAATGTCAACGCCGAACGTATCGCTTTACTGGCGATGTACCACGATGCCTCAGAAGTGCTCACCGGCGATCTCCCTACTCCGGTGAAATACTTCAATTCGCAAATCGCTCAGGAGTACAAGGCTATTGAAAAAATCGCTCAGCAAAAACTGGTCGATATGGTTCCGGAAGAGCTGCGGGATATCTTTGCGCCGTTAATTGACGAGCATGCATATAGCGATGAAGAAAAATCGCTGGTGAAACAGGCAGATGCACTGTGTGCATATCTGAAATGTCTGGAAGAACTCGCGGCCGGAAATAATGAATTCTTGCTGGCAAAAACGCGACTGGAAGCGACGCTTGAAGCGCGTCGCAGCCAGGAGATGGACTACTTCATGGAAGTATTTGTTCCCAGCTTCCATCTTTCGCTCGATGAGATTAGCCAGGATTCACCGCTGTAAGCAGCCGGAGTCTGCGTCGCATCAGGCAATAAGCGCCGGATGCGACATCAGGCTCTTGTCAAAACGGAAACAGCATCGGGATCATCACCACACAAACCGCCATCACGATAATGGTGAACGGTACCCCCAACTTCACAAAGTCACTGAAGCTGTAATTTCCCGGACCTAAAACCAGTGTGTTAACAGGTGAAGAAACCGGTGTCATAAAGGCGGCGGATGCTGCCATCGCCACGACCATCGCGAATGGATAAGGCGACACCCCCATCGTTTTGGCAGCAGCCAGCGCAATCGGAGCCATCAACACCGCCGTCGCGGTATTAGAGATAAATAGCCCAATAACCGCCGACAAGACAAACAAACAACCCAGCATCATATGTGGCCCGTAACCACCGCCAATGTCCATCAGCCCTTTCACCGCCAGCGCGACACCTCCCGTTTTCTGTAATGCCACAGCAAACGGCATCATCCCAACGATCAAAATAATGCTCGGCCAGTGAATGGATTTATAGGCGCTTTCAGCATCTATACAGCGGAATTTCCCCATCAGCAGGCAGGCGATGATAGCGGCAACAGGATTAGGAATTTCATCTGTCAGCATTAACGCCACCATTAGCACCAGACAGAAAATGGCATGGGGTGCCTGGCTGTGCGCGGGCGATGCTTCACTCACCTCTTCCGGTAAGTTCAGCGCTACGAAGTCGCGGCCCTGTTTGGCCAGCATACCGATCAGTTTCCAGTTACCCACAACCAGGATGATATCGCCCAGCAGCAGAGGCTCATCCGCCAGCGAACCTTCCAGCGCCACGCCATTGCGCTTTAGCCCCACCACATTCAGTCCGTAGCGGGTACGAAAACCAATTTCGCGCACCGATTTACCAATCAGTTCTGACTCAGGAATTAATGAAATCTCTGCCATGCCCACATCAAGGGCCTGGTCAGAAAAATACTCGCCGCGCAGTACCATCGGCTCCAGCAATTGCTCACTACAAAATTGCCGGAGATCGACATCAGCCGCAGACATATCAATAAGCAAAACGTCACGCGCGCGAAATTCAGAAACCCCATTAACGTTCACGATAACGCGACGAAAACGCCGCCAGCGTTCAACACCGATGACGTTAGCGCCATAACGCTCACGTAATTTGAGATCATCCAGCCGTTGACCTATCATTGGCGATCCGGGGCGAATAGCCAGACGTCGCGCACGCCCGGTCAGTCGATATTCACGGATAAGATCGCGAAAGGTTCGACGCGTCCAGCCTTCGCGCTGCGGGGTCTGGGTATCCCCTTTCAGCATGAAACGCATCACTAACATATACAAAATACCCAGCACCAGCACGACCAGGCCAATAGGTGTTACGCTAAAGAAACTGAAGCCGTGATAGCCTTCACGCAGCAATTCACTGTTGACTACCAGGTTCGGCGGCGTCGCCACCAGCGTCATCATGCCGCTAATCAGCCCGGCAAAACTTAACGGCATCATCAGACGTGACGGCGAAGTTTGCATACGCATGGCAACGCTTAACACCACGGGAATAAAGATAGCGACAACGCCGGTTGAACTCATAAACGCGCCAAGCCCCGCGACGGTCAGCATCAACAAAACCAACATTTTGATTTCACTGTTGCCCGCCACTTTGACCAGCCATGTTCCCATTACGGTGGCAACACCGGTACGGACCAAACCATCGCCAATAATAAACAAGGCGGCAATCAGGACAACGTTAGGATCAGAAAAGCCGGAAAATACTTCGGGGACCGTCAGCGTTCCGCTTAATGCAAACGCGACAATAACAAACAAAGCGACCGCATCCATACGCACTCTGCCCGTCGCAAACAAGACGATGGCAACGGCCAGTAATGAAAGAACCCAAATCAATTCACCGTTCACAACTTATCCTTGTTAATTGAGGGGGATGACTTGATTCTGCCATAAAAAAGCCCCGACGAGACGGGGCTAAATCATGATCAGGTGTTTCACTGAATAATAACATCGCCATTTGGCTGTTTGGTCACAGTAATTTGCTCCAGACTGTGGAGGACCAAATCGACCTCATTCAGGCGCGGGGTATCTGCCGGAGCGTTAACCGCAATGACATGGCAACCCGCCGCCAGGCCAGAAAGCACGCCAGCGGGAGCATCTTCCACCACCACACACTCCTGCGGCGCAAGCCCCAGCAGCTGCGCACCTAACAGATACGCATCAGGTTCTGATTTTCCGCGCTTCACTCGCTCAGCGGTTACAAACACCTCTGGTGCGGGAAGCCCAGCTATTTTATGGCGCGCTCGCGCTACCGGCATGGAGCCAGAAGTCACAATGGCCCACGGAATACCTGCTTTATTCAAATGATTGAGTAAGGCGATTGCCCCCGGAAGCGCGGTAATACCTTCGGTTTCCGTGGCCTCGATGTGCTCCAGACGCGTAAACTCGGCGGCAATATCAGCCTCGGATTTGCCCGCCATAAAATGGCGCAAAGAGGTGATCGCCTGTTTACCGTGAATGAAAGCCAGCACCTCTTCCGGCGCTAACCCATGACGTCTGGCCCAGTTGCTCCACGCCCGTTCTACCGCAGGCAGGGAATCCACCAGCGTTCCATCAAGATCAAACAGAAAACCTTTGCACCGCACGCGGGCCTCCTCAGGCGTTGATAATTTGATTAATTTCGTTGGCGCTCAAATGGTACTGACGCGGGCAGGCATGCCACACATTAAGCATGCGCTGATATTTTTCCCACATTGGCGTCTGGGCGTTAAAACCGTGAGTTCCGGCGTCAAAATGGGTATAGCGCCCTTCCACATTAACCATAAAGCGGACATAACCGAGGTAACGTGCTTCAGTGGCGGCGTCAAAGCCGAGGAAGGTGACACGACGTTCATCGATGGATTGCTGGTCCTGCAAATTAGACCAGGAAACATGCAACGCATGATACATCTCCATAATGTCGATGATAGTGCGGCAGGTTTCTTCTTTCAGCTCGCCAAACTCGCGATCCAATTCACGCATCTGTAATCCGTAACCACGCTCAATAATTGTTTGCAGGCGACGGTAACGTTCAGCATTTGCCGGATCGAGCATAGTCATCATCTTGTACTGATTAGACAAAATAAGACGTTGCGCGTTGGTCATTTCCATTGTTGACTCCTGTATCACTCTACTACGGTGAAAAAAAAGAAGGCTGAGTATGCCTTCTTTTATATGCGTAATCAGGGGTCAATTACAAATCATCAAGGAAAGTTTTATCCAGTTGTTTGAAGGCGCGCTTAAGCGTGTCAGCTAATGCCTGGTAATCAGGCTTGCCTTCAACGGGTGCCAACACCTGTCCAGACTCCTGCAATTTACCGCGAACTTCATAAAACCAGTTGAGGATAGCAGGGGGTAATGGCGTTACAGAACGCTTGCCCAGCCACCATAATCCCTGCATGGGTAAACTTAAGGCGAACAGCGCAGTGGCAACTGCCGGCCCAAGCTGACCGCCCAGGGCAATCTGCCAGCAGAGAGTAAATACGGCGATCGGCGGCATAAAACGGATCGCATAACGCGTCATCTTGATAACGCGATTTTCGACAAAGACCGGGGCAAGGCGTTTTTCCAGCGGCCACGTCTTTGAGTAATGCTGTCCCCGGCGAAACAAGCTAAAAAAATTAACAGAACGATTATCCGGCGTTGACATGCTTCACCTCAACTTCACATATAAAGATTCAAAAATTTGTGCAAATTCACAACTCAGCGGGACAACGTTCAAAACATTTTGTCTTCCATACCCACTATCAGGTATCCTTTAGCAGCCTGAAGGCCTAAGTAGTACATATTCATTGAGTCGTCAAATTCATATACATTATGCCATTGGCTGAAAATTACGCAAAATGGCATAGACTCAAGATATTTCTTCCATCATGCAAAAAAAATTTGCAGTGCATGATGTTAATCATAAATGTCGGTGTCATCATGCGCTACGCTCTATGGCTCCCTGACGTTTTTTTAGCCACGTATCAATTATAGGTACTTCCATGTCGAGTAAGTTAGTACTGGTTCTGAACTGCGGTAGTTCTTCACTGAAATTTGCCATCATCGATGCAGTAAATGGTGAAGAGTACCTTTCTGGTTTAGCCGAATGTTTCCACCTGCCCGAAGCACGTATCAAATGGAAAATGGACGGCAATAAACAGGAAGCGGCTTTAGGTGCAGGCGCCGCTCACAGCGAAGCGCTCAACTTTATCGTTAATACTATTCTGGCACAAAAACCAGAACTGTCTGCGCAGCTGACTGCTATCGGTCACCGTATCGTACACGGCGGCGAAAAGTATACCAGCTCCGTAGTGATCGATGAGTCTGTTATTCAGGGTATCAAAGATGCAGCTTCTTTTGCACCGCTGCACAACCCGGCTCACCTGATCGGTATCGAAGAAGCTCTGAAATCTTTCCCACAGCTGAAAGACAAAAACGTTGCTGTATTTGACACCGCGTTCCACCAGACTATGCCGGAAGAGTCTTACCTCTACGCCCTGCCGTACAACCTGTACAAAGAGCACGGCATCCGTCGTTACGGCGCGCACGGCACCAGCCACTTCTATGTAACCCAGGAAGCGGCAAAAATGCTGAACAAACCGGTAGAAGA
>OICT01001116.1_pt1 | contig 11030 bp, 11 predicted proteins | sample 1581331 | NCBI WGS metagenome assembly OICT01 (sample SAMEA3882544, study PRJEB24775) | human gut metagenome | biome: human-associated habitat; feature: intestine environment; material: feces | place: Netherlands | collected 2009/2010 | reverse complement strand
GCTTCTTCCAAATATTATGAGTACCACGATCAATACAACTGCCAGAACAATGGTCAGAATTTTATAGATATTGATCGTTCTGTCGTTCTTTCTCTGTCTTTTCATAAAATAGTTTTCTTTCTTTAAAATTGAGGCAGGGCGGCAGATTCCATTCCACCGCCCTCACGTGATGCCATGCATCACCGATCCATAGACCTACATGCTAAATAAAATTGTATCCAGTGAGATTAATTCTTACGTGCTTTTCTTCCGCATACAACAATACCTGCTGCTGCAAATACTGCAACGAACGGAAGTGCCGGAAGCGCTGCCCCGGTTTTTGGAGATGTCTTATAGGAAACAGATCCGGAAGCTGATGTTCCTTTCTGACTTCCTGCTCCACTTTTGCCATTGACACGGGCAGAAGAACTCTTTGTGGAAGAATTCCGTACGGAATTCTTTCCATCGGTATAACCATCTGTATAACCGTCGTCATAATCATCCTCGAAACTGTCCTCTCCATCGTCATAAGACTGTGGATAGTTTACTGTCACATTCTGATTTACACTAACCGGATTATACTGATTATTGGTCTGTGAGTTGTTCTGGTTGTTGTTGTTTGTCTGGCTGCTGCTGTTGGAATTGTCATTTACATTGGAATTTGTATTTGATCCCTGGGAATTTTCATCCTTTGACGGATCTGTTGTAACGGCAGGATTCACATTTGAACTGTACAACTATAACCGGTGAAAATGAATACAATGTAACCGTGACTTTGCCATTGGAAACGCTGTCCGGCTTTACCGTCTGCCAGCTTCCGCTTTTTAATTTATGTAATACATAAACATTGTCTCCAGCCTTAATTCCACTTGCACAAATCGTTACTTTGATTCCTTTGGATGTATTCGTTGCAGACGGAACACTGATATCAGACATGGCCATGACGGTCGCACTTCCGTTCTGTGCACTTGCCACAGCATTTGCCTGACGGTTTCCCTCGCGGTAAACATCTTTGTCCACACCCTTGGAAGAAACCGTGATAAGCTCATTGTTTGCATTATAACCGCTGCTTTCAACGGTTGTTGCATTATTCAGCTCATTGGTTCTTTGAACCAGTGCCGTATCACTTGTTGGTGATGGATCTGCAAACACGGTTGTGCCCATTGTAAATACCAGCATCATAGCTGTCACAACTCCTGTGAAAATTTTCTTTTTCATCGCAATCTACCTCCTTTCCACGTAATATAAACTGCATGTAACTCTATCTATATCAAGTGCGCGCGCACTGGATACCTTATTGTACGGGTGTATAAAACACCTTCATAATGAGTTCTTCCATGGCATCTTCATCGACATGGTACTCCTCATACCGTTTCCCGTCAATCGGTTTTCCTTCCACCGTTTTTCCGGGAACCGTATACATCTGGTCTTCCGAAAAACTGTAATTCATCAGCTGCTCAATCATACTTGTGAAATCCACACTGGTTACCAGATAATCGGAAACAGAATTGTAAATTTCTGTCACCTGATCCGGGTTTTCTGTGGATACTTTTTTTAATTTATCCATATAGGCAACAATATACTGTTCTTCGCGCTGCAGACGCTTTGTTGCACTGTCATACTCTTCGGTATCCCTTCCATGTAGGTAATAATAAGCCTGCGTCCCATCCAGGGTTACTTTTTTCCCTTTTTTCAAATCCACACCGGCTTTGGGAAACGAAATATCCTGCAGTACAGTCACTTCCACTCCTCCCACAGCATCATTCATCTGTGGGATTCCCCCCATATTCATCGCAAGATAACCGCTGATCGGAATATTTTGAAACAGACCGGAAACCGCATCCACGGTTTTGCTGCAGCTGAGGCGCTTACCGTCCCCGAATGCATGCTGCAGACAGATCTGCGTTTTAAGCGGTCCCATATCAATACCTTCTTCATCACACAATTCGATATCTGCCATCGTGTTTCGATTGATGGAAATGACCTGCAGCTGCTCTGTTTTATTGTTTACAACAAGAAGAAACAGTGCATCGGACTGCCCGCCCTGGGTATAATCGCTGCTTTGCTGTACCGGACCATTGATATCAACCCCCATCATGAGGTAGGTTTTGATATCTGTATTATACAGATACTCTTTTCCCTGATAAGCAACTACACCCTCCTGCCACTTTTCCTGACCGGAATCCTGTGTGGTATCTGTCTGCCCCGCAACCTGCTGCTCATAAGAATTTTCTGTATCATCCGTAATGTGGAAGCCGGCATTTTCCGCCTTCGTTTTGACCCCTGCCACAATCACAAGTGCAAGAATCACCACCATCATTCCAGACATAAAATACAATGCATTATGAAGTTTTGTCGATGGTTCACGCATTCTTCTCATGATGTTCTCCGTAATTTCCATAATAGCTGCCATAATAGCCGCCATAGTAGCCACCCTCATAGCCGCTCTTCTTCATCCGTACTTTGTTCAGTACCGCACCAAGTACCCTCACTCCGGAAGCTTCCATCTGCTTTTTGACGGTCTGGATCAGACGTCCGCTTGCCATGCCCTGGGCAACAACAAGAATCGCACCATCACAGTGTTTTGCGATCACTGCTGCGTCGATTGCAGCTCCGATCGGCGCACAATCCAGCAATACATAATCAAAATGTTCTTTTGCAAAATTAAGTAACTCGGTAAAATACTTTTTTTCCAGAATTTCTGTCGGGTTTGGTACAGACGGCCCTGCAAAAATCATAAACAGTCCCGGAATCGTTGTTCCGTATAATACATCTTCAAGTTTTTTTTGTCCAGAAAGGAAATGGGATAATCCGTAGATTTCCCTTCCATCCGAAGCCACTGCACGTAATCGTCCCACGTATACGGATTTACGCATATCGGTATCGATCAGCAATACACGTTTGCCGGATTCCGAAAAAGAACGTGCCAGATCCATCGTCACGGTACTTTTCCCTTCGTTTGGCATGGCAGATGTCACAACGATGGTGCAGATATCATCTCCGCAGAACTGGATATTGGTTTTTAATGCCCGGAGTGATTCTTTCATCGTATAATTTTGTTTTTTCAGATTCTCAAATGTTACCGATTTCATTTCTTTTTCTTCCTTCTCTTACGCTTGCGCTCTTTTTTCCCATCGTATTCGGCCTCTTCCAAAGGAAGCGTACCAAGAACATTCAGCCCCAGCTTCCTTTGTACATCATCTGCATTCATAATCGTATCATTGAACAGATAAGCCACCACAATAACCGCAATCGCCAAAAACATGCCAAGTATTCCTCCGATCGCCGTATTTTTCACGGTATTCGGGCTGACCGGTTCTCCGTCGGAATATCCTTTTTGAATGATATTCGGTGCATCCTGATCCATTTTCTGCTGGATAAAGGCCACACTGACTCGCGCGATCTCATCCGCAATCTTTTTTGCCATGGATGGGTTTGCATCGCGCACCGTAATCTCGAGGATTCGCGAGTTGGAAGGATTATTCAGGGTAACTTTTTTCTTCAGGGAACTGTAGGTCTCGTCCAGTCCGAGATTCTCAATTACCTGCTCAAGCACGGGACGCCCCTCTACGATAACCATATAATCGTTTGTCAGACTTGTACCTGTCTGTATATCCGCAAGACTTGTAATCGACATGCTTTTGGACAATACATAAAACTGGGATGTTGACTCATATTGCGGCACCATTACAAACCTGCTGATACAATATGCGGTCACGGCTCCGATAATCAGTGCAAACAACACCCATTTCCAGAAAGAAAGGATCTCTAAAACGAGATCTTTCAGATCAATTTCAATTTCATCATCATTTTCAATTACAATACGTTCCTGTTGTAACTGCTGCTCCATATCAATGCTCCATTACTAACTATTTCATTTCTCCGGTCAGAATCTTTGCCGGATGATTCACCAAAAGCTGATCCGCATATTCCCTGCCAAATTTTTTTTCAATCAGCTCATAGCATTTTCCCATATGATTGGCACGGTTTTTTATTCCATGACTGTCCGATACAATCGCATCCACACATTCTGCCTTCAGCATCTTTTTACAGTATTTCTTTGGACCCATACCCTCAAGTCCGAGTACCGCATCCGCATTCACCGTAATCCATGCCCCAAGATTGCGCAGCTCCTCTGCCAGCTGCAAATCCGCAAGTGCTCCATACCGCTCCACATGTGCAAATACCGGAATATATCCGTGCAGAACCAGTTCCTGCGTCATCTGGTAAATATAGGCATATTCACTGTCGTGCGAATACTCACACAACACATACCGCGAGCCGGCCATTGTCCGGCATCTGCCACTGTCAAGTGCCTCGACAATATGACTGTTCACATGGTATTCGGTGCCCAGTGCAAGATAAATTCCAAGTTTCTGTGCATACGGCTCCAGAATACGGAAATGTTCTTCAATTTCTTCCTTCGGATAAGCAAACATGCCGTGCCGGTAATGCGGTGTCAGGATCATTGCAGAAATGCCCTGCTCTTTTGCTGCCTCAAGCATCGCCACAGATTCTTCTATTGTTTTTGCTCCGTCGTCTACTCCGTACAGAAGGTGACAGTGAATATCGATCATGGTTTTCCTTGCCTTTACTTTTTTATACTTTATTATACTATATCGACCATTTTCTTGCAATCTTTGAGCCGTTTTTCCCTCTTTTGACACAACTTTTTGTATTTCTCGGATTTCCACAATTGATTTCCCGGCAAACATAGCGTATAATGGTCATGAAAAGCGAATAACACTTGACAAACTTCGGTTTTCGGGGTACGCTTATATGAGTCCATATAAGGACGGTACAATATTTGACCATCAGGCTCAGGCGGTGAGAGTACCGCACGCATAAACAAGTAGGCTTTATTCTCTGAACTGTCAGTATTACAGCTCAGTATGTCATAGATTTCATTGATCTGTTTTTTTACAGCAAGCGCGATTGTCCAGCGCAGGGATTTGTTTTCACAACATGACATGCTGCCTGTTGAAAACGCAGTACAGCAGATGCGGACTATTTGGATCAGGAATTCCTGCGGAGGGTTCCGGTATCCGTCGTGTGCTCACACCCCTGCCGGAGAGGTTAAACTCCGGAACTGCCTAGCAAGTCCGAATACAATTGAACAGAACAAACATATATTTATCTAAAAACCCTATGCATAATGCATAGGGTTTTTTGTTTCTTCTTTTCTGTTGTCCATTACAAAGTAATGATTCCAAGTGCATTTAATACCGAACTGAATAAAATCAACAGTACCAGTATCGGTGCAACATACTTGATCAATACAATATACAGTTTCTTACTCTTAAATTTCTGTGTGGAAGATTCCACTTCATCCGTAATCGTCTCTGGTTTCACAATAAAACCGACAAATACACAGGTCAGGAATGCCACAATCGGCATAAGGACACTGTTGGATATAAAATCGAAGAAATCCAGAATACTCATTCCGTGAATCGAAAAACCGCTCCAGATTCCAAATCCAAGAGAAGACGGAATTGCCATCAACACCGTATAAACGGTTACACAGACCGTAATAAATTTACGGCTCTTTTTTGTCTTATCCACGAAAATGGAAACCACTGTCTCCATCAGGGAAATGGACGATGTCAGTGCAGCAAACAATACCAGCACAAAAAATACCGTTCCGATCAGGTGTCCTCCCGCCATACTGTCAAACACTTTTGGCAATGTAATAAACATCAGTGTCGGTCCTGCCTTCAGCGATGCCTGATCTCCACCGGAAAACACAAACACGGCCGGTACAATCATCAGTCCTGCCAGAAAGGCAATTCCGGTATCAAAGATTTCGATATTCCGCACACTGCTCTCTATATCCTCATTTTTCTTCATATAGGAGCCATATGTAATCATAATGCCCATCGCCAGCGACATGGAATAAAACAGCTGTCCCAGTGCCGCCAGAAAAGCGTTCGCACTGATCTTGGAAAGATCTGGCTTTAAATAGTAGACAATTCCTGCCCCTGCTCCCGGACGGGTCACAACAAATACCGCAATAATAACGGAAAGAACTACCAGAAGTGGCATCAGCACTTTGCTGATATTTTCAATTCCTTTATTTACGCCAAGCAGAATCACAACCGAAGTGGCAAGGATAAAAAATACCAGCCACATCACCGGTTCCCCGGTCCTTGCAATAAAATTTGAAAAATAATCATCTGCTGCCGCTGCATTTCCGCTTCCTGTAAGAAATGCCCATGCAAATTTGATGACCCATCCGCCGATCACACAGTAATACGGAAGAATGATAATCGGCACAATACTGGCAAGAATTCCAATGAAACCGCACTTTTCATGCAGCGTGCTGAATGCATACAGTGCACTTTTCCCGGTTTTTCTGCCCAATGCAATTTCTGTGATCATAAGTGCAAATCCAAACGTAACCGCAAGGATCACATAGATCAGTAAAAAAGAACCTCCACCGTATTTTGCGGCAAGGTAAGGAAACCTCCACAGATTTCCAAGTCCGACAGCAGATCCCGCAGCGGCAAGAATAAAGCCCATTTTGCTGGAGAAACTGCTGCCATGTTTTTTGTGTTCGTTCATAACAGCCCCCTTAATCATAGTTTCAGGAGGCAGACCGTTTATAATTTAAACCGATATCCGACTCCCCAGATGGTCTCGATGTACTGCGGCTTGTTCGTATTCATCTCAATCTTCTCTCGAATCTTTTTGATGTGTACGGTAACCGTTGCAATATCACCGATAGATTCCATATCCCATATTTTACGGAACAATTCCTCTTTTGTAAATACATGATTTGGATTCTCTGCCAAAAAAGTCAGCAAATCAAACTCTTTTGTCGTAAACTGTTTCTCTTCTCCATTGACCCATACCCGGCGCGCCGTCTTGTCTATTTTAATGCCCCGGATCTCAATGATATCATTTTGTGGCATATTGCTGCCGATCAACCGCTCATACCGTGCCAGATGTGCCTTCACGCGGGCTACCAGTTCACTCGGGGAAAATGGTTTTGTAACATAATCATCTGCCCCCAGTCCGAGTCCGCGAATCTTGTCAATATCATCCTTTTTTGCGGAAACCATAAGGATTGGTGTATTCTTTGTCTCACGGATCTTTTTACAGATTTCAAATCCATCCACTCCCGGAAGCATGAGATCTAAGATAAACAGATCAAACTCCTCATGCAGGGCTCTTTCGAGTCCTTTGGTTCCGTCATTTTCAATTTCCACTTCAAAGCCACTCAGTTCCAGATAATCTTTCTCCAGATCTGCAATAGCCACTTCATCTTCAACGATCAGTATTCTGCTCATTTGCTGTTACCTCCTGATATTTGCGTATTACAAAGTACATGGTAGTGCCGGAATCTTCTTTGCTGGTTGCCCAGATTTTCCCTCCATGATCCTCTATGATCTTTTTTACAATGGAAAGTCCGATTCCGCTGCCACCGGTTGCCGAATTTCTGGAAGCATCCGTCCGGTAAAACCGGTCAAAAATATACGGCAGATCTTTCTGTGCAATTCCTCTTCCATCGTCTTCGATTTCCACCTGAATAAAGTCCCCCACATCCTTGATACGGATATTGATGAACTTTTCTGTTTTATTCATATATTTTACGGAATTTCCTATAATATTATTGATCACTCTGCGCAGCTGCTCCGGATCTGCAATAATCTGGGTATCCGGCGTTGCATAATTAAAATAGGATAACGCAATCCCCTTTGCTTCCAGATCCAGTCCGATTTCTTCCACGCAGTCTTTAAAATATGCGGCAACATTCAGTTTTGCAAAGTCATACGGAATACGGTTGGTATCAATTTTGGAATACAATGTCAGTTCATTGATCAGCGTATCCATTTCGTTTGCCTTATTATAAATCGTCCGGATATACTTATCGAGTTTTTCCGGAGTATTGGCAACGCCGTCCATAATGCCTTCCGAATACCCCTTTACTGCCGTAATCGGCGTCTTCAGATCGTGGGCAATGTTGCTGATGAGTGCACGGTTTTCTTTTTCGTTGCTGAGTTTTTCCTCCGCATTATCCTTCAGACGCTGACGCATCTGTTCAAACGTCGTGCAGAGCTCACCGATCTCATCGTCGCCCTGGGTATCCAGCGCAAAATCCAGATTGCCTTCCTTAATATTCTCCGCTGCCACCCGCAGCTTCTGGATCGGTGTGATCATGCTCCGGTAAATCCACACAATCATCATAACCGCCGTCAGTAACAGGATAATTACCACGCAGATAATTCCCCATACAATAAACTGGCGGATTTCCTGCCCGGTAGCGTCAAAGGACGTGACAATATATGCCGTGCATTTTTCTCCCGAATCCAGCTTGAAATCTACCTGTTTTACCAGAATTTCATCATCCCGGTCGATATATTTGTCCACCCCCTGCCGGGAACTGTTTTCCCCATATCCCGGAAGTTCCGAAAGGATCTTTTCATTTTTGCTTCCACCGTTGAACGAAATTTCCTCTCCGACCCTTACAACCAGATAAGAATATTTCTGCTTCAGATCCTCATTGATCTCGGTGAGATAAAAAGCATCTTCCATTTTCGAAGGGGACAATTTGATTGTCTTTTTGATCTTTTCAAAATCCAGTGCCGTATAACGGTTTAACAGCGGCACAGAATTGATAATACTATAGGCATCCGCATTCTTAATGCCATACGTCTGCTCGATCACATGCGACTGAAAATTACAATAGGCGCTGATCGTGGCAATCGCCAGGATCGATGGCACAAAGATAATAATACAGAACGAAATGATCAGTTTGGTTTTTATCTTCATTCGTATTCCTTCCCTGTAAAAAAATAAGACACAGAACAAACTCTGTGTCTTATTATATCATTCTTTTATAAAAAATTATGTAAACTTTTCATAAATTAAAGGTACTTCTTTAAAGCCTCTGCCTTGTTTGTTGCCTCCCATGGGAGATTTAAGTCATTGCGTCCGAAGTGACCATAAGCAGCTGTCTGACGGTAAATCGGACGGCGCAGATCCAGCATCTTGATAATTCCTGCCGGTCTTAAATCAAAGTTTTCTCTAATGATTTCAACAATCTTTTCATCAGAAACCTTACCAGTACCGTAAGTATTTACATAGATTGAAAGTGGCTGAGCAACACCGATTGCATAAGCAAGCTGAATTTCACACTTATCAGCAATACCACTAGCAACAACATTCTTTGCAACATATCTTGCTGCATAAGCTGCTGAACGGTCTACCTTAGTTGGGTCTTTACCACTAAATGCACCACCACCATGACTAGCATAGCCACCGTAAGTATCAACGATAATCTTTCTACCTGTTAAACCACAGTCGCCCTGTGGACCACCAACAACAAATCTGCCTGTTGGATTTACATAATACTTAGTATTTTCATCTAAAAGTTCAGCAGGAAGAACTGCCTTAATAACCTTTTCGATAATGTCCTTTTCAATCTGAGCGTGTTCAACTTCTGGAGCGTGCTGAGTAGAAATAACTACATTGTCAATTCTAATAACCTTGTTATCATCATATTCAACAGTAACCTGACTCTTACCGTCTGGACGAAGGTAGCTTAAAGTACCATTTTTTCTAACTTCACTTAATTTTCTTGTAAGTTTGTGGGCATAATAAATTGGAGCAGGCATATATTCATCAGTTTCGTTGCAAGCAAAACCGAACATCATACCCTGGTCACCAGCACCAGTATCGTCGCTGTCAATATCAGGTGACTGTCCCTTTAAAGAAGTAAGAACAGAACAGCTATCACAGTCGAAACCGTATTTAGCTCTATCATAACCTATTTCTCTAACTGTTTCTCTTGCAATTTTGTCAAGGTCAACATAGCAGTTAGTAGTAATTTCACCAGCAATCATAATAAGACCTGTTGATGTCATTGTTTCACAAGCTACTCTTGCCATAGGGTCTTTTGCAAGAATGGCATCAAGGACTGCATCAGAAATTTGGTCACAGATTTTATCTGGATGTCCTTCTGTTACAGATTCTGAAGTAAAGAATTTCTTCATTATTAATGTAACTCCTTTCAATTATAAAAAATATCTACCATTTAGAAATTGGCATAAAAAAAAGCCCTCGAAGGCTTATTCTCGTGAACTCATCTGTCGGAATAAACCGTAGGAATTAGCACCGATGCATAAAATGCCGGTTGCTGGGCTTCACAGGGCCTAGTCCCTCCGCCTCTCTGGATAAGCAAATATTCATAACATTTTTTACAATGGATATACTAACACCAATTTAAAACTTTGTCAAGAGTAGAAATTGGGCAAAATATATAACAAAAAAGCTATTGAAAACTTTTGTAAAATAGGCAATTTTTTTGAAAAAAATCATTGACTTTTAAATTAAAAGGTGTTAATATATACGGGTGTGTGATACGGTCGTATTATGCAACAAACAGATTTATTATTTTTTTAAGGAGGTGCAGTTAATGCCAACATTTAACCAGTTAGTAAGAAAGGGTAGACAGACTAAGGTTACTAAGTCTACTGCTCCTGCGTTACAGAAGGGTCTTAATTCACTTAAGAAGAAGCAGACAGATGTAAGCTCTCCACAGAAGCGTGGTGTTTGTACATCAGTAAAGACTGCTACACCTAAGAAGCCAAACTCAGCTTTAAGAAAGATTGCCAGAGTTCGTCTTTCAAACGGTATTGAAGTTACTGCTTACATTCCTGGTGAAGGTCACAATTTACAGGAACATAGTGTTGTTCTTTTAAGAGGTGGTAGAGTAAAGGACGTACCTGGTGTGCGTTACCATATCATCAGAGGTACACTTGATACAGCAGGTGTTGCTGATAGAAAGCAGGCTCGTTCTAAGTACGGCGCTAAGCGTGCTAAGAAGAAGTAATAACAAAATATTTTTTAAGACTGCGTAGCAGCCTTATTTATGCCTCATTATTTTAAATCTGTGTGTTGCAGGTTCAGGTAGTGTGGCATGGAATAGCGGCTACATAGTGGTCGCAAGTACCTATGAATTAATCAATTATTAAGGAGGGAAGAATCGTGCCAAGAAAAGGTCATGTTTCAAAGAGAGAAGTACTACCTGATCCAGTATATAAGAGTAA
>OICT01001112.1_pt1 | contig 11047 bp, 9 predicted proteins | sample 1581331 | NCBI WGS metagenome assembly OICT01 (sample SAMEA3882544, study PRJEB24775) | human gut metagenome | biome: human-associated habitat; feature: intestine environment; material: feces | place: Netherlands | collected 2009/2010 | reverse complement strand
CCCAGACGGCTCTCGGCCTTGATCTCGCCGCCGTGCGCCTTGATGATGGCCGCACACACCGAAAGGCCGATGCCCATGCCGTGCTTGCGGCTGTCTGCCGGTACATCCGGGTCGGTGCCGGAGAACAGCGTTTTCAGCCGTTCTCTTGGGATGCCGCAGCCATCGTCCGTCACCTCGAACACCGCACGATTGCCCACCGTGAACACCTTCAAGGTCAGTTTTGTCATGCCCTCGGCGTGCAGAGCGGCATTTTCCAGCAGGTTCATCAGCACCTGCTGGATCAGCATGGAGTCCATGGGGATCATAACAAAGTCCTCCGGCAGCTCCAGCTGTACCGGAACGTCCGGGCAGCGCTTTTTGAATTTGACCAGCACCGTGTCCAGCAGCTCCTCCAGCACGGTGGGGGTCTTTTTGACGGCCACCTGTTCCCCGTCGAAGCGGGTCACGGAAAGCAGATTCTCCACCATACGGTTGAGCCACTGGGCATCCTCGCAGGCCTCCCGCAGCAGCTTGAGGGCCTGTTCCTTGCCCAGCGAATCGTAGTTTTCAGTCACGGTGGAGCAGGCCCCGTAAATGGAGGTGAGGGGCGTGCGCAGGTCGTGGGAGACCGCCCGCAGAAGGTTGGCGCGCATTTTTTCCCGCTCGGTCTCCATGCGCAGCTGCTCCTGTTTTTTGACCCGGGTGGTCAGGGTACTGGTCATGATGGATACGGCCAGCATCACAAGGCCGGAGAACAGATTTTCCGGCAGGGTAAAATTGAAGGCAAAATAGGGGGTGAAAAAGGCAAAGTTGACCGCCAGCACACTTGCCAGCGAGGCCAGCACGCCCCAGAGATAACCGTCGGTGTACATGGAGGTGACAAACACAGCCAGCATGAAGATCAGCATGGCCACGCCGTCGATGCGGCCGGTGATGCGCTGCACCCATACCACCGCCACCCCGGCGACGCACAGTGCGGCAAGCATGACCAGAAGGTCGCGGTACCAGGTACTTTTTTTCATAAATGGTTCACCCCTCCTGATTTTATTCTGTCCTAATATAAGATTATACCACACCCCTGCTAAAGAATCAGCAAAAACGCCGCCACATTGACGGTGTGCCGGTTCCGGGCTATCCTGGAATCAGCATCCCATACCGCCCGGAAAGAGGCCTTGGCAGCAGCAACTACTTCGGGGCGCAATTCCGACAGCATTTTGGCTGTCCACCCTCTGGGCTTTTTTCCTATTTGACAAGCCTGCGGCCGGGGGTTACAATGGATGCATCTGAAATATAGGAGCGTTTTTATGCTGTACTTTGAAAATGACTACTGCGAGGGTGCCCATCCCGCCATCCTGCAGAAGCTGACCGAGACCAACTTTGAAAAGGTCTCCGGCTACGGCACCGATCCCTATTGCGCCAGTGCGCGGGAGAAGATCCGCGCGGCGTGCGGCGCACCGGATGCCGATGTCTGGTTCATTTCGGGTGGCACCCAAAGCAACGCCATCGTCATTGCATCGATGCTGCGCCGCTGGGAGGGTGTGCTGGCCGCATCCACCGGCCATGTGGCTGCCCACGAGGCCGGTGCCATCGAGTTCACGGGCCACAAGGTCATCGGCCTGCCGCACACCAACGGCAAGCTGGATGCCGGGACTGTTGAGGACTGGTGTAGGACCTTCTATGCCGATGGCAATGTGGACCACCTCGTGTTCCCAGGCATGGTGTACATCTCCCACCCGTCGGAGTACGGCACCCTGTACACCAAGGCAGAGCTGGAAGCGCTGTCCGCTGTCTGCCATAAGTACCACATGCCGCTGTTTATGGACGGTGCCCGTCTGGGCTATGGTCTGGCCGCCGAGGGCACCGATGTGACGCTGGCCGATGTGGCCCGCCTGACCGATGTGTTCTACATCGGCGGCACCAAGGTGGGTGCGCTCTGCGGCGAGGCAGTTGTGTTCCCCCACGGCGCACCGGCTCACTTTATGACCATGGTCAAGCAGCAGGGCGCTCTGCTGGCAAAGGGCCGTCTGCTGGGCATCCAGTTCGATGTGCTGTTCACCGATGACCTGTACCAGACCATCAGCAAAAATGCCATTGAGACCGCCGCCGTGCTCAAGAAGGGACTGGCCGAAAAGGGCTATTCGTTCTTCATGGATTCGCCCACGAATCAGGTGTTCATCGTGTTGTCCAATGAGCAGCTGGCCGCGCTGGAAGGCAAGGCCAAGTTCGGCTTCTGGGAGAAGTACGACGACACCCACACCGTGATGCGCATTGCCACCAGCTGGGCCACCCGGATGGAAGAGGTGGAGCAGCTGCTGGAGCTGATGTAAGGGCACACCTGCCAAATGGCGGTGCGTCTCTTTGTGCAGGATGCAGATTGTATTTCCTGCGCGGATATGTTATTCTTAACTGGATAAAGGCTGCACTTTGTGCACCGTGGAAGGATGGTTTGTATTATGGGCTTTTTTGACAAGCTTTTTGGCGGCAAGGCCGCATCCGAGACGAAATTTTCCGGCCAGAAGATGACGGTCATGCTTCCCATTGACGGTAAGGTGATCCCGCTGGAGCAGCTGCCCGACGAGACCTTTGCCTCTGCGATCCTGGGCCCCGGCTGCGGCGTGGAGCCCACCGGCGACACCGTTTATGCTCCCTTTGACGGCACCGTTACGCAGGTGCCCGAAAGCCTGCACGCCGTTGGTATGATGAGCGATGACGGCATTGAGCTGCTGATCCATGTTGGCATGGACACGGTGGAGATGAAGGGACAGGGCTTTACCTCCCTGACCAAAGAAGGGGCCAAGGTCAAGGCCGGCACCCCGCTGCTGAAGGTGGATCTGGAAGCCATCCGCGCCGCAGGCCACCCCACTGCAACGGCCCTCATCGTGACCAACAGTGATGACCTGCCGGAGATCAGTGTTGTTGCAAACGGCGATGCTGCCGCTGGCACGCCGGTGTTCAAGTTCAAGAAATAAGTGAGCAGATCCCCCGGAGGCAGAGTGCTTTCGGGGGATTTTTGCGGAGAAAAGTCGTACTTATTTGCGAAAAAAGCTGTATTTTGCGCGATTTTCTCTTGCATTGCAGGGGGAGTTGTGCTAGAGTAGGCAAAGTGTGAGCCAAAAACCGGTACTGTGAGAGGAAAAGTATATGGAAACAAAAAAGAAGCACGAATTATCCCTTGCAAAACGCATGGCGATTTCTCTGGTCTGCGGCCTGGTGGCCGGTCTGGCCTTTATGTTCCTGCGGGAGCATCTGAACGCCAGCGGTCAGGCACAGACCTGGACCACCATCAATAACCTGCTGTTCCAGGATATCACCGCCGAGGGCGCTGAGCGTGCCTTTGGCATCTTCTACATCATCGGCCAGCTCTTCATCAAGGCGCTGCAGCTGGTGATCATCCCCATGGTCTTTACCTCCATTTCGCTGGCCATCGGCAGCATTGCAGACACCCGCACCATGGGCCGCATTTCCGCAAAGACCCTGTTCTGGTTCCTGCTGTGCTCCTTCCTGGCGCTGCTGCTGGCAGGCTGTGTGGGCTACGGCACCTACTCCATGGGCCTGTTTAACACCCGCATCGAGGGTCTGGCAGAAGCCAGCGGTTCCACCGGTTCCAACCCCCTGAACGTGGTGCTGAACATCATCCCCTCCAACATCATCACTGCCTTTGGCAGCAATGGCGCTGTGCTTTCCAGCGTGTTCCTGGCAGTGGCCATCGGCCTGAGCATGAACACCCTGGGCGAGAGCCGCACCGCGACCCTGCGCCGCCTGCTGGGCGAGGTCAACGATGTGGTGGTCGTGTTCCTGAACTTCATCGTCAGCAACTTTGCCCCCTTTGCAGTCTTTGTGCTGCTGACCCGTACCTTCGCCATCTACGGCATCGATTACCTCAAGCCCGCGCTGGTCTATGTGGTGGTCACGGTGGTCCTGCTGCTGGCCTTTCTGATCATTGCCTACCCGCTGGTCATTGCACTGGGTGCCAAGCTGGACCCTTTCACCTTCATCCGCAAGATCGCCAACGTGGCAGTGTTCGGCTTCTCCACCTCCTCCAGCGCCGCCACCCTGCCCCTGAACATCAAGGTGTGCGAGGAAGAGTTTGGCGTGGATGAGAGCATTGCTTCCTTCGTCCTGCCGCTGGGCATGACCATCAACATGGACGGCACCGCCATTATGCAGGTTATTGCCACCGTGTTCATTGCAGGCTGTGCCGGTTACACCGTCACCCCCGGCCAGCTGGTCGTGGTCGCCCTGCTGGCCCTGCTGGCATCTGTGGGCACCCCCGCCGCTCCCGGCGCTGGGGCTGTCATCCTGTTCACCATCCTGTCCGGCATGGGCTTCGTCAACGACGGCGCTCTGCTGGCCTACTCCCTGATCCTGGCCATCAACCGCCCCATCGAGATGCTGGTCACCTCCCTGAACGTGGTGGGTGATGCAGTTGCCAGCATCTGCGTTGCCAAGAGCGAGGGCCTGCTGAACGAGGAGACCTTCAATAAGTAACAATACGCCGTAACAGGCGCAGCAAAACTCCCATGCACAGCATCTTCCGATGTGAGCATGGGAGTTTTTTGTGTGGTAGTATTTGTGGGAAGAGTGTGGTATACTCGGCTTGGTTCAACAACTCGGAATTTGAGAAGGTAAGTGAATGGGATACCACGATACAAGATACCATGGAGGAATATGAGAATGTCGAAAGATGAGTATTTGATAACCGATGCGCCCCTCAAAGCGTTGACGGTTTTTGCAATGCCGATGATTCTTGGGAGTTTTTTTCAGCAAATATACAATATGGCCGACTCCATTATTGTCGGCCAGTTTGTTGGTTCTTCTGCACTTGCAGCTGTCGGTGCCTGTGCAGCATTGACCAATGTGTTCATTTGTGTGGCACTGGGAGCTGGCGTAGGTGCCGGTGTGCTGGTGAGCCGCTATTTCGGTGCCAAAGAATATGGCAAAATGAAAACCATTGTGTCAACGTCCTTGCTCAGCTTTTTGATTCTGAGCATTGTCCTTGGCGTTTTTGGCTTATGCTTTTCCCTCCCGATGATGCGGGGCTTGCAAACCCCTCCCGACATTCTGGACGAGGCGGTGCTGTATCTGCGGGTCTATTTTGCGGGCTTTCCGTTCTTGTTTATGTATAACATTCTCTCCAACATGTTCACCTCCATCGGTGAATCAAGAATTCCCTTGGCACTCCTGATTTTTTCTTCTGTCCTGAATATTTTTATGGACCTTTGGATGGTTGCTGGGCTTGGTCTGGGCGTGTTCGGTGCCGCTCTTGCAACCTTGATTGCCCAAGGCATTTCCGCCATATTTTCCTTTCTGATTTTTCTTCATCGGATGCGGCGATACGAGAGCCCATTTCAACGATTTGACTGGCAGGGGCTGCAATCCATGCTGCAAATTGCCGTGCCGTCGATTCTTCAGCAGTCTACGGTGTCCATCGGTATGCTGATTGTGCAGGCAGTTGTAAATCCATTCGGCACACAGGCGCTGGCAGGCTATTCGGCGACGATGCGAGTAGAGAATGTGTTCTCTTTGATTTTTGTCTCCATCGGCAATGCGGTTTCGCCATTTGTTTCCCAAAACCTTGGCGCAGGCAAGCCCCAACGCATCAAAAAAGGGTACCACGCTGCACTGGTGCTGGATCTGTGCTTTGCAGCCATTGCGTTTGTGGTCATTGAAGCGCTGCACACACAGATTTCCTCGCTGTTCTTGGGAAAAGACGGAACGGCGTTGGCCTATCAGGTGTCTGGTGATTATATGAGATGGCTTGGTTACTTTTTCATCTTCATGGGTATCAAGATGGCAACCGATGGAGTCCTTCGCGGTCTCGGAATTATGCGTCCGTTCCTCGTTGCAAACATGGTGAACCTTGCGATTCGTCTGTCCGTTGCCCTGATCTGTGCACCGCGTTTCGGCATTGCCTTTGTCTGGCTTGCTGTACCAGCTGGTTGGCTTGCGAACTTCTTAATCTCCTATGGGGCTCTCAGGAAATCATGGCCGACTGATAAAATGGCATCAACCAGATAACTTCGCGTTTGTGGAGCAAAGCGGAACAATAAAAGAGCAGTGCTTCCGGTGGGTGGACCCATTGGAGAGCACTGCTCTTTCTTTGTGGGAAAATTCAGCTGGCAGGAGCGTTACAGCGTGCCGTAGGGTGCAATGCCGATCATGTACTCAACACCAATGGCGACCAGAACGACCAATGTGGAGATGATGAAGCCGTGCAGCATGGGCTTTGCGCCGGAACGGCAGAGCGATTTGAAGTTCGTGTTCAGACCAATGGCCGCCAGGGCCGCGACCATCAGAAACTTGCTGATGGTCTTCAGGCCGGAAACCAGCCCGGCGGGCAGAAGGCCCAGACTGGTCAGCAGGGACATGGCAAGGAACGCAAGGATGAACCAGGGGAAAATGGAACGGATGCTCACCTTGACACCGTTGGCCCGAGCGCTCTCTTTCTTTTTCAGGTGCAGGTTGATGGCGGCAAAGAGCAGAACAGCCGGAATGATCGCCAGCGTGCGGGTCAGCTTGACCATCGTTGCAAAGTCGCCGGCTGCTTCACTGAAAGCGTAACCGGTGGCTACAACGCTGGAGGTATCATTGACCGCCGTACCGGCCCAGAGACCGAATGCGGCATCGGAAAGCCCAAGCCACCGGCCAAGGAGCGGGAACACAACGATCATCACCGTATCGAACAGGAAGGTGGCGGACATACCGTAGGCGATATCCATGTCATCGGCCTCGATCACCGGTGCAATGGCGGCAATGGCAGAGCCGCCGCAGATGCCGGTCCCGGCGTTGATCAGGCTGCTGGTTTTCCAATTGAGCCCGAGCGCTTTGCCGATCAGCGCGCCCAGCCCAAAGCAGGTGGCCAGGGTGAAGAGCATGACCGTCAGCGAAAAACGGCCCACGGTCAGCACGGTGCGGATATTCAGGCTGGCACCCAGAAGGACGATGGCGAATTTCAGGACCTTCTTAGAGGTGAATTTGATGCCCGGCGCGGTTGTTTTGTTGGGCTGGAAAAACGCATTGATGGCCATGCCGATAAACAGGGCGATGACCGATGCGCCAATGAGGTGGAGCCCGGCGCTGCTTTCCAGCGTTTCCAGCCACTTGGCGATGCAGGCGATGCCCAGTGCCAGCGCGGCTCCGGGGATCAGGGCGGTGATCTTCTTTGACATTCGTTGGGTTTCCTTTCTTTTGCATGTTACGCGGAAATAGAAACAAGCGAAAACCACCGGCAGAACCGGTGGTTTATTGCTGGAGAAAAGGGCGCTCAGAACGAGCCGCCGGAGGAGCCGCCAAAGCCGTCGCTGTCCACGGAGGAGCCGCCGGAGCTGCTGCTCTCCTCGTGGGGCGGGTCGTAGACCTGCACACGGTCAGTGTGGGTGTAGTTGTCCACCTGCACCCGCAGCTTTAAGCCTGCGCCGATGTAATCGTTGGCCTCGGTCTTGAGCCGGGCTGTTTTCATCTGGCTGTACAGCACGCCGCAGACGATACCGGCAATGATCATGGGCACGCCGATGACGATGAGGAGCAGGATGGGCCAGCCGCTGGTGTCGTTGTCAACATCCAGCGGTTCGCCGTGCTCGGCGTAGAAATCCAGCGTGTCGGCGCACATGGAGAGGTACTCGGAGGCGGCCTCGGCCCAGTCGTTGTCCGAGAGATAGGGAACAACGGCATCTTCAATCTGCTCGATGCGGTAATCGGTAAAGGCTGTCACGCCGCCGCCGTAGGTGATGGTGACATACTTGCGGGAGCCGACTGCCAGCAGGAAAAGGATGCCGCTCTGTTCAGAACCGCTGCCCAGACCGTTGGCAAGGTAGTAATCTTTGGCGTACTGGCGCTGGTCGGTGTCACCGATGCTGTCCACTACCAGAAAATATACGTCGCAGTCGTGGCCGTCGCTGGCGGCTTCGGCGGAAGCTTCCAGCTGGCTGTAAGTATCCGCATCGAACAGGCCCATCTCGTCCCGCACCAGCGGTGCGGCGGCAAAGGCGGGGATGCTCAGGCAGAGCGCCAGCACCAGAGCGGCCAGCAGGGCGGCAAAGCGTTTTGCAGTGTGTTTCATTCTGCCACCCCCCTTATAACAACAGCAGGAACGCCAGCACTGCCATCAGGGGCAGGCTGATGCCCGCAAACCACGCGGCCACCCGGCTCTTGTCCACCGGCAGGTCGCCGATGAGCCGCCCGGTCTGCCCGTTCATGGCGAACAGGAAGTCCTTGTCCTTCCACCGGGTGTGGAGCATCCAGACCGGCAGCAGGGCGTAGTGGGCGTGGGTCATATCCACGTTGATGTTCTCGGAAATGGGGTGGATCTCGCTGTAGCCGCCGGTGGTGGCGTGGAGCGCATCGGCCGTGGAGTTGTACATCCGGCGGTAGGCGCGCTCGGCGCAGGCATCGGCATCCTCGTCATACCGGTCGGCCAGATAGCCGGGCAGGTAGGCCGTGGAGAAGGGCTTCAGGTCGCCGTAATCAAAGGGCTCAATGGCATCCATGTGGGTGTTGGGCATTTTGCTGGAGCCATCCACCGGCACCTTGGTAAAGTCGGCCGAGCCCTCGCGGCGCACATCGTAGTGCTGGGTGGTGGTCACCATGTAATCGCCCTCGCGGTGGCTCTCGGAGTTCTGGCCCTCGTACCGGCCGCGCGCGTCGGCCTTGGCATCGTAGAGCCAGAAGGGGACATATACGCCCTGGATCTCCGCGATGTGGTTCTGGCTCTTGAACGCCTTGGGCAGGAAGGCCTTGCCTTTGTAATATCTGGTCAGCTGGGCAATGGCGGCCTTTTTGTCCAGCTTGAAGGGCAGGATGTACTCCGGCTTCAGCTTGCCGGAGAGCTTGCCGCCCAGCACTGTGGGGTTGCCGCAGTAGGGGCAGGTGGTGGCGGCGGTGGTCTCGTCACAGACCAGCTCGGCCCCGCAGGTGGGGCAGGAGTAGCTGTTCAGGCCCTCCGCCTCGGCCTCGCTCCACACCGGGCTGTCCTGCCGGGGCAGGCGGGCGGCTTTTTGGGCATCGCCCTCGGCGGCAGTGTCGGCAGCGGCCTGCTTTTTGGCGTAGCGGGCCTCGATGTCCTTTACGTCGTAGGCCGAGCCGCAGTAATCGCAGACCAGCTTGCCGCTGGCACCATCGTAGTGCAGGGGGCCGGTACAGGCCGGGCACTGATAATTCGTTGTCTTTTCAGCCATGCGTCAGACCCCTCTCAGGCCCCAAAGGGCTTGCCGCACTCGGGGCAGAACTTGGGCGGGTTGGCCGGGTCGGCAGGCACAAAACCGCAGTTGGCGCACTTGGCGGCGGGCCGGGGTCTGCCGCACTCCGAGCAGAATTTGCCGCTGTTCTTTGCACCGCAGCTGCACACCCAGACAGCCGGGGCTTCGGGCCGGGGCTTGCCGCATTCGGCACAGAACTTGCCCGTGTTGCCGGTGTGGCTGCAGCTGCAGGTCCAGCCAGCGGCCGGTGCGGCCTGAGGCTGCGCAGCGGTCTGCTGGCCGCCCATCTGGTAGAGATCCCGGGCGTTGACACCGCCCGCTGCAGCGGCCTGGTTCATCCCCATAAAGGCCATGGCGGGACCGGCGGCGGTGTTGGAGGCGGCAGCCTGCATGGCGGAGGCCTGTGCGCCCACCAGATGCGCGGCGGCGCGGGTGGGGTCCATAAAGGCCGCACTGCGCTGCAGCTCCTTGATCATCTGCTCGTCCTCTTCGCTGGCCTTGACACCGGAAACGCCCAGAGAGACGATCTCGATGCCGCGCAGCCTGCTCCACTTGGCACTCAGCTCCTGATTCAGGGCCTCGGCCAGCTCGGCGGTGTGGCCGGGCAGGGCGGAGTAGCGGATGCCCTGCTCGCTGATCCGGGCAAAGGCGGGCTGCAGGGCGGTCATCAGCTCGGTCTTGAGCTGGCCGTCCAGCGCGTCGCGGGTGTAGGCGTTTTCCACATTGCCGCAGACATTGGTGTAAAACAGGATGGGGTTGACCACCCGGTAGCTGTATTCGCCGAAGCACCGGATGCCGATGTCGATATCGATGCCGGCGCGCTGGTCCACCACCCGGAAAGGCACCGGGTTGGGGGTGCCGTACTTGTTGCCCGTCAGCTCCTTGGTGTTGAAGTAGTAGATGCGCTGATCCTTCGGGGCTTCGCCGCCGAAGGTGAAGCGCTTGCCGATGTTCTGAAACACCTGACCGATGCTCTCGCCGAGGTTCCCGGCGAAGATCGACGGCTCGGTGGACGCGTCGTAGGTGTACTCGCCCGGCTCGGCGCACAGATCCACCACCTTGCCCTGCTCCACGATCAGCACGCACTGGCCATCGGCCACGGCGATCACAGAGCCGTCCGAGATGACGTTTTCGCTGCCGTGCCGGTTGGCGGAGCGGCCATTGGTCCGTTTCTGGCCCTTGACGGCCAGCACCTCCGCAGGCAGAGCGTCACAATAAAAATATTCCTTCCACTGGTCGCCCATCACGCCGGATGCCGCGCCCATGGCTGCTTTGATGAGACCCATAACTTCAATCTCCTTTTGTGCCGGGCAGTGCCCCAAAGCGGGGAATGGCTCCCCCGGGCGCTGCGAAATTTGGGACAAGTATAACATAATCCGGGAAATTGTAAAAGCGATTTGGCAAAAAGGCGAAAGAAAAACTTATTCTTGCTTTTTTGCCCCGGCGGGTGTACAATACTCTACGAAAAACAAAACACAGGGGAGCTCGTGAGGCGGGCTGAGAGGAAGTAACCAAACTTCGACCCTTGACCTGATGCGGATAATGCCGCCGTAGGAAGTCATAGGAAAATGATTTTTTGCAGGAGGCACCGCTGTGGTGTCTCCTGTTTTTTGTTGCCGCAAGCCGCCGCAACGGGCGGCTCCGGGCTGAGGGGGAGCGCCCTGAGCCTTGAAATAACTGCGATGGGAAGCCGTGTTCCGGCGTGAGAGGAGGCCAGCAAGCCTCGACCGCTTTTTGAGAAAGAGGAGTTTCCAATGAAAAAATTCTCTGTGAAAAAGCTGGCTCTCGCTGGAATGTTCTGCGCCCTGTGCGTGGTGGGCAGTGTGTTCAGCTTTCCGATGTTCGGCAGCAAGTGCGCCCCCGTGCAGCACATG
>OICT01001105.1_pt1 | contig 11077 bp, 6 predicted proteins | sample 1581331 | NCBI WGS metagenome assembly OICT01 (sample SAMEA3882544, study PRJEB24775) | human gut metagenome | biome: human-associated habitat; feature: intestine environment; material: feces | place: Netherlands | collected 2009/2010 | reverse complement strand
GGTTTTGCATCTCTTCGTCGTGCAAGTTCTGTAGCAAGGGCTTGTCGTACTCGTCGATCAGGATCACGGCCCGCTGTCCGGTTTTGCGGTAGGCCCGGTCGATGATTCCGGCGAAGCGGAGGGGCAGGGTCTCCTCGGTAGGCCGTGTCCCATACTCCTCCTCATATCTGGACAAGGTATCATTTAATATCTTATACAAGCTGTCAGGGGCGTCGTAGTGGGAGATATTCAAGTCGAAATGCAAGATCGGATACTTGGTCCACTCTTTCTCCAGCTTCTCCATGGCCAGTCCCTCGAACAGCTCCTTTTTCCCTTGGAAATAGGCCTCCAGCGTGGATAGCAGCAGACTCTTCCCGAATCGACGCGGGCGGCTGAGGAAATAGTAGCTTCCTGTTTTCACCAATTGATAGATCAAGGCGGTCTTATCAATGTAGAGATAGCCGTCCTTGCGGATCTTCTCGAAGTTCTGTATGCCGATGGGGTAAATAGTCTGGTTCATATCGTCTTGTGTTTAATGTGACTCATAGACAAAGATATGAAAAAAACACGTACATGTTTTCAAAAAAAGACGTACATGTTTTCGGAAAAACACGTACGTCTTTTTTTAAAGGCTTTATAGAGTATGATTCTACCTAGTACTTGAAGCTTCCTCCCCCCAAGAATTCACGGAGCAAGGAAGTTCCGGGAAGTTCCTCCGTCGGGATGTAATTAAAGTAGCGGAGGAAACGGAGCAAACGATACGCCTCCGCATTCGCCTTACTACTCTCCGGCACTTGCGCGAGGATCGGTTCCGCAAATTTGCGCAAGGCGGCCAGCTCATACAACATGGCGCTGTTAAACATAGCGTCCGCATTCTCCTGATACGGAAAGATCCATTTATCCTCACCCCGGCGAACGCTCGGCCAACGGTTGATCGTATCTTCCGCCGAATATCCCCTAAAGCGATAATCCCGGATGATACGGCGCAGCAGACGATTATCCGTCGTCGGTATCCAATTATGGTTATCCAAAGAGATAGAGGTCAAGACCGAGACATATACCCGATATTTATATTTATCATCGATAAACTCCGTCAGCTCCGGATTCAAGGCATGGATACCTTCTATCACCAAGATCGAGTTCTCACGAAGCTTAAGCTTCTTCCCTTTGAAAACCCGTTGGCCGGTCTCGAAATTAAAAGTCGGCAAATCGATCTCTTCCCCGGATAACAACTTCTTCAAATCCTTATTAAAATAGGGTAAATCCAGCGCATACAAGGATTCAAAATCATACTCGCCATGCTCATCCTTCGGTGTATCTTCCCGGTTCAAGAAATAATCATCCAAGGAAATTCCTACCGGATGAAGCAGGTTAGTTGTTAATTGCACTTGCAAACGCTTGCAAAACGTAGTCTTTCCCGAAGAAGAAGGGCCAGAGATCAAGACGATACGGATGCCCTCTTTATATCCATCGGCGATCTTTTCGGCGATCTTAGCAACCTGTTTTTCCTGCATCGCCTCAGAGACAAGGATTATATCCTGAGAGCGGCCTTTCTCTATCGCTAAATTCAAATCCCCCACATTATCTAAGCCGACAGTCCGCTGCAATGTAAGGTGTTCCTTATAAGCCTCGAACATCTTATCCTGCTTGATGACAGGCTGCAATTCCATCGGATCGGTCTGCTTCGGAATACGGAGCAAAACGCCATCCATATACGGTTCCAAGTCAAACAATTGGATATAGCCGGTCGAAGGGGTTAAACAGCCATAAAAGAAGTTGATATAACCTTCCAACTCATAATAAGAGGTATAAGGCAATCCCGCCGTCTCTATTAAGCGAGCCTTATCATTCATACCCCGCTCCCTGAACAATACGGCGGCATCCACCGTACGGACACTCTTATGGAGGAAAGGAAGATCCGCGTCAATCAACTCCCACATACGTTTCTTGATCCTCTCGATCGTCTCCAGATCGATGTTCTTGCCGTTATGGATCACGCAATAGTAACCTTTCGACACCGGATGTTCCAGATTTAAGGTCGCCGTCGGCCAAATATCATACACCGCCTTGGAAAATATATGGCAAAGCGAGCGGACATAGGTTCTCAATCCGGATAATTGAGTATAGTCGATAAATTCGATATCCTTCGGTTGCCAGCAACGGAAGTTCAAGCTTTCCGTCTTATTATTCACTTGCGCGTTCATCGGCCTGTACCGAAGCGGAGCGCCAAGCGCCGTATAAATGTCCAACAACGAAGAACCAATGGGTACATCCTTGTAGGTATTATTATTTTTGCAGTAAATTGTTATTGTCTCAGACATACTATCTCAGTTATTATTTGTAAATTCGCCCCCTAAAGTTAGGAATATTAATCGGATATACAATCCACTTAAACGTAATTTAAATGGACTATTCTTTTTTTGATTTTCTCCGGCTGATCGGCTCCTTGGCGCTGTTCTTGTACGGAATGAAGATCATGAGTGAAGGGTTACAAAAATTTGCGGGTGACAGTTTACGTCGAATACTAACCGCGATGACCACAAACAGAGTGACCGGTGTGCTCACCGGCGTGTTAATAACGGCTCTCATCCAATCCTCATCGGCTACGACGGTTATGGTCGTGAGTTTCGTGAATGCCGGACTCTTGACATTGACCCAATCCATCGGAGTCATTATGGGTGCCAACATCGGAACCACGGTAACGGCATGGCTTATCTCCGCCCTCGGTTTCAAGGTCGATATCGCCGCATTCGCCCTTCCCCTTTTAGCTTTCGCTCTCCCACTCTTCTTCTCAGGAAAAAGCTCTCGTAAATCAATTGGTGAATTTGTCTTTGGTTTCGCGTTCCTGTTCATGGGGCTTCAAAGCTTAAAGGCAAACGCCCCGGACCTCGGAGCGAATCCGGAGATGCTGGCTTTCGTGCAGAATTATACGGATATGGGATTTTTCTCCATCATCTTGTTCTTATTTATCGGAGCGATCTTAACCATGATCGTACAAGCCTCCGCTGCCACGATGGCTATTACATTGATTATGTGCGCCAACGGCTGGATCGATTATCATTTGGGAGTCGCTTTGGTATTAGGCGAGAATATCGGAACCACGATTACGGCCAACTTAGCCGCATTAACCGGAAACACACAAGCACGACGAGCCGCGTTAGCGCACCTTGTTTTCAACGTTTTCGGTGTCATGTGGGTTTTGGTGCTCTTCTACCCTTTCACGAATGCCGTCTCATGGTTTGTTACCCATGTAATGAAGGTCAGTGATCCGGCTGTGGCGGTATCCTTTAAACTGGCAGCGTTCCACACAGCATTCAATATCAGTAATACTTTCATTATGATCTGGTTCGTAAGCTTGATCGAAAAGACCGTATGTACGCTTATCAAGCCCAAGGTGGAAGACGAGGAATACCGCCTTCGCTATATCACGGGAGGTATGTTATCCACCGCCGAGCTTTCTATCCTGCAAGCGCATAAAGAAATCTCATTATTCGCCGAGCGTACGGCTAGGATGTTTAATATGGTGAAAGAATTATTCTACGAGAAGAATGAGGAGACCTTCCTCAAGACTTATAGCCGCATCGAGAAATACGAGAATATCAGCGACCGCATGGAGATCGAGATCGCAAATTACTTGACTGAAGTATCGGAAGGCCGTTTGAGTTCTGAAAGTAAGGAAGAAATCCGTATCATGCTACGTGCCGTCTCGGAAATCGAGAGTATAGCGGATTCTTGTAATAACCTTGCCCGAAGTATCAAACGCAGAAACGAGTTCAAATCCGAATTCACGGAGGAGCAAAACAAGCACTTGGATCATATGTTCGAGCTGGTATCCGGGGCGTTAAATCGCATGAACCTAATTTTGCATAAACCGGAACTCGTACATGATGATATCAATCCTTCTTATAACATAGAGAACGAGATCAACAACTACCGTAACCAGTTGAAGAGCCGGAATATCGAAGATATCAACAATAAGCTGTACCAATATCAAGATGGCGTTTATTACATGGACATGGTTAGTGAAAGTGAAAAGCTGGGCGATTATGTATTAAATGTTGTTCAAGCGGTTATCGAGAAGAAAATATAGCGTATATTTGTCCTTAACAATATCAACAGCCCTTTTCCGTTATTGAGAGAAGGGCTGTTTTTAATATATATCCACTATGAATTATAAGTATTATACGATCGTTATCCTTGGCCTTTTAGCATTCTCCGCTTGCGAGAAAGATGATATCGATATTCCGGCAACCGACAATGAAGTAAATCAATGGATCGAGCAAACGATGCGAGAGAATTATCTTTGGTATTCCGAGTTCCCGGATAAAAGTTCCTTGGACTTTAGTCTTGATCCGGAGAGCTTCTTCAAGGGCCTGTTATCCGATAAAGACGGGAAAGAGCTTTCTGATGGCCATCATTACTTCTCCCAATTAGAGAAAGCGACCGTAACAAAGAGCATTTACGACGCGAACAACTCATACGGATTCGATTTCGCGACTTCCAACCTTAAAGACGGAGGCAGGACCTATAAAATAGCCTTTATGTATTAAAGGATTCACCCGCCGAAGAAGCCGGATTGAAACGGGGAGACTGGATACTTGGCGTAAACGGCTCCTTGGGTTCTATCCAAGACTATGATGTGTTGAGAAGCGGAGGCAGCGTATCCCTCCAACTAGGAAAAGAAACAGGAAACACCAAGGGATTCGTCTCCACCCGAAGAGTTACCTTGAACGCATCCCGAACGGTAGAAGACACCCCATTCCTAAAAGATTCCGTATACACATATGGCAATAAGCGAATCGGCTATTTGATGTACAACCATTTCGCCTCCGGACCGAATGAATACGATTATAGCGACACTAGTTATAATCTTTATTTGCAACAACTCTTCGAAAAATTCAAAAGTCGCAACGTCAATGAGTTCGTACTTGATTTACGCTATAATGGGGGTGGGCTTGTCAATTGCGCCCAATTACTGGCTTCGCTATTAGTCCGTGAAAACGTTTTAGGAGAACCTTTATGTATCATGGAGTATAACGATAAAAACTCCAATAAAAATGAGACCTTACCTTTGCTCAAAACGACCGAGGTCATGGCGGGAAACTTAAACCTACAACGGCTATTTGTTTTGACAGGTTCAACTACGGCTTCTGCCTCCGAACTTATCATTAACTCGCTACGATCTTATCTAGACGTTCGGGTTATCGGTAAGCAGACTTTTGGCAAGACCGTCGGTATGACGATCTACAATGAATCTAAAAAATATGGCTGGATACTTTCTCCCGTCACTTTCCATATTTATAATAAGGATCGGGAAGCTGATTATGAAGACGGATTTCATCCCGATGTAGCTATCGATGAATTCAAGAGTGATCTAGCTGAATTCGGAGATTTGAAGGATCCTTTATTAGGACAAGCTATTTACGAGATAACCGGCCAGTCACCGCTCTTACGATCCGCTACCCCGAGGGGCAACCGGGAAATCCAATATAATCCCCCGTTGTCCTATAAGGATAACTTATTACTGATTCCAAAAGACTAAAAACAAGATATATGGAAAGCGCATTTCTTAAAATCATAAACGCAAAAGTATTAACTCCTTCGGGTCTCCTACCAAACGGGCAAATCATCATCTCGGATGGGAAAATAGTGGAGATCACCGGGCAAAACCGGGAGATTCCTCATGCGGAGATCATCGACGCAAAAGGATATTATGTGGCTCCCGGCTGTATCGACACGCATGTACACGGCGGCAACGGACATGATTTCACGGAAGCTACCCCGAAAGCGTTCTATGCGATCACAAGAGCACATGCTTTACAGGGAACAACGGCTTTATATCCTACATTGGCAGCTGCCCCTATCGATACCTTCCGGGAAGCGATCAAGACCTGCGAGCACATCATGAACCACCCGGAACAGGGAGCCCGCATCATGGGATTACATCTCGAAGGCAACTATTTGAATATGGCTATGAAAGGCGGACAAGACCCTAATTATATTTACCCGCCCGATCCCCAAGAATATAAGGAATTACTAAACAGTACCCAATGTGTTAAACGCTGGAGCGCCGCCCCCGAGCTTGACGGGGCTTTGGAATTCGGTAAATATGCGTCAGCTCATGGTGTGTTGGTTTCACTAGCCCACACCACAGCCGATTATCTCCAAGTGAAAAAAGCATACGAAGCCGGATTCACCCATGCTACCCACTTCTACAATGCCATGACTTCCGTCCATAAAGACCGTGAGTATAAACATGAAGGAACAGTAGAAGGTATTTATCTCATGAAAGATATGACCGTTGAAGTTGTAGCCGATGGTATCCACGTACCGCCGGCAATCTTAAAGTTGGTATATCAAATCAAAGGGGTAGAACGTACGTCCTTAATCACGGACGCAATGGCCGCCGCCGCTTGCGATAACGGTACGGAACATTTTCCGGACTCCCGGGTAATTATCGAGGAAGGCGTATGTAAATTAGCCGATCGCTCAGCTATCGCGGGAAGTATAGCTACCGGAATCCGTTTGATCCGTACCCTAGTCGAGAAAGCGGAAATTCCATTGCACGACGCTGTTCGTATGGCTTCCGAAAGCCCAGCCCGCCTAATGGGTCTTTTAGACCGTAAAGGAACATTGGAGAAAGGAAAGGATGCCGATATCATCATTTTCAACAACGATATAGAGATTCAAGAGACCTTCATCGAAGGTAAACGGCTCTCCAAAGAATAAGAAATCCAATAAACAATGACTTCTCCTATCTTGTTTTTAGATAAATAAGGGCATGAATGTATATGGAAAACGTAAAAGAACATTACTGGAGATACTCATTGATCACCATTATATTAGGACTAGGGGTAATTCTATTTTTTAAGATTACCCCGTTTCTTGGAGGTATACTTGGAGCATTCACCATCTATATATTGCTGCGTGGACAGATGTTCCATCTGACAGAAAAGCTAAATATGAGACCGGCTTTTGCAGCTTTACTGTTACTGGGGGAAACAATCTTATGTTTCTTAATCCCAATCACATTGGCGATCTGGTTGGTAATCAACAAAACTCAAAATATTAATTTAGACCCGACTGTACTGCTAAATACAGGCCAACATATAGCGGATCTAGTTCAGGAAAAGACCGGGTTTGATGTACTGGATAGAGGAAACTTATTAAAAGTGGCCTCTATACTCCCACAAATCGGACAGTTTTTAGTGGGTAGCATAAGCAGTTTCGCCGTAAATGTCGTCGTCTTGATTTTCATTCTGTACTTCATGTTGATAGGCGGAAGAAAAATGGAAAACTATCTATACACCTTATTCCCCTTCAGTGATCAAAACAAGGATGAGGTACTCAACGAGATCAATATGATCGTAAAATCAAACGCCATAGGTATCCCTCTTTTGGCGGTTATACAAGGTATCGTAGCGGTGATCGGTTACTTTATCTTTCAGACTCCCGATCCGCTGTTATTTGGGTTTCTCACTTGTATCGCTACGATCATTCCCATTGTAGGGACCGCATTGGTCTGGGTTCCGTTGGCGGCTTATATGGCTTTAAACGGAGATTGGGTACATGCCTTGGGATTGGCTATTTATGCCTTGCTTGTCATTACGAACGTCGATAATCTGATTCGTTTTATCCTACAAAAGAAGTTGGCGGATATACATCCGTTAATCACCGTCTTCGGAGTCGTAATCGGGTTGTCCTTATTCGGATTTATGGGGATCATCTTCGGGCCGTTGTTATTATCCTTATTCCTTCTTTGTATAGATATCTTCAAGAAGAGCTATTTGGATAAATAAAGAGTATCTACAGGACAGGGTATCTTAAAAAGTCATACCTTTACACTACATTTTGAGTAAAATGAATTAATATGTCACGTAGAACAGTAAACAATTGGAAGCCTATCAAGGGGCAACCTCTCACCGAATTAGACAAGAAAATCCTATATATCCAAAATAAAGGACATTTAGTACCCACCCGCAAGCTTATCAAGACTCCAGAGCAGATTGAAGGCATCCGCAGAAGTAGCGTGATCAATACAGGGGTGCTGGACTTAATCCAGAAGGAGATTAAAGAAGGTATGTCTACAGCTGTTATCGATAAATTGGTGTATGATTATACGGTAGGGCATGGAGCGATTCCAGCCCCCTTAAACTATGAGGGGTTCCCTAAAAGTGTATGTACCTCTATCAACGAGGTCGTTTGTCACGGTATTCCCAGTGAGAAGGAGATCCTAAGAGACGGTGATATTATTAATGTGGATGTCTCAACGATTTTAGATGGTTATTATTCGGATGCGTCCCGCATGTTCATGATCGGGAACGTATCTCCGGAAAAGCAGAAATTGGTACAGGTCGCCAAGGAATGTCTGGAGATCGGTATGAAAGCGGCGAAGCCGTTCGGATTCGTCGGTGATATAGGCAACGCTATTCAAAAGCATGCGGAGAAAAACGGATTCTCTGTCGTACGGGATTTATGCGGACATGGCGTCGGTCTGGAATTCCATGAGGAACCGGAAGTTTGTCATTTCGGACGAAAAGGAACTGGGATGCTTTTAGTTCCGGGTATGGTCTTTACGATCGAGCCTATGATTAACATGGGTACTTGGAAAGTATTTATCGACGAGGAAGACGGTTGGACGGTCATCACCGAGGATGAACTACCCTCCGCCCAATGGGAACATACCTTCTTGATGACAGAGACAGGATTGGAAATTCTTACCTATTAATATCTAATGCAATTAACGCTTCCGGGCCTTTTCCCGGGCTACCTTTTCCTTTTCCCGCAAGGCTTCCTTGCGGGCTTTTTCCTTCTCTTTCAATTTTTGCTTGTATAAGCGTTCCTTCTCCTTGCGCTCTTTTTCCTTCTGTTTCAAGCGTTGCTTATAAGCACGTTCTTTTTCCTTACGAAGGTCCTCACGAGCTTTCAGTTTCGCCTTACGGTCGGCTTCCGCTTGTTTCAGCTTGGCTTTGCGGTCAGCTTCCAGCTGTTTCTCTCGATCAGCCTTCGCTTTCAACAGGGCACGTTCTTCCTCCGCTTGCTTCTTGAGAAGTTCTTCCTGTTCTTTCGCTTTCTGCTCACGTAATTCCTTATCCGCCTTTTGCTGGGCCTCGAAAGCCTTACGAGCCTCTTCCTTGCGGGCTTCTTCTTCGGCAGCTTCCCGTTTACGGATCTCTTGGATTTCTTTCAAGGTCATGCCTTGATCCTCAACCGCCGGCTGAACAACAGGAACCGTATCCTTACGAAGGGTATCGACAGGCTGGATTTCCGGTTTGTCAAACGCAGGGACCTCAATCGTATCCGGGACGACTGGCATAGCAAGCTGTCGGACAGGTTCTTGAACAGACCGTTGTTCCTCCTCCGGCTCTGTAACAGGTTGTTTTTCTGGTTCAACTTCTGGTTTCAATTCATCTGCCTTTTCCGGCACTTCGGCTTCTTCCTCCGTGATCATTTCATCTTCAGTCGCCTCCTCCTCCTTAGCGGCTTCCATACGGGCTTTCCAACGACCTGCCAGATCCGGTAATTCCTCACCGAAGCTCTCATCGAAGAAGGTGATATATTCATCCAAGGTCTTGCCACGCATCAAGGTCTCATAATTATCATCAGAGATCGGTAACACGGCAACCGCTTTATTCAAGGCCGTAGCATAACCATCCTTACCGTATATCATCTTATAATATTGGATAATCTCATCAAAACTAATAAATCCTTTAATCGCCAGCATACTGATCGGGCCGGCCTGCTCCAAAGCCAAATCAAACTCTTTCACCATGAAGTTCGCAAAGTTATAAGCGGCGACAGCGAATAGCAACTGATTCTGATCTACGCTACCCGTAGGATATACCAAAAGCATCTGATAAGGCGTATTCCGTTCCGGATTAAATACACGGGCCGAATCCTCGGCAGATAACATACCATCCTCGCCCAAACCGAATCGTAAGTTCCAACTCATACCTTTCACACCGCCCTGCACCAAGGCACGTCCCCGAAGAACACCTTTCAACATCTCCCCGGCCAGTTCCGTGACATCCGCGTTCGGATACTTCTCGATGCAGGCCTTGGCCAGATCCGCCGCGTCCGCCATCTGCGGGATCGCCTTGGGGCTGACGAAGGACGTGACCTCCATCTGCGTCACACCGGCGTCGAACAGTCTGTCGATCAGGTCGAGCTTCTGCTCAAAGGTCAGCATCTGCTTAAGATTCTGCCAACCGTCGCGCGGGCCGCATTCCAGAACATTGATCTTGTTTGCCATGATAGATTCCTCCTGACATTCCGTTTTTATTTCGTGACTACCTTGTGTTACCGTGACATCATTTTGCTTAACAAGTAAGCTTAATAACCTGAGACAAAACCTTGTCAATCGTTACTTATATTTTGCACTTTCCTTGAAATTTGTCAATCTGAAATTGCGAAAACGCGAAAATATCATCATTTCGCCCATTTAACGGCCGGAATTCTATAGCATTTCGACACATCTCTGCTTAAATTATTTAAAGATAAGCAAAATTAATTTAAAATAAGTTAAGCAGGTATTGCTTTTTTAACGCCTGTTTAGTATAATGTTAAGCAGCAGCGGTTCACCCGCGCAACCATTATGACACAAAGGAAGTTACCCGTTATGGCTACACTCAAAGACATCGCGGACATCTGCGGCGTCTCCACAGCGACCGTCTCCTATGTTCTGTCCGGCCGCGGCACGGAAAAGCGCATCACCGAGCAGACACAGCAGGAGATCCGAAAAGCGGCGGAAAGCCTCGACTATGAATACAAAGGGCGCAACAAGGCAGTGCTCAAGTACCGCGTCACGGTCTACTTCCCGCTCTCGGGGCTCAAGATGCTCCTGCCGTCGTTTCTCGAGGCATTCAACCGCATCGTCGACGCCGAGACCTCAAACATCGACATCCTCCTGCGGCCGTACACGCAAAACCAGCTCCACCTCCAGCGGGAGCTGTGGGCCGAGCGCAAGGGTACTTCCGCCGTCGTCATCTCCCCCGGCGGGACAGACCTGGCAAACCTCGCCGAAAAGCAGACGCTCGTGCCGGTCATCCTGCTCAACCGCACGCTGCCGAATTACTCCTACGTCGGCTTCGATCAGCTT
>OICT01001096.1_pt1 | contig 11165 bp, 9 predicted proteins | sample 1581331 | NCBI WGS metagenome assembly OICT01 (sample SAMEA3882544, study PRJEB24775) | human gut metagenome | biome: human-associated habitat; feature: intestine environment; material: feces | place: Netherlands | collected 2009/2010 | reverse complement strand
TCTTTAAGAGTCTCTTTCCTGCAGCGCCTTGCACATGGTATAATAATGGTACTGGAGGTGCGATGCGGATGAAGGCAACAATAACCTTTGAATTGGAAACCAACATTAGGGAGCAGCTGGCGGCCATCTGCTCCCGATATAATCTGTCGCTTGAAGAGGCATTTACTTCTTTTGCAGAGGTCGTCGTCCAAGCAGGAAGGCTTCCATACGACATGGAAGTGCCTAACGCGGTGACTCAGGCAGCGATGGCTGCCGCTGAGAAGGGCGAAGGGCTGTCCGGCACATTCGACTCCGCGCCTGAACTGATGGTCGCTCTGGGCTATACACGGGGCAATTCGAGACGCTACACGCTCGAAGAACCGGACAACGAAGAAAAGGATGCCAAGATGAACCGCTGCAATTCGCCCGTGGACTTTGAAGCCTATCAGCAGACCAAGATGAAGGACATCCGTGACAGGGAATGAGCCACCAACTATCGTATCAAATTTCCGCCAATCGCCGGAAAAATATTTCGCCAACTATCGGAAAACCATTGCATAATCCATAATCAGTGCATATAATAAAGCTAACGCAAAGGAAGGCGAGGTATCCCAAATGAAGAATTACAGGAAAAGAATTGCTGACGATATTCTGATGCGGAAGCTAGAAGGCAAAGGTGCGGTGCTGATCGAAGGCCCAAAGTGGTGCGGTAAAACCACAACTGCGGAGCAGCTTGCTGCCAGCATTTTATATATGGACGACCCGGAAAAGAAAGCGCAGAATATCACGATGTCCGAGTTGAACCCCAAGCGGCTGCTGAAAGGCGCGACACCAAGACTGATTGATGAATGGCAGCTTGCTCCAAAGCTTTGGGATGCCATTCGCTTTGAGGTTGACCATCGCGGCGAGTTGGGACAATTTCTCCTCACCGGTTCTGCCGTTCCCGCCGATACCAAGGAGATTACACACTCCGGTACGGGGCGTTTTACATGGTTGACGATGCGACCGATGAGCCTATATGAATCCGGGGATTCAACAGGTGAAGTCAGCATAAACGATCTGTTTGAGGGAAATACGGAGGTAGATGGAGGTTCAGATTTAAGTATTGACCGTCTGGCTTTCCTCGTGTGCCGGGGCGGTTGGCCGCAGGCTGTGGATATGCGCGATGAAATTGCTTTGGATCAGGCGGCTGATTACTATGATGCAGTTGTACACTCGGATATTAACCGTGCCGACAATGTACAGAAGAATCCAGAAAGAGTTCGCAGGCTCATGCGCTCCTACGCAAGAAATCAAGGAGGCCAGGTGCCGAATACGGTGCTTGCACAGGATATTTCGACAAACGACGAAGTGGCGATCAGCGAAGAAACGGTTGCTTCCTACGTAAATGCGCTCAGAAAAATCTTTGTTGTAGAGGATATGCCTGCATGGAACCCCAATCTACGTTCCAAGACTGCGATTCGCTCATCAGATACCCGGTACTATGTTGATCCGTCTATTGCTGCTGCTGCTCTAGGCATCGGCCCGAACGATTTGATCAATGACCTGAAGACATTCGGCTTCCTTTTTGAAACACTTTGTATCAGAGATCTTCGCGTTTTTGCCGATGCTCTGAACGGAGAGGTTTATCATTACAGAGATAAAGACGGACAGGAATGCGACGCCGTTATTCATTTGAGAAACGGGAAATACGGGCTCGTTGAAATTAAGCTCGGCGGCGACAGGCTCATTGAGGAGGGCGCGAAAAGCCTGAAAGCGATGGCTGAAAAAATTGATACCGATAAAATGAACGCGCCCGCCTTCCTGATGGTCTTGACCGGAACTGGCGATTTTGCCTATCGCCGTCCGGATGGCGTGTGTGTCGTCCCTATCGGTTGCCTGAAAAATTGATGCCGCAACACATCTGTGCGGATTTTGTACAGGTACAAGCAAAACTCGCCCATGAAATGTGATAACGCTTAGAAAACTCCCTCGTTTTTGTGATTGCAGCATATTTTCAATTGTTTTCATGATTTGCGTTCTTCTCATCTCATCCAAAAGGTTGCCATAAAAGTGTCTGCGGCGGAGTCCTTCCCGCCGCAGACATACGCTTCGTATTCATCCTGCCCGCTCATTCGCAGCCACCTCGCGCTTACGTGCGCCATGCAGCCGATTGCCCCTACAATAGTCGCAGGTACCGTGATTGCGGCAGTTAAAGCACACCGCCTTCGCGCCGTGGTATCGCTTGCGGTGCTCTTGCCCGGATGCAATAGCCTTCTCCAAGCCCATGCAACTCACTCCTCTCGATGTCCTTAACAATGGTTCCCGGATATATTATGACACGTCCAGCAAACGGAGGGTATGAACATTTTGTGACCAGCATGGCACCTCAGGTGCGGGACGCTGCTGGCCTTGGCACTGCCGGAGCAATGGGGCGCGGCTCTGCGCGAAGCTCGTGAGGACGGAAGTGCTGGCCGTGCCTGAGCTGTATGGAAGTCGCTGTGTTCGCATCGATTAGTGCGGATATGAAAGCAATAGCGATTGAGCTTTACATGAATGCTTCTATGCCGGGTTCAGTGCTTTTACTGGGAACTTAACTGAGGTTTGGGATGGTTGACGTATAATATGTTTTTGGGTATAATTAGGATGTGGTAGTGAAAAACAAGTTGACGATGGATACCGTGCGATTCATCTGTACTATCAGCGGGATAGCTGGTCTTACCCGATAGAGGTTCAGCTTTGGTGTGGCCGAGACTTTTGCTTTAACATTTGGAGTCATCAATACGCATATAAATATAGTTCTGAAACGATTGGGCTGCACATGCGAGAATTGTTTGATGCAGGTGATATCCAAACGGAGCAAGCATTTAAGAATAAACTGAAGGAGTTGACAAGCAGAGATGGGCGATAAGACGTTTTTTGTTGTGGCCAAAATTTTCGATAAGCAGGGTTGTATTGCCTATCGCTGCAAAACCCCGCGTGAAGCGAGGTGTTTACCGGGAACACTGGAGTCTGTGAGAGCAGACGGCGTACAAATCGTTGTACTCGACAGCCCGGACATCTACGCGGAGTATGCGCCTTATCAGTATGTCGATGATATGAAGACATTCATTGACATGGTATGTGATATGAACCGCGTTGCTTAAACAGTGAATAACGGCGGAGAAGACCACCCTGTCGGGGTGGTCTTCTCGTTGTGTGAATCAGGAGACTTCTCAGGCACACAAAGGTATGCGGCTCTGCACGAAGCTCGTGAGGATGGAAGTGCTGGACGTGCCTGAGCTATGTAGAAAACGCGTCTCGCGTCGAATAATGCTAGATTTATAAAAATATTCGTGTCATTTTCTTGCGAATATCTCGCTTCACATTGTTGGTTTTTACACGAATATCTGCTATACTATGGTCAGTACCTTAAAGGAGGACTGCTTATGTATAGAAAGATTATGGGCTTCTTAGAAGCGTGGAAAGAAAGCGAGCACCGCAAGCCCTTTATTTTACAGGGCGCAAGACAGGTCGGAAAGACCTATTCCATTTTGGAGTTCGGGCGCACCCACTATGAAAATGTGGCATACTTCAACTTTGAAACCAATCCAAAGCTGAACGAAATCTTTGAGAAAAACATCAGCCCCGATTATCTGATACCGATTTTGTCCCATATCGCAGGTCAGACCATCGTAAAGGAAAAAACGCTGATTGTATTCGATGAGGTGCAGCTCTGCGAAAGGGCGTTGACCTCGCTAAAGTACTTTTGCGAGGACGCTCCAGATTATCACATCATCGTCGCAGGCAGCTTACTCGGCGTTGCGGTCAACAGGGCGAAATTCTCTTTCCCCGTAGGAAAGGTCGATATGAAAACGCTTTATCCTATGGATATGGAGGAATTTATGTTGGCTCTCGGTGAGGACGATTTGGTAGAGCAGATCAAAAAATGCTTCCAAACCGATACGCCGCTTCCCGTTGCCTTGCACGATGCGGCCATGCAGCTTTACCGTCAGTATCTTGTGGTCGGCGGTATGCCAGAGTGCGTGATGCAGTTTGCCGAAACCAAGGATTATATCCTTGTCCGTCATACGCAGGATACAATACTTGCAAGCTATCTCAACGATATGAGCAAGTATAACAACTTGAATGAAATTAAGAAAACCAGACTTGCTTATGACAACATTACCGTTCAGCTTTCAAAGAAGAATACCCGTTTCCAATATAAGCTGATCAAGAAAGGCGGACGGGCTTCCGAATTTGAAAATGCCATTGAATGGCTCTGCCTGTCTGGTATCGTGTCACAGGTCTACAAGGTAGAGCAAATCAAAAAGCCGCTTGAAAACTACCGTGATATTGAAGCGTTCAAGATTTATGTGTCTGACTTAGGACTGCTTTGCGCCAAAAAGGATTTAGCCGCCAATGACATTCTCTATATGGTCGAGGAAATCAACGACTTCAAGGGCGGTATGGCGGAGAACTATGTCAATGTGCAGCTTACCATTAACGGCTACCACACCTATTATTGGGAGTCCAAGCGTGGGGCTGAAATTGATTTTATCATTCAGCGTAACGGGCAGCTCATTCCCATTGAGGTCAAGTCTGCCGATAATACTAAGGCCAAGAGCTTAAGGGTCTACATGGACACCTACAAGCCCGCTTATGCTATCAAGCTCTCTGCCAAAAACTTCGGTTGTGAGGACAACAAAAAAATCGTTCCTCTCTATGCCGCGTTTTGTATCTGAGAGGTTATTTGCGAAAGGTTGTACGACATGAAAACAATCGGACGGCTTGGAAGAAATGCTCCTGCGAGGATCCACCTCGCAGGAGCACTCTTTTGCTTCAGGTGTCGGGAGAACTGTGTGCGGCAGCGTGCCGCCGGAAGCCTCAGACGAGGCGCAGTAGGCGCGGAACTGCCCGTGTGCGAGAAACTATACCCAGCTCTGCGGCATGGCCCAGCGGGGCGAAAACCCGCCGTTTCGTGCAGCAGCAAAGTCATCTCTCCTGCCGTTTCGTGCAAATATCGACATATTTAACTTGCCTTTTCGTGCGGACCTGTGCTAAACTATGGAAAACAGCACGACTTTGAAAGGCAGGAGGAATCGGCATGCTGAAGCGGAAGATTTATGACGACCTCGTTGCGTGGAAGCAGCGAAGCGGCGGAACGACAGCTCTGCTGATTGACGGCGCAAGGCGCGTTGGCAAGAGCTTCATTGCCAAGGAGTTCGCAGAAAACGAGTATAAAAGCCACATCATTATTGATTTCGGGAATGTCCCGAAGGATGTATTGGATATCTTTGAAAATGACAGCACCGACCTCGATATGTTTTTCGCCAAGCTGTCCGTTTTCTTCGGGGTCCAACTCTATAACAGGGAGTCCCTCATCGTGTTTGATGAGGTGCAGCAGTTCCCCCGCGCACGGCAGCTCATCAAATACCTTGTGGCGGATGGTCGCTACGATTATCTGGAAACAGGCTCTCTCATCCGGCTCAAGAAGAACGTCAAGGACATTATCATCCCATCGGAGGAGGAACATCTGGAGATGTTCCCCTTGGACTTTGAAGAATTTCTGTGGGCACTGGATGATGAGGTCACCGTTCCGTTTATCCGGCAGGCATTCGAGGCGCAAAAACCCTTGGGTCAGGCGGTGCATCGAAAGGTTATGAATAGCTTCCGGCAGTACCTGCTGGTAGGCGGGATGCCCCAATCCATCCTCGCCTACCTGAATGGGAAGGACTTTGCCGCTTCCGATATGGCGAAGCGAAACATTCTGCGACTCTACCGCGACGATGTCGCCAAGTTCGCAGCGGGGTACGAGGATAAGGTCTATGCTGTTTTCGACGGTATCCCCGGTCAGCTATCCAAAAAGGAAAAGAAATATCGGCTGAGTTCGCTGGGTGAAAATGCACGTTTCCGTTCCTATGAGGATTCCTTTATCTGGCTGAACGAAGCGATGGTGGTCAATACCTGCTTCAACGCCACCGACCCCAATGTAGGGCTTGCCCTCAGTGCCGACCACGCCACGCAGAAATGCTATATGGCGGACACGGGATTGCTGGTGACACAGACATTCATGGACAAGGGCTATACGGACAACGAGCTGTATAAAGCCATCCTTTTTGACAAGCTGGACGTAAATGAGGGTATGATTTTGGAAAACATGGTAGCGCAGATGCTCCGATGCCGCGGACACAAGCTCTACTTCTACTCCCGCTGCGATAAGGAGCATCGGGAAAACCATATGGAGGTCGATTTCCTGATTGCCGAGGGCAAAAAAATAGCCCCCATCGAAGTGAAGTCCGGCAGCTACCGCAGCCACGCATCATTGGACAAATTCCGCGCAAAGTTCTCCTCGAAAATCGGTGAGAGCTACATCCTTTACACTAAGGATGTTATGCGCTCCGATAACATCCTTCATCTGCCCATCTACATGGCAATGTTTCTGTAACCATATGCAGCCGACTGCCATCTTTGCGAGGGGTGATCCGCTACGCGGATCACCCCTCGCCTTCAGCAGCGGCCAGAAGGAAATCTATCTCTTCACCGAGAGCCGTGCGATAAAAGGCCATTTGATGCGGAAAGCAGAAAACAGTGATGGGCTTTCCCACCCGCATCAGTGCCGCATTTTCCTTCAGCATGTGAATCGTTATCAGCGGCCCTATCGTGATGTAGTTGCCGGTAACCGGGTCTATCAGCGGGCATACCGTAGATATTCTCGTTGCCGCGTTCCCCGGAATCGTACCCTTCTCCGTGTTCTTCGCATAGCCGGCCTCGCTTATGCTTTCACTGCACGCTGCCTTTAATTTGTGGTAGCCCCAGTTTTGGATATATTCCAAATCTCTCATCCCCTCCCGGCTCATCGGCACGACATAGCGCATACCCCGCGGCACCACCTTGCCGGGTTCCATGGCAAGTGTCCTGCTCAAATCGCGGGGCTTGCGAACCAGCAGAATACAATCGTGCCCCATATCCTTTGCGGTATGCATCCCTCTGAGGACAAAGTCGTCAAACAGTGCTCGCTCCTTGTTCACCACGCTCGTGCCCCATGACAGTCCCCCCTGCGGCACGACGTATACGGCTGCCGGCATACCGCCGTGCACAACAAACCCCACATACCGGGCAAAGCGTGCAGCCATGCCGTTACCCAGAATGTCCCTCTTTATCTCCAGTACATTGTAGAAGCTGCGGTCATTGCGAGCATCCAGCGGCGGTAAAATCTCCGCAAGGCAGCTTGCTAACGAGGGCTTTCCCTCTTTCATGTTTTCGTCGAATACAAGAGGGCGGGTCTCGTAGCCTGCCGCGATAAAAAAGCAATTGGCTCCACTTAGATCCAGCCGCCTGTCCAACGGTATTCGCCGCGTGCAGCTGCCGCCTTTCAAATTGACCCGCCCAACGATTTCTTTCGGTACGCTTGCCAGCCACGGAAAAAGTGACGCGCCATGCGTGAGCAGAAACAAAAGCCCTGCATTTGTGAGGCTGCAGACATGGCGCATCCGCGGGCGGTTTCTTCCGTCGATCCGCACCGTCACCTCAACAGTTTTGTCCTCGATGAGACTCTTGTCTTCCAGCTCGCGTATCGTGCGAACTCCTGCGTCAGCCGTCCGCGCAAAAATAGCAAGGTCATCGCGGCGCACCTGACCGCAAAGGGCAAGTGCGCACAGCATACTGATTTTTATTTTAGAAGGCGTATACATTGTGGTGCTCCTTTCCACGGTTCTGGTCAGCCGCCCCTAAATGAGCCGTATCTTATAAACAGTTTACCCTTTTATTCGGGCGGCTGTCATGTGGGTAAAGTATCTTCCGAATTGTCCTATTCGTACAGAGACATTGGCTTTTCCGCCCTTGCAAAACTGCAAAACCCTTGTGCTTCAGCGGGTTTGCGGGTCTGCCGCCTTGTCTGAAATGCGGTATTCGGAATGACCGTGTTTTAGTGTGCAAAACACTCCCACCGGGGTGTAATGAATATGGGGTCAAATATCCATTCCGCTCCGCAGTCGCGCCGTCCACAGTTCGATAATATGTTCAGGCGTGGGGAGTACGCCGTCCATCGCCGAAACCGCAACGTATGTCCCTGCCGGGAGGAGCTCGGACGCCCTCGTAAAGAAGCGGAAATCCACATAAAATCCATCATCGCCCGCCTCAAAATGAGAGCAGATTTCATCGGTGATCGCTTTGGTATTATGGTTATCGGAGTCCAGATGTGGGGCAGCTGTATCCCTGTAAATGAAGAGATAGGTAATGCATTTCTTTGCGATTTTCGGCAGCTTTTCTTTCACAGAAAGCACCGCTCCGCGCACCGTTTCCACGAACATCGGCGTGTCAAAGATAGCGCGCTTCTGCCCGCTATTGATTACACCATGGGCGCGGATGGAGGGCAGCATAGGCATCCGAACGAGCAACATATTTCCCTCGACAAAAGCGTCAAACGCATGTGTTTCACGAGCAATTTTCCGGTAGAACTGCGTGCATATTTCATCGGAGGGCAACGTTTCATCTGTGCCTAATCCTGCCCTGACTGCGTCAATTTTGCCCATGAGTGTGAGCGTTCTCAGGAGGCTCCAATACGTGTTGTTGTCCAATTTTTCAATGACACTTTCTAACGCCCTTGCCACTGTCTCAGCATATTCCTCATCAGCAAATTCGGCGTTTGCCATCCGTTGAACGGACTGCATTTCAGAGAAAAATCGTATCAATGCCTGCCCAATTTTTTTGTTTAGCGTAAGCAGATTCTCAGCGTCATCATTGATGTTCCGGGTCAGCAAGCGCAGCTTAAACATCGCCTCAGGCACGCGGTAAGTGGTGTGCTGTACGCCGCCTGCGCGGTTCGGGACAGTCGGTGCACAGGGCTTCGCGGGCGGTAAAATGGGGGCAAATTTCATGTTGGAAACCTCCCTGGCATTAGGCGCATGTCTCCTTTGGGACTGCGCCGGACACGTTGTTTTGGAGCAGCGAGTTTTTCCCGTTGTAGATCACTACCATAGAAGGAAATGGTGCTGGATCGGCGGCGTTTCCCTCGTCATCCGTGAACCGCAGCCGTCCACGAATAAAGCGAATTTCCGCTTTTCCGTAAATGTAATCGTGAAAGTATGCCGTATCCGTCCGCGCTGGGATAAGCAGGACGATGGGATACCCACCGTGTGCCTCTTCAAACGCCTTCCGCACCCACTTGCCAATCTCCCGGCCATACGGTGGGTTACAAAAGACGGCGCCGCCGCGATCCCAGCTCTGCGAAAGTCCGTCCGTTTCGGGGGTATAGAACAATGCGCACTTTGCCGTTTTGTCCGTTGCTGCGGGGTCGAGCACAAAACCAAACTCGCTATTCAATTTATCAAAAAAGTCCTGCGGCGTGCACCAGCACATGTTTTTGGAAGATAGCAGTGCCTTGTTCATTTTGCAAACCACCCCTTCGCATTCATGTGTGTGCAGATACAGCTTCCATCTTGTTTTCTTGGACCTTTCCGTTCGTGCTCAGACTGATATGCGAGTCCTTCTGCTATAGCCTGGTTCATGATGAGCGTGCCCATATTAGCATAATATATAAGGTCTTCAAAAAATGAAATGGGGGTTGCGCACTTCTTCAGCTCCGCCACGATGCGCTTCGCACGCTGACGAAAAAGTAATCTGAGTTCGCGATCCGAAAAAAGCTCCTCCAATTTTCCTGCCAGTTCGCCGATGCGCTTTTTTACAGTGTTATAGCAACGGTTTACCTTTTTTGCGATGGCACCAATGCTCCAGCCGAGGATATGAAACCGCATGATCGCGCGGTTTTCCTTCCTCCGCTTGGCCGCAATCTTTTCATCCCGCGCCTGATTTTTGCCGCGCTTTGTCGCCCCTGTGGGCATGACCGAAATACCGATGGCAGTCTGCTCATCGGCGGTAAGGTCTAATGCAGTTATAATGTAGGTGTTTTTCATTTTGTAGTGCTTTTTTACTGCGGTTGACAGTAGAGACTGAACCTCGCGCTCGGATAGAGCTGGTTTCAATTGTGTGTTGGCCTTCAGTGCCAGTCGAAGAGATTCTTCTTTGGGGTATCCAGCCATTTGGCAGGCTGAGAACAAAATAAGCAAAAAATAGTCCCGATAGCCCTCCCAGTTTGTGCGCAGCTCCAGCAGCTTCAGCAAAGCGTTTACACGCAGCTCTCCCGCAGCCTGTGCAGACGTAGGCATATAGCGGTGACAAGGTTCAGAAGTTGCTATACTCTTTTTTGAGTAAAACTGAAGATCCTTATATTCCTCTACGAGCGACATCCGAACAGAATGTCGTATTTCGTAGGTACAGTAATTATTTGCGTGAGTGTTAAATGTGCCTGGAATGCGTGTCAATCCTGCAATATTTGAACAATACCCCGAATCGACCGAGTAGCCGATGATCTGCAAGTCGGTGAGAAGATTTTGAATGGCATTTCCAATATGCTTTGAGATTTCGCTTGCCATAAAGCCAAGGCTCGCTGCACACTGGCCGATAAGCCAAATAAGATGGAAACCCCTTCCGCTGTAAACCACAATATTGGGCTCAGGAAGCTCGGTCCATATTTCAAGGCCTTGAGATAACAAGGACAGCGCATCTTCCGGATTTGGACAGTTTGAAGCTTTTTCATGCGCATCGACATCTATCCAAATAGCATTTATTGCAAATAGGTTTCTACTATCCCACGTCTGTGCCTTGCTGAACTGCGCCTTTGTGATATAATAATCTGCATTTGCCGAAACGTGCATCCGCGACAACCATTCGCCCGCCTCTTCCGCAGGAACGCTCGCTACCGTCTCCATTGTAGATGTTCCCTTGGGGCGACGCACAATTGTCACCAGTCCCTTGTATTCGGGATAGTCCGCTGCAAAAACAAGGTCGGCAAACTCCTTTACATTGGCCTTTGGGCAATTGTGCTTCAGTTGCTTGATGGGATACTTTATGGGATGCTGGGTACGGAAAGTCGCTTTTTCTTCTTTTGTCCAAGAGTTTTTCATACTGCCTCCAAGGTTCTGGAGGCGATTGCGATGGCATTAGACGGCGTCTTGAAGTTGTCCCTTTGTTTGTCCCTTTTTGTCCATAATTGTCCCCTGTAATGTCCCCGAAGAAATCTACAGAACGAAACATACTGTCACGGACAGGCACAAACAAAAACGCCAGAAACCGTTGTGGTTTCTGGCGTTTTGCAGGTAAGCGGTATAAACTCAGCGCTTGGAGAACTGAGGTGCGCGACGGGCGGCCTTCAGACCGTACTTCTTGCG
>OICT01001081.1_pt1 | contig 11322 bp, 10 predicted proteins | sample 1581331 | NCBI WGS metagenome assembly OICT01 (sample SAMEA3882544, study PRJEB24775) | human gut metagenome | biome: human-associated habitat; feature: intestine environment; material: feces | place: Netherlands | collected 2009/2010 | reverse complement strand
GTAATGGTATATGCAGCACACCGAATTTATCAAGAGCATTCTGAGTATCGTGAGGTGCATCTGTAAAATGAAAGTAGACACTCACAAAAGTGTGGGTGTCTACTTTTTTCGTAGTATAATGAATATGGAAAGGAAGTGAAGATATGGGCAAGAAAGGGACACCACATAGAAAATACAGCAAAGAAGAAAAGATGAGATATATTCGGCTCCATTTGGAAGATCATATTTCTGTAAGACAAATTGAAAGGGATTACGGCATCGGAAACGCCTTAGTATCCAGCTGGGTCAACTGATACTTACAAGACGGAGAGGACGCCTTGGAGCCTCACAACGGGAATCCTTATGCAGCTCTTCATCGTAGTAAGTCGCTGTCAGAGGTGGAACGTCTGCGGCTGCTGGTGGCAAAGCAGGAAGTAGAAATAGCCCGGTTAAAAAAAGGGTATTGGGTGGAAGGAGTTGGTGCAAACAGGGAATACGTTACTGGCAGCGGAAAGACTACGAAGTTCTCGAAGAACTCAAAGTAAAGTATCCAGTAGACTTTCTGTGTAAGATTATGGGAATCAACCGTTCTGGATATTACAAGTGGAAATCACGGCAAGGGAAGCTCAACCGCTATGAACAGGATCGTATTCTGCTTACACAACTGCTTCATGAGGAACATGAATTACACCCATCCCTCGGTTATCATCGTCTTGCCAGAAATATCTTTCATAATACAGGATGGGTGTTTTCTGACAATCTGGCACATAAATGCTGCAAAGCTGCCGGGATACGTTCCAAAGCTAGAAAGTGCAGATACCGGCCACCGGGAGAAGAAAGCATCAAGTATGGGAACCTTGTGAAGGGACACTGGAATGCAAAGGCACCACTGCAGATTGTGGTGTCGGATATGACAATACTCAAGAGCAATGGAAAGCAATGGGAATGGACACTATTGTTAGATACATTCAACAACGAGATCATTGCCCACAGTGTTTCTCCAATCGCAGGAGATAACAAGCCCTATTACCATTGCCTGGACAAGCTGAATAGCCTGGCAGGCAAAAAAGAGGAGCAGAAACCCCAGGTAGTCTTCCACACCGACCAGGGAGCCGTCTACTCCTCCAGGGCATTTTGCCACGCCCATGAACATTATAACATACTTCGGTCAATGTCGCGAGGGGGAACTCCAACAGATAACCCAATTATTGAAGCACTAAATGGCTGGATCAAAGAAGAATTATATCTGGACTACGGACTTGCAGATGCAGACAACTTGCCGGAATTGGTAAATCAGTACGTTTATTTCTTCAATCATCTCCGTCCGGCTGCTGCCTTGGGCTACAAAAGCCCAGTTCAGTACAAGACCGAACTGGGCTTCCTGTAATTTTGCCTTTTTTAGTGTCTACTTTTTCTTGACAAGTGCAGGGGCGGCCAGATCGGCCGCCCTTTTTTCTATGGGAAAGAAAAGTTTTTCGGCGTGAACCAACAATAACAGGATGGTATTTGTGAATAAATGGCTATACTGTTTGTGTGCCATCTACTCAATTGTTTCGTATTCACTTGACAAGTTTCAGTTTTAACGGTACAATTAAGAAAAAGTGAAACAAAAGGCGGAAGCGAAGGAGTCTTTCTGATATGCTATCTTTCCTTAAATTAGTATTCGGCCCCGATATTACAGTGAAGGGATTCGACTACACGGATGACACGCCCTACTATATCAAGGACGGATATACCCCCCAATTGTTAAGTTGGGGAGACCATGCGTGTGTTCTTTTGAAGCCAAATGGCTCTTCTTGGCGATTGCCTACATTAAAAAAGCAGTTGAAGAAGTTTCAGGAACTTTGTTCTCTTCCCTGTGCACTGTGCTTAGACAACCTGTCTGCGTTACAACGACGGAGTATGCTGGAAGAACACATCCCGTTTGTGTCTCTTTCGCAGCAGGTGTACCTTCCGTTTTGGGGGTGCGCTTTTCATGAGCAATTCAAGGCGGACGCTGCCATTATGGCAAAAATGGCACCCGGTACACAGCTTGTATTTCTATATTTATACTATGCAGAGAATACTGGGTCCGTAAATCTGACACAGATTGCAAAGGCACTTTCGCTCTCAAAGGCGACCTGTACAAGGGCAATCAATGACCTCTCTGCTTCGGGTCTGATCTCGCAAACAGCAGAAGGCACGAATAAATGGATCACAACGGCATACACCAAATCAGAACTTTTGGAAAAAGCATACGGGCGACTGAAAACGCCTGTTGATCGAATTCTTTACGTAAAAGGAACCGCCCAAATCGAGCATCCAATTGCAAGTGGAATACGGGCGCTGGCACGGCAATCCATGATTGGGGTAAACGATCAGGATGGTGCTATTGCGATTTCCAAAAAGGAGGCGGCAAAAATCCCAGCAGAAGATATCTGCACAAAACAGTATTTTGAAGACTTTGGCGGTGCTGTTATTGAAGTGTGGTCCTATGACCCGATCATTTTGGAGAGAGACGGCTGTGTAGATGACATTTCATTGCTGCTCAGCATGGACAACGACCCAAACGAACGAGTTCAGACGTGCTTGGATGAAATTCGGCAAAAGCACGGACTACCAATCAAAGAGGAAGAATAAAGGAGAACGAAATGGTAAATGGCATAGATATATTCCGAGAGCACTTCAATCATTTTAAGGAGCAATATACTGTAATTGGAGGCTTTGCCTGTGATCTTCTGATGAACGATGCAGGACTTGATTTCAGGCAAACCGTTGACATCGACATGGTGCTGATCGTCGAGGCTTTAACGACAGACTTTGCAAAAGCCTTTTGGGCTTTTATTGAAGCTGGTGGCTATCAGGCCAGGCAACGCAGTAACGGTCAACCGGAGTTCTATCGTTTTGTGGACCCAACGAACCCTGCTTACCCCAAGATGATTGAATTATTTTCAAGGCCACAAAGCAATGTGGTCTTGCAGCCAGATACACACTTGATGCCGCTGCATATTGATGATGAAGTTTCCAGCTTGTCAGCGATTTTGCTCAATGATGATTATTACCACTTTCTTCTGGATGGACGAACAGTTACAGATGGTATCTCCATATTAGATGCTGAACATATTATTCCGCTGAAAATGAGAGCTTGGCTGGATTTGAAAAGCAAGAAAGCAGAAGGAATCCATGTAAACGCACGTGACATCAAGAAACACCGTCTGGATGTGTTTCGCCTGTTCCAACTTGTACGGGAAAATCAGAGAATACCTGTCCCGCAGTCTATAATGGAGGATATTACTCGGTTTATAGCACAAATGCGGCAGGAGGACATTCGTTTAACGGATATAGGTATTCGCCGCTCGAAAGACTCTATTCTGGATATTTATAGTCAAATGTACATTACAGAATAAAAGCGCCGCCCCCATGCTGAACATTCAGTGTGGGGGCAGTTTCATGGAGTGGAACAGATCGTCGCAGTGTCGGTCTTGTGTTTGCACTCCTGCATTTTCAAAGAACGAATCCCAAGGGGGCGGCCGGATTGGCCGTCCCTTTTTACATACCGAGGTGAAAGGAGACGGAATGGGTATGAGCAATCAAACGGAAGAAAAGGAGCTGTTCCATGCGGTATCCCTGTCCGGCGGTAAGGACAGCACCGCTATGCTGCTGCTCATGATTGAGCGGGGACTGCCGATCCAAGCGGTCCTGACGGCAGATACAGGCATGGAATTCCCGGAAATGTATGAGCATCTGCAAAAGTTGAACGACTATCTGTTTGCAGAGCGAGGCCTGCATCTGACGTGGCTGCGCCATCCCAAAGGCTTTGAGTGGCTGATGTTTGAGGAAAAGAAGCAGCGACCGGCCAGCATTAAAAACCGGCAGTGGCTGGGTGTTTCTCTATACGGAAACGGCTGGCCCGGTCCCCGTGTGCGCTGGTGTACGGGGCAGCTGAAAACGCATCTCATCCATAAGGAGATCAACCGGCTGAAAGGACAATACCGGGCCGTGAGTTATGTGGGGATCGCCGCAGATGAGCCGAAGCGCATCAAAAGCGAGCACTATCCGCTGGTGGATTGGGGAATCACGGAGAAGGAAGCCCTGCAAATCTGCTATGACCGGGGCTACGACTTTGGCGGACTGTATCAGATCTACCACCGCTGTTCCTGCTGGTGCTGCCCTTTGCAGGGCATTGGGGAGCTGCGAAAGCTCCGGCAGCATCACCCAGAGTTATGGGAGCGGCTGCAGGAAATGGACAAACGGGCGTTGGCACAGTTCGGTCCCGGCCCGCTGGGGCAATTCAAGAAGGATTGGAGCGTGGAACGGTTGGAGCAGCGATTTGCAGCGGAAACACAGCAGCTTTCTATTTCATCCTTACAGAAGGAGCGTGAACGATGATGTATCGAGAACCAAGTGATTCCCCTTGGGGCGTTGTTGTGCGGTGCGATACCCTTTGCACCGGTGTGTATAGCGTGTCCACGGCAGGCCACGGCGGCATTATGGTCCAAACCGACGCAGCTCGGCGGCTGCTGTCCCCGGAGGCCCAGGCCGTCGGCTTTCAGGCAGGCAGGTATCTGAATTTTGAAGAGGACTGCGATGCGCCGGTGGTCCTACGGGAACTGGTGGACAGCGGCATTATCGCACCCCGGACGGATAACTACTTCCGCCCCGGCGAGTATGAAGCCTGCATTGACAGGAGCCTGCAGCGCTGGAACCCGGCTTATTGGCGTGCACGGCAGAAACGGCTCTCTGTACAGGCGGCAAAAGCGACAAAGGAGCGTGAACGGTAATGGACTTTGAGATCAAGATCATGACCCCGGCAGAGCGCAGCTACTGTTATACCGGCAGCCAGCAGCTCGACAAGCAGACCGGCTGCATCGGTCATTTGCGCGGGGACATGGACAGAAGCGGCAGCGGCTTTTTCACCTCATGGGAGGATCATTGCGGGGAGCTGAAAACACAGGCGTTCAAGGATGAGTTTGATGATTTTATCAATGCCCTGCGTTTTGACGAGCGCTATGACGGCATTTTCAAAAACCGCAGCAGCCTTTCCCGATACTGCTATGAACACAAAGAAAGTGTGTTTGCCGAGGATTTTATTCCGCAGTACGGATTCCGGGTGGATACGCCGGAATATGCCTATCTGCTGCGGCTGAATCCCATGCAGGGCGATTATAACCTGTATATCTACTGCTATCGCCGGGAGATGCTGGATCAGCACATGGAAAAGGCGGCCCGCGGCATTTGCTTTCTTGATACAAGCGGCAAGGAACGGTTCCGCATTCCCGATGGGGACAGTATCCGTGTGACCCGTCCGGATGGCAGCCATAGTGACCACACCTGCCGCTACATTGACGAGAACCGCGCCGAGATCGGCTACGGGGTCGATAACCTGTATCACATGGCGCAGTTTGCCGAATGGATGGCGCGAAACGGCAACACTTATGTGCCGCTGCGCTCCTCCCTGCCAAAGCAGTGCTACTCTCTCCTGCTGGACACCGGAAATGTGGTGATTTTGAAACGGGGCGAAACCGGCTATTACAAGACGGACATTCCCCACACCTCAAAGGAAGAAGCCCGTGCGCTTGTGGAGGAATATAACCGCAAGCTGGGCGTGACCCGCGCCCAGGAGGAGGCCATGAAAGGCGGCTCCATGTTCGGCTTTGACAAGCCCATTGCCGATCCCGCCAACTACGATGCACAGGGGCAGCCGTTAAAGCGCCGGGAGAAAGACCGAGGTGACGCACGATGACCGAGCAGAAACATATTATCTGGAGCAGCGATCCGGACTACGAGGATTGGAGGGGCGATCTGGAGGAACAGTACCCCGAGCTTTCTGAGCAGGAACGGATGGAATTGATGGTCGAGCAGAACAACGACTATCTCGATGACGAGCGGTGCAATCTGAACATTCAGCTCTCCCGCCCCATTCTGCTGATCGCAGACATCGGCCGATGGGATGGGCGGTATCCCGGTTATGCCGAGATCAAAAGCGGCAATATCCGCGATTGCCTGTATTCCAAGATGGACTATTCCACATGGTATGTAGACCGGCTGGGCGATCTGCGCTGCGATGCCGTACATCACGACGGCACGAACCATTATCTCTACCGTGCCTACAAGGAGAATGTGAGCGAAGCACAGATCGACCGGCTGAAAGAAAAGCTATACAGCGGCACCGCCACCCGCGCCGATGTGACCCGTGTGACAAAGCGCCTGGGCGATGAGATCGGGCGGGTCTACGGCTGGCGGTTTCCGCCCGTCCGGGAAGCGGCGCGAGAAAGATAGGAGGAAAACGGTATGTCTGTTGATGCAAGAAAAGAACGCTTTGAGCTGGTGGAGGTGTTTGACCGTCCCATGCTCTTTACCTGCCTGCGGGTAGACCGAAACACGGTGCCCAAGGGGCTGTATCTCTATGAGGTACGCAATGACGACGATCAGTGCGGGATCCCCGTGGAGATCGGCCGCTGGATCATGGTTAACCACTGGGGAACGCTGCTGTCTGCGACACCCATCAAGCTGGAGCCGAACCGGTACAATAACAACGCCTACCGCCATATCGACCCGGAAAACGACTGGAACTACACCGGCGAGCTGTGTTCGGCCAGGGAATATATGGATAAATACCTGCTGAAAAAGGACAGGGAAAAACCAAAGGAAAGATAGGAGGTGCTGCCCATGGCACGCAGATTTCAGGAGATCACGGAGGTTTACCGGCAGGAGATCGCCGCACTGGCCCGCTCAGACCGGTGGACGGCATTTCTGCGCTCTGCCTGCCGGAATTATAAGCTGCCCTTTGAGGAGCAGGTGCTGGTACACGCACAGCGTCCGGACGCAACGGCTGTGTTAGAGATAGAGCGCTGGAACCGTCAATTCGGCCGATGGGTCAATAAGGGCGCTACCGGCATTGCCGTATTTGATCGGGACTATCCGGGACGCACGCGCCTCAAGTATTATTTTGATATATCCGACACCCACGAAAGCCGTTTGTCCCGCCCCGTGCCGCTCTGGCAGGTGCCTGCCGAGCAGGAGCCGGATGTGATCGAAGCGTTGGAAAACCGATTCGGTGCGCCATAGTATCCGCCATGGAAAACGCTACGGCGGACAATATGACGGACTATCTTGATGATCTGCAGAACTGCCGGGACAACAGCCTGCTGGAAGAACTGGACGAGCTGAATTTGTCGGTTCTCTATCGCCGTCTGCTGGAGAACAGTACGGCGTATATGTTGATGTGCCGCTGCGGGCTGGAACCGGATGAATATTTTGATCCGGAGGATTTCTCTGAGGTGTTCAATTTCAATACCCCTGAAACGCTGAATGCCCTGGGCGTGGCCACACGGGATATTGCCGAAAGCGGTTTGAGCGCCATCGCATTGACCGTCCGAAGCCGTCAAAAGCAAATTCGCACAATTGCGCAGGCACCGGGAAATGAGTATCCTATAGACAAGCAAACAGAAACACAGACCGAAAGGAGCGAAAACCATGGAACTGACATACACGATGAAGGACGGCTACCGGCTGCCGGATCTGCTGCCGCCGCAGGAGCCGGAAACAGCCCTTGGGAAATACGGCCTGCTACGCCGGAGGTATCTGAAGGAGCACCGGAAGGTGCTGTTCACGAACCTGCTGACATCGGGCAGGCTGAACGAGCATCTGGCGGAGATCGACCGGACGGCGCGGCAGCGCGTGGAACAGACGGTGACGGCGATGGCTCAGGCCGAGGGCGTGACGGAGGAGCTGAAAGCCGCCGACCCGATGAAGTGGGTGGGGCTGATGAACAACCTGAGAAACGCCGCCGAGGGGACAGTGCTGGCGGAGCTGATCTACAGCTGAACACCGAACCCGAAGAAGCGGACAGTGCGGAGGAAGCAACCTCTGAGCTGCCCGCTTTTTTGGATGAAAAGAAAATTTTCGCCATCATTGAAAACCGCAATGATGATCTGATCCACAAGAAGGCGCAGATCGAACTGTTTTTCCGGTCACATCCGGACGAGGCCGAGCGTGCCGAATATCTCCGCTCGGCATATCAAGACCGTTTCACCGAGATCCTTGCAGACGGAGCACGGCTGGGGTATCGTCCACAGAAAAACGGTCTGCTCATGTGGGAGGGCGCATATCTTTCCCGTACCAGCGAGAGCGTTTTTTCATGGAAGCTGGTGGCAGGCTTTACGGCACAGCTCATTGACAAACGGGAATACTATGTCAACACCGAGATCAAACCGTTTGTGCCGATGGAATCACAGCAGCTTACGCTGTTTGATATGCCTGCGTTCGACCAACCGGAGGATACACCGGTCGCACCACTACTCTCCCATCCCAAGCTGCCGCAGCAGATCATGGATGAAGCCCTGTGCGTAGGATCCAACGATGAGCATAGCCGGCTGATCATCTGCGCTTACTTTATGAAGGATAAGCCGGACAACGCCGCATTCCTGCAAAAACACTACGGCGAGAACGGTGCAGGCTTCTATTTTGGCGGAGAGAAAGTTTCGCTTTGGTATGACGCCGAGGGGATGCGTATTGCCCGCGGCAGCACGGCGCAGCGGAGCAATGCCACACTGATCTCCTGGGAGGAAGCGGCAAAGCGTATCCGGGAGCTGTTGGAGCTGGGGCGGTATATGCCGCAAAGTGAATTGGATGAGGTCGATCACTACGAGCGGATGCGGCTTGCTGACAGCATTGCCTACACCAGCCGGGACATGACAACGGAAGCGAGAAACGCGGGATTTCTGCCGCTGGCCATGCTGGCGCAATCCGTCAAGGGCGGCTATCCGGAAACGCAGAAGCAAATTTATGAGCTTCTCTGTGCGCCGGATACGCTGCAAAAGTGCGTGGATGAATGGACGGCGTTCAACGCCGCGCTGGATGCAGGGCAAGACCTTTTGCGTTTTCGCTTTTACCGTCCGAAAGAGATACTGGAGCGGCTCCGTGATCTACAACGGGAGCCGCTTCATTTTACCGTTGCCGACGGGTTTGCTCCCGACCGGCAATTTTTTATTTCCGCCGATGAGATCGACAAGGTGCTGCGTGGATGGGACGGCAGCACCGACTATCGCCTTGGCGTGTACGCTTTTTACGCCACGCACAAGGATAAGACCGAGCGTGAAAAATACCTCAAGGATTATCACGGCGAGTACAGCGGTCATAGCGGCGGGAATGACAATCTCACCCACACCCGTGGCAAGGGCATTGAGTTCAGCCACGGCAGTATCACGGCCCCCTATGCCAAGGTCACGCTGAAATGGCCGGAGGCGGCCAAACGCATCGGGGAGCTGATCTCCCAGAACAAATTTCTCTCAGATGCCGACTGGGCGGCCATGCCGGAGTATGAGCGGAAACAGCTGGCCCGGAAGATCGTCAACTTTTTCATGGATACACCGGACGATGTGGTGCGGCCTTTTTCGCAAAACGCCATTGCGGACTATTGGGAGTGCGTAAAGGCTGTGACCGTTCAGCTCTCCGACGCCGACCGCGTGCAGGAAATTTATCAGAATATGCTCCCTGCCTGGGAAGCCACGAAAGAGGAGGATCGGCACTATACCCTGCGAAAGCAGGGCATAGAAGCCATGCGTGCCTATCTGGACGGCACCTATTCCGTGTTTGGCCTTGGGAAAACCCTGCAAACGCCAACGACCGAGGCCGTTTCCGAACGGCCGGCAGCAGAACCGGAGGTATCGGAGCCGGAACCGCCCATAGCGGAAGCGGAAACCTCAGAGATAGAACCGGCATTACCTGCCGAAGAAAAAGCTGTGCTCACAGCGCCGCAGCCCAAACGGGAGCGTATGCGGTTTGCACCGCTCTATCCGGAAATACCGACCGGGCAGCGGCACGACTTTCACATCACGGATCGGGAGCTGGGCGTGGGCAGCAAGGCGGAAAAGTATGCGTCCAATGTGGCGGCGATCCGCACTCTGCAAGCAGTGGAAAGCGAAAACCGGCTGGCGACGCCGGAGGAACAGGAAACCCTTTCCTGCTATGTGGGCTGGGGCGGCCTTGCCGACTGCTTCGATGAAAAGCACAGCCGGTACGCCGAGCTGAAAGCGCTGCTCACCGAGGAGGAATATGCCGCCGCCCGTGCCAGCAGCCTGACCGCTTTTTATACCCCGCCCGTTCTCATCGACGCCATCTACCAGGCGCTGGCACAGATGGGCTTGGAAAGCGGCAACCTGTTGGAGCCTGCCTGCGGCATTGGCAACTTTATGGGAATGCTGCCGGACAGCATGAGGGATTGCAAGGTCTACGGCGTGGAGCTGGACAGTATTTCCGGCCGCATCGCCCGACAGCTTTATCAGAACAGCCGGATCGCTGTCACCGGCTATGAAAAGGCGGAGATACCGGACAGCTTTTTTGACGCAGCAGTGGGCAATGTGCCGTTTGGAAATATCAAGGTCGTTGACCGGCGCTACGACAAGCATCACTGGCTCATTCACGACTATTTTCTCGGAAAGACGCTGGACAAGATACGTCCGGGCGGCGTGATCGCCTTCATCACCTCAAAGGGCACGATGGACAAGGAAAGCCCTGCCGTGCGGAAATATCTGGCCCAGCGGGCCGACCTCATCGGGGCGATCCGCCTGCCCAATACGGCCTTCAAGGCCAGCGCCGGAACAGATGTGACCAGCGACATTCTCTTCCTCCAGAAGCGTGACCGCATTGTGGACATCGAACCGGATTGGGTGCATCTGGACACGGATGAAAACGGCATCCGCATGAACAGCTATTTCGTCCGGCATCCGGAAATGGTGCTGGGCGAGATGGCCATGGAGAGCACTCAATACGGCATGGACAGCGTGTGCAAGCCCTATGAAAATGCCGATCTTGCCGATCTTCTGAGCGAAGCGGTATCGGGGCTTCATGCACAGATCCCCACCTATGAGCAGGACGGGCCGGAGGAGGAAGATTTATCCATTCCCGCCGACCCGAATGTGCGTAATTACAGCTTTACCAGCGTAGACGGCAAGCTGTATTTCCGCATTGACAGCCGCATGGAGCCGGTCGAACTGCCGCTGACCACCGAGAACCGAGTGCGCGGCATGATCGCCCTGCGGGACTGCACCCGTCAGCTCATCGAGTACCAGGCGGAGAACCATCCCGATGAGATCATCCGGCGCGAGCAGGAGAAGCTGAACGGGCTGTACGATGCCTATGTCAAAAAATACGGGCGGCTTTACACCCGCGGCAACAACCTTGCCTTTTCGGATGACAGCAGCTATCCGCTGCTGTGCTCGTTGGAGGTGCTGGACAACGAAGGCAATTTCGCCCGCAAGGCGGATATGTTCACCAAGCGCACCATTCGCCCGCATGAGCCGGTCACGCAGGTGGATACGGCATCGGAGGCGCTGGCGGTATCTCTCTCCGAAAAAGCGCAGG
>OICT01001073.1_pt1 | contig 11353 bp, 9 predicted proteins | sample 1581331 | NCBI WGS metagenome assembly OICT01 (sample SAMEA3882544, study PRJEB24775) | human gut metagenome | biome: human-associated habitat; feature: intestine environment; material: feces | place: Netherlands | collected 2009/2010 | reverse complement strand
GTGGACATTTCTGCTGAAAAAGGCAGGTGTTGGAGCTACACTTATTGTCGTAAACAATCTGATGCCTGTATTGATGGGCATATTTACCGGATGGTTTGAAAAATGGTATCCTGCAAGGCTCGCAAGAGGCTCAAAAAAGCAGTAATTCGTAAGATTTTTTTAATATTTTATGTATTCTATTTACTTTAGGTGGATAGAAGAGTACTCTTTAGAAAACGTACTCATAGCAGTGCTTATAAATAAAGAAAGAGGTATATCATAATGAAGAAAAAACTGATTACAATTGTAATAGGAGCTATGCTTTGCGCCGGCTTGTTTGCAGGCTGCGGACAGAGCGATACAAAGCAGGATAAGGCAGCAGGCACCGAAAGTGCAAAGCAGGCTGATACCAAGGATGAAGGTGAAAAGGGCTCACAGGAAGAGAAGGAGCTTACAGGAACAATCGATGACATAAAGGACTTCATGTTTGTAGTGACTGATGATAAGGATATACCATACAGCTTTACCTTCGATGAGAAGCCTGACGGACTTGAGGGTGTTGCAAGCGGAGATAAGGTGACTGTAAAATATACCGGAACTATTTCAGAGGTGGATCCGTTTGAGGGAAAGATAATATCTGTTGAGAAGGCAGAATAAGGACAATAAGCAGGGAAGGATAGGAGCTTTGTGAAAGGGCAAAAGGCATATGGAGTGATTCAATAATTGAAGTGTTATAAGGCAATAAAAAAGAACTCTTTGAGAGCAATGTCATTAAGTTAAGAATTTTGACATAATTATAAAACACATCATATTTGCAATTGTTTGATAAATATGATGTGTTTTTTTCTTTTATCTATTTTGTAGCACAACAAAAAGACAGATTGTTTATCTGTCAAAAAAAACTTATAATTATCTATGATTAAGCCACTCTATATAGAAAGCTTACAGATGCCTGGGGTTTGACTTTGCGAGGGTCTTTTCGACCAGGTCTTACTGGTAATACATGCTTTTCTATTAGGTTAATCACATCAGGTGGACTAAGATTGCGTTTATTACGGAGATATTCTCTACAAATATAAATGGCGATTGTAAAGTTCACCTGTTTTGTTTTATCATTGTTTTTCATTTGTTTTATTACATGTGTTGTTATTAATTCGCAATAGTTATACAAAAGTAATCGTGCATATATTTCTTGTTTAATAAAATCTGGTTTTCGTGCATGGAAACTTGTTAATCCTATGGCATATTTTAATTCTCTGAATGAAGTTTCTATTCCCCATCTCAAATGATAGATTTCCTTTATTTTTTTTACATCAAAAATATTTCTATCAAGATTTGTAATTATTATTTCATAAGAATTAGACCCTATAGGAAATCTAATAATACGAAATGATAATTCGTATGTTTTATCACTTTTTCGTGGAAGATAATCAAACACTTGATTTACAGGCATCCACTTATAGCCTGCATTTTTTGTGGTCTTTGTATTTTTCCTCGAAAAAATCTGAGTGATATCTATATCAAACTCATCATTTGGAGGAAGATTTAACCCAGATGCAATTCCATTACTATTTTTATCTTTGACACGTATAGCGAATTTCCATCCTTTTTCAATTGCATGTGCAAAAATGTTATAGTTTTCATATCCTCTATCAGCAACAAGAATAACATTCTCTAGTTTTGATCTGTCAATCATTGTTGCACATGCTCTAAACTCGTTGTAATCCGCTGCTGTTTGCACTAAAACATCGGTGTATATACGATTCAAAACATCATAAAAGGCATTTAGATGTAGTTTATTAACAATTGAACCATGCTGATTACGTTCCCAAAAAGTTTCTGGATCCTTTTGATTGGTTGCAATGGTCAAGTTACTTCCATCACATGCAATTAAACGATAACCATGATAATTATTAGTAGTTGGAAGGTTGTCATCCGTAAAAGATTTAAACAAATATTCAAAAGCCTCTGGAAGTACTTTTGAACGTTGTTGCGTAAATGCTGACACAGACGGAGTATTTTTGTTAAAATCAAAGAAATCAAGTAGTTCTTTACTCATAGTAGCTCCACCCGAATTCATCATGATTCCTATAAAAGTTTTGAAATCAATTTTCCGTTTTCGAGAGAAATCGACATTGGGGTTTCGAAGAAATAAACATGGATTGTTAGCTAATTCCGAAATATGATTCTTTAGAGAATCTGAAACTTGATTAATATAATTGCTCATATGCGTTACCTCCTTGCAATCAAGATGTTCTTAATTACAAGGGCCGCTTTCGCTACCTCATTATCATTCAATAGCGAAAGCGGCCGCACATTTCGAATCATATGTCAAGCATTTATTACAAAATAAAAAGACCCTAGCATCATTTCTGATGCTAAGATCTTGATTGGTCATCTTAACTTAATGACATTGCGCGTCTGCGCTTCTTTTTTATGTATCCTTTACCCATTCAGTCCCATCGCCCGTGCGATCATGGCAAGAAGAAACAGGTGTGCCGGATAGAATATGTAGAAGAAATACTTCATCTGTTTTCCCCTGGTTCCATTGTAAAAATAAATCGGTATCATATCTAAAAATGCTGCCGCTTCAATGATACTTGCCAGCAGGATTAAAACCAGAACACCGATACCCATTCCCTTCACTTTCTTCGGATAAAACATGTAAATTGCAAAAATTGTCACAATTCCCGACAAATCGTAATCTGTACGGAAAAGAAGTGCCAGAAATCCCCCGGCTGCAACTGTCACAATGATAAGAATCACACGGATGGCTGCTGCTTTTTCCCCGTAAACATCCGCCACAAACTTCTGCCTTATCTTTTCAACACCCCAGATCACCAAAAGTCCGAACAGCAAAGTAAAAAAGACATTGTTGCTGGAAAAATCCCACATTCTCCTGCTGAATGCCAGGTCAAACGGAACCTCGGAAATCAGGGCAAACAAAAAAAGCCTTCCCGCATATTTTGCCCTGCTACGTGTATGATAAAATCCTTCTACCAGAAGAAAACAGTAAATCGGAAACGCCAGTCTTCCAATGATGCGCATGAAAAATGCGGGGGCTTCTAATCCCGGAATCTGTTCTAAAATAACGGCTGACGTGTGATCAATCAGCATGGAAATTACAGCAATCAGCTTTAACCAATAGCCGGAAATCCCCGGTTGTTTTGTTTCCATAACCATTCTCCTTTTTATCATTATTTTGCAAGAAGCTGTTGAATTTCTTCTTTATATGGAGGAATCGTCTTTTTTGTCTCCCCCTCTGCACAAAGCCATGGCGTTTCCAAAATCTTTGGAATTTCCATAAAACGTGGATCATGAACCAGACGATGCAACGTCTCAAATCCAATGGTTCCCTGCCCGATATTGGCATGACGGTCTTTGTGTGCCCCAAGTGGATTTAAACTGTCATTGATATGAAAGACCGCAATCTGATCCAGCCCGATCACCTGATCAAAATGTTTAAAAACACCATCGTAATCATGCACCAGATCATACCCGGCATCGTTTACATGACAGGTATCAAAACAGACTCTTAACCGTTCCTTTTTGTGCACTCCGTCATAGATTGCCCTAATCTCTTCAAACGTTCTTCCAATCTCGCTGCCTTTTCCTGCCATCGTTTCCAACGCAATAAACACATCATCCCCGTTGGCATCAAGCACCATATTCAGTCCCCGGACAGTCTGTGCAATTCCTGCCTCCGCCCCCGCGTCTAATGCAGATCCCGGATGCAGTACCAGAATTTTACTGCGCATGGCAGCCGTGCGCCGGATCTCTTTTTCCAAAAATTCCACAGCAAGCTCAAATGTCTCCGGCTTTACCGTATTGGCAAGATTGATGATATACGGTGCATGAACCACGATTTCCCGGATTCCGGCCTTTGTGGCATACTCCCAGCCCGCCTCAATATTTAAGTCTTTGATTTCTTTTCTCCGGGTATTCTGCGGTGCCCCTGTGTAGAGCATCAGCACATTTGCTCCATAACGCTCCGCTTCCTTCACGGATGCCAGAAACATCTCTTTTCCTGCCATTCCCACATGAGAGCCTATTTTAATTTCTTCCATTTTATATGTCCTCTGCTTTCAGCTTTTTCTTCTGCTGATGTGCAGTAATTGCGATCAGCAGATTTTGCGGAATAAATCTTCCGCATATCGTTGCTGCCTTGATTTCAGTCGTCGGAACAATGAGCACTTTGCGTCTTTTCATCTGCTTTAATGCATATCCGGCGCAATACTCCGGTGTGATTCCGGCCAGTGCAAATTCAACATTTGCCACTTCATTGAATTCCGTATTCACCGGACCCGGACACAATGCCCCTACATACACCCGGCTGCCTCTCTGCTTCAGTTCCAGCGCCACTGCCCGCGTCAGACTCGCCATATAGGCTTTGGTCGCATAATAGGTGGCCATATAAGGGCCTGCCGGAAGCAGTCCTGCCGAAGAAGCGACATTTAAAATGTAACCGCCCTCCTGCTTTTCCATGCGGCGAAGCATCAGTTTCATCAAAAGATGCATGGCCTTGACATTCACATCAATCATCTGCATTTCCTTCTCTGCATCTGTCTCGAGAAAACTGCCGCAATCCCCAAAACCGGCATTGTTGATCAATATTCCGACCGGAACCGGCTCCAGCTGCTGCATCAGACGGTAACACGCTTCTTTTTCGGACAAATCTGCCGTGATAACCATGCTTTCCGTCCCACTTTTTTTCAATTCATCCGCCAGTGCCTGCAGCCGGTTTTCCCGTCGCGCAACCAGTACCAGACGGTATCCTTCTACCGCGAGCTGTCTTGCAAATGCCATACCAATTCCAGAGCTTGCCCCTGTAATAACTGCATATGTTTTTTTCATTTTACATCCTCCTAAAGCATAATGAGTATAACACAGCAGCCCCCGGTTGTCTAATAAAATCAGGGCTTACAGAGGTTTCCCCCTGTAAGCCCTATGGCAGAAAATGAGTATAAAACGATTGTTTTAAGGTTCTGGCTTATTTCACCTTTACCTTCATCTTTACTGTTTTCTTGGTTCCGTCTTTTAATGTAACCTCTGCGGTCACTTTTCCGGTTCCTTTCTTCTTTCCGGTAATCTTTCCATTTTTATTTACGGAAACCACAGACTTCTTGGAAGACTTATAGGTAATCTTTGCCACGTTTTCCATATTCAGTTTCTTGCTCCACTGGAATACGGTTGTCTTTTTTACACCAATATTTACTGTGCTCTTTGCAGGTGCGATAGTCTTTGCAATCTGCTTTGCAGCTGCCTTAACTTCTGCCTGTGTCTTTAAGACGTATACGCCACGGTCTTTGAAAGTCAGTGATACGGAACCGTCCTTTGTAACCTTATACGATTTCTTATTCACAAGAACCAGTTCTCCGGTCTTTTCGTCTTTCTTCATGACTGCAAGTTTTGCACCTGCTTTGACGTCTGCTGCATTTACCTGTACGGTGTATGCAGCGGTTCCATCTGCTTTCTTGACTTCCTGTGTGATGGTTACGTCTTTCGTTCCGGCAGCTTCTGTTACAGCTTGGATCACATCGGCATTTACGGTTGCTTTCACGCCTGTTTTGCTTGTCTTTCCAGTTGCTGCTACTGCTGCCTCTGCGGTTACTTTTCCGCTTGCATCCTTTGTGACTGTTACGGTTGCAGTCGTTCCTTCCGGAAGTTTTTCTGCAGGAATAACGATCGTTGTTGTATCCTTTTTGGTATCTTCAGAAGGCTTGGTTTCGGTTGTTGTGCTTCCACTGGAAGAACTTCCACCGGTAGATCCGCCGTTTGTACTTGAATTATTTTTCAGAACAACGGTACCACCATCTGTTGCCGCTGGAATGATCACTTTAATCTTTCCGTTACTTACCGTATATGTTTTTCCAGAATACAGATCTGCTCGCCGATAAATTTGAATCCTGTCAGCACTTCAATTAATTCAACGCCGTATTTTTCAGCAATTTTCTTAATTATATCTGTCGTAACAATTGTCTTAACAGTTATCGGATTTTTAGGCATAGTACCCTGTCTTGTTCTTTCACTGCAAATATATTCAAGCAGCATAGCTCCGACCTCATTACCGCTAAACAAAACGTAATCGCCGTTTTCGTCAGGAACAGCAATTCCCACACGGTCACAGTCAGGGTCTGTAGCAAGAAGAAGGTCAGGCTTTACCTCATCGCATAGCTTAAGACCAAGTTCCAAAGCTTCCCTGATCTCCGGATTAGGATACGGACAGGTTGTAAAATTACCGTCGGGCATTTCCTGTTCCGGAACAACAGTAACATTTTTTATTCCGATTTTATTGAGAATATGTCTTACCGGCTTGTTTCCTGTTCCGTTCAAAGGAGTATAAACAACCTTCAGACCGCTGTCTGCTACCAGATTGGTATTCAGTCCTTGCGCAAGCACATTTTCATAGAATTTATCAATAACGCTCTGCCCGATATATTCGACCATTCCCGATTCAACAGCGTCATCAAATTTGATATGCTTTACTCCGTCGAACATATCAAGCGCATTAACTTTTTTAATGACCGTTTCAGCGTCCGTTAGATTAAGCTGACAGCCGTCTGCTCCATAAGCCTTATATCCATTGTATTTTGACGGATTATGACTGGCCGTTACCATAACTCCCGCCTGACAGTTCAGTTCTCTGACCGCAAACGAGAGCATAGGAGTAGGCATAAGCTCGCCGTATATGTAAACGTGAATACCGTTTGCAGCAAATACTCCTGCGGCAGCTTTTGCAAAAACGTCAGATTTAATACGGCTGTCATAAGCAATAGCAACACTAGGCTTATCAAAGGCTTCATTGATATAATCAGCAAATCCCTGAGTAGCTCTTCTTACAGTATAAATATTCATTCTGTTAGTGCCTGCACCAATTACGCCTCTCAGGCCGCCTGTTCCGAACTCAAGATTACGGTAAAATCTATCATTAATACCCTCGGAATCATCGGCAACTGAAATAAGCTCCTGCTTTAAATCAGGATCATCAACTGCTTTTTCACACCAAAGGCTGTAAAGTTCATTAATATTCATGCTAAAACCTCCTGAAATTAAAAGTGGTTATCCACTAATAACATAATCATATTTATTATACCATAATTTTCTCAAAATGGGAAGAGTTTTATAAAAAAATGATAATTTAATAATTTTGTTTTAAATAATCAATAACTTTTATAAAAAGTTAAATTACCTTAGTTGTCCATTCCTCCAAATTCCAGACGTCCGTTACAATATCCATATAAAATTCCGGTTCATGACTAACCAGAACGACAGTACCTCTGTAAGCTGCCACAGCACGCTTAAGTTCTTCTTTAGCATCTGTATCAAGATGATTGGTAGGTTCGTCCAGTACCAAAAGATTACATGGTCTTAACATAAGTTTGCAAAGTCTAACCTTTGCGTTTTCACCGCCTGAAAGTACACGTACCTGTGAAGTAATATGTTCGGTAGTAAGACCGCATCTTGCCAGAGCCGCCCGAACCTCCGCATTAGTCATAGCCGGATATTCGTCCCATATTTCCTGAAGCGCAGTTTTTTCTGAAGCTATTTCCTCTTGCTCGAAATAGCATATTTCAGTAAATTGATCAAGCTTAACGCTTCCTTCCACAGACGGAATAATTCCAAGCATTGTTTTTAAAAGAGTCGACTTTCCAAGTCCGTTAACGCCCTTAATTGCAATTTTTTTATTACGTTCTACCTGAAAACTCATGGGTCTGGTCAAGGGTTCCCCATATCCGAGAACAAGATTTTCAGCGTCAATTACTACCTTCCCGGTAGTTCTTGCAGATTGAAAATCAAAGGACGGTTTAATTTTTTCCTTTGCCAGAGTAATAACATCCATTTTATCAAGCTTTCTCTGACGTGAACGCGCCATATTTGCTGTAGCGGCTCTCGCTTTGTTCCGAGCCACAAAATCCTGCAAGTTTGCAATTTCCTTTTGCTGTTTTTCATAAGCCTGTTCAAGCTGCTGCTTTTTCAGCGCATACATACGCTGAAAATTTTCATAATCGCCTGTATAACGTGTCAAAACAGCATTTTCTACATGATAAATAACATTTACAACACTGTTTAAAAACGGAATATCATGGGAAACCAATATAAATGCATTTGAATAATTCTGAAGAAAATTCTTCAACCAGTTAATATGATTTTCATCAAGAAAATTAGTAGGCTCATCAAGAATCAGAATCATAGGGTTTTCCAAAAGTACTTTTGCAAGCAGTACCTTTGCACGCTGACCGCCGGACAGCTCTGAAACATCACGGTCGAGACCGATCTCGCCAAGTCCCAGACCGTTAGCATATTCGGAAATACGGCTGTCTATAGTATAGTACCCATTAGTTTCCAGAATATCCTGAATTTCTCCTACAGATTCCATCATTTCATTCATTTCTTCTTCAGTGCAGTCTGACATTTTATCATAAAGCTCCAGCATTTCCTGTTCAAGTCCGCTTAAATGACGAAATGCATCTTTTAAAACGTCGTATATAGTTTTTCCTTTTTCAAGCGTACTGTACTGGTCAAGATAGCCGGTAGTAATATGGCGGCACCATTCTATCTTTCCCTCATCCGGCATAAGCTTACCTGTAATTATATTCAAAAAAGTAGATTTACCCTCGCCGTTAGCGCCTACAAGTCCTACATGCTCTCCTTTAAGAAGCCGAAACGAAGCGTCATCGAGAATTTGTCTTGCGCCGAAACCATGTGTTACATGTTCAACATTTAATATACTCATTTATTTTACATTTGCCTCTTTCTTATAAAATAATATTATACCATAATACTTAATTTTTATCAAGTTATTTTTTACTCCAATTCAAAAGCTCCGGTATAAAGCTGATAATACTGACCTTTCATAGCAATAAGTGCGTCATGATTTCCCCGTTCTATAATATTTCCGTGGTCAAGTACTATAATAACATCAGAATTTTTAACTGTTGACAGACGGTGAGCGATAACAAATACCGTTCTTCCTTCCATAAGAGCGTCCATACCCTTCTGTACAATAGCTTCCGTTCTGGTATCAATAGACGAGGTCGCCTCGTCAAGAATCATAACCGGAGGATCGGCAGCCGCCGCACGGGCAATAGATAACAACTGACGCTGTCCCTGAGAAAGATTAGCTCCGTTACCGGAAAGATAAGTCTGATATCCGTCAGGCAAACGTGTTATAAAATCGTCTGCGCCTGCCAGCTTTGCGGCGGCAATACATTCCTCATCCGTTGCGTCAAGCTTGCCGTAGCGTATATTTTCCATAACCGTACCTGTAAATAAATTTGTTTCCTGTAAGACAATTCCCAGAGAACGGCGCAGATCAGCCTTTTTAATTTTATTAATATTTATACCGTCGTAACGGATTTTTCCGTCGGCAATATCATAAAAACGATTAAGCAGATTAGTAATGGTAGTCTTTCCTGCGCCTGTTGCGCCGACAAAAGCCACCTTTTGTCCCGGCTTTGCATAAATGCTGACATTTTTCAGCACTGTTTTCCCCTCTGTATATGCAAAATCTACATCAAACAAACGAACGTCTCCGGTCAGCTTGGTATATGTAACAGTTCCTTCGGCAGTATGCGGATGCTTCCATGCCCATAATCCGGTTCTTTCTGAGCATTCGGTAAGAACTCCGTTTTCCTCCTTTGCATTTACCAAAGTAACGTATCCGTTATCCTGTTCCGGCTGCTCATCCATCAAATTAAAAATACGTTCCGTACCCGCCATTCCCATAACAACGGCATTGACCTGATTGGAAACCTGATTGATATTTCCGGCAAACTGCTTGGTCATATTAAGAAACGGTACTATAATACTAATGCTTACCGCCATACCTGAAACGCTAATATTAGGCACATCTAAAACCAGAAGTATTCCGCCTGCAACAGCAACGATAACATATAAAACGTTCCCTATATTATTCAGAATCGGCATTAAAATATTTGCATATCTGTTAGCCTTTTGGGATTCATAAAAAAGCTTTTCATTAAGCCTGTCAAAATCCGCTTTGCTTTCTTCTTCATGGCAGAATACCTTTACGACCTTCTGACCGTTCATTATTTCCTCGGCAAACCCCTCAACCTTTCCGAGCGCCGTTTGCTGACGAAAGAAATATTTTGCCGAACCGCCGCCGATTTTCTTTGTAATAAAATACATAATTACAACGCCCGTCAAAACAACTAAGGTCAGCCATAAACAGTAATAGATCATAAGACATAAAACTGTAATAACTGAAATTGAAGAAATAAGCAGCTGCGGAAAGCTTTGAGAAATCATCTGCCTGAGAGTATCTATATCATTTGTATAACGGCTCATAATGTCGCCGTGATTGTTCGTATCAAAATATTTTATAGGCAGTCTCTGCATTCCGTTGAACATTTTTTCACGCAGTTTTTTGAGAGTACCCTGAGTCATAATTGCCATAAGCTGATTATACGCAAAGCCTGCCGTCAGCGACAAAATATAGAATACGACCAGAATTCCCACATAAAGAAAAACTTTTGAGCTTACTGCCTCCCAATCGCCGTTTTGCCAGTTTTCTTCTACGACTGCAATGATGTTCTGCATAAATATTGCCGGAACAGAGCTGACTACCGCACTGAACACAATACATATAACCGTAACCGGCAGCATAACAGGATAAAAGCCATGCATAGTTTTAAGCAGCCGTCCGATAACTCCTTTTTTTACATTTTTATTCTTCATTATTGTCACCTGCCTTGTTCTGAGAAGTATAAATTTCACGATATATTGCATTGCTTTCAAGCAGTTCTTTATGAGTTCCCACAGCGCTGATTTTTCCGCCGTCCATAACGATAATTCTATCTGCATCTTCAACCGAAGCAGTACGCTGAGCAATTATTATTTTTGTTGTTTCAGGAATATACTCCCTCATGGCTTTTCTGATGCCGGAATCCGTTTTTGTATCTACAGCACTGGTAGAATCGTCCAATATCAGGATTTTCGGTTTTTTCAGCAAAGCTCTTGCAATACAAAGTCTTTGCTTCTGTCCTCCGGATACATTTGCACCGCCCTGTTCTATATATGTATCATAACCGTCGGGAAACTGTGAGATAAATTCATCTGCACATGCAAGTCGGCAGGCTTCCTTTAATTCTTCATCAGAAGCATTTTTATTTCCCCAACGAAGATTTTCCTTGACCGTACCGGAAAACAGAATATTTTTTTGTAATACTACTGCTACCTGATTTCTGAGAGTTTCCAGATCGTAGCTTCGCACATCTATACCTCCGACCTTAACAGTACCCTCCGTAGCGTCGTACAGACGGGAAATAAGCTGTATAAGCGTCGATTTTGACGAACCGGTACCTCCGATAATACCTATAGTTTCCCCTGACTTAATTTTCAGATTTATATCTGC
>OICT01001067.1_pt1 | contig 11371 bp, 10 predicted proteins | sample 1581331 | NCBI WGS metagenome assembly OICT01 (sample SAMEA3882544, study PRJEB24775) | human gut metagenome | biome: human-associated habitat; feature: intestine environment; material: feces | place: Netherlands | collected 2009/2010 | reverse complement strand
CCAAGCGTACAGTGAATTTTCTTTTCCATCTGTATACTTAAAGGGCATTATAACCCGCAAATCTGATCCGGTTTTTTTGCGTATGCATGACAATCGCCTTCCAAGATGAAAATAAACCAAAACAGTTTGGCGGTAAATTTGCCTGATGGCTCAGCGTTGATTTATCAGGCGCTGCATTTGGCCAAATCACTGCCGTTTACGGACACATCGATAAAAATGAGCATGCTGTCCGTAAATGACTTGCTCGAAAAATGGTGATTACGGACAAAATGGTCAAAAACAGCCGTTTGTCCGTAAAAATTCAGACGTTTCGGACCCGATTTTACGGACAAATGCTCCAAAAAGCGGCTTGTGTCCGTAAATCATCATCATAATGGCCAAAAATTTACGGACAAATCACCGGGAAATGACGGTTTGTCCGTAAAATGCGTTTTGATTACGGACAAATCAGCAAAAATTGACGCTTTGTCCGTAAATTTGAGTGAGATCTTGACTGGATTAGTTGAGCAGCACTGTATTTAAAAAATGCCGGACAAAACCAGTCGCAAATCGACCGTATTGTCCAGCATTCAATCAAAAGCCTCTTTTTATAATTGCCGCTGACGATCTTCAAGAAAACCGATCATGGCGCTGACGCCTTTTTGAATCGCTTCTTCTTTTGGCGCAAGATGTTCTGAGTGCAGCGAATAAGGCGAATCTACGCCAAGCCAAAACATCGTTCCCGGAATCTTGGAAATCAAAAATCCGAAATCTTCGCCCGTCATGGCCGGCTTTGTTTCGATGAATTCGACGTCTTTATTTTCTTTCATGTATGAAATAAAGTTTTTCGTCGTTTCATCGTTGTTTTCAACCGGCAGATATCCGCCCTGATGCAGATCAAGTTCAAGCTCGCAGTCAAAACTTTTGGCCACGCCTTCTGCAATCGCGCGCACGCGTTCTTGAATCTTCAAATTGTTGACTTGAGTCAAAGCGCGAATCGTCCCGTCGATTTGACATGATCCGGCAATCACGTTGCCCGTCGTTCCCGCTTCAAAGTGACCAAGAGTCACGACGCCCGATTCGATCGGATCAATGTTGCGGCTGACGATCGTTTGAATCTGATTTACGAACTGAGCGCCACAAACGACCATATCGTTTGCAAGATGCGGAAATGCAGCGTGTCCGCTCTTTCCGATGAACTTGGCATGAATTTCGCAGGTTCCGGCAAAAAGAGTTCCCATGCAGCAGCCGATTGCTCCCGCCGGAAGCTGCGGGTTGTCATGAAATGCGTAAATTTCATCAGGCATCCATTCGTCAAGCTCCCCGCTTTCGTAAAGCTGCTTGCCGCCGCTTGCATTTTCTTCTGCCGGCTGAAAAATAAACGTCATGTCGCACTTCGGCTGATGTTCTGCAAAATAGCTCAAAATACCCAGGCAGACGGTCATGTGAATGTCATGTCCGCAAGCATGCATCCGCCCCTTATGCTTTGATGAAAACGGCAAGCCGGTTTTTTCCTCAACCGGCAGGCCGTCGATATCCGTCCGGTATCCGATCGTTGTCTGTCCTTTTGATCCTGTCAAATGCACGATAATCGCTGTTTTCCATGTTTTAATTTTCATGAAATCATGTGGAAATTTTTCAATAATTGACAAAAGTATTTTTTGCGTTTCAAATTCTTCCATTCCGATTTCAGGAATCTGATGCAATTTCCTTCTGATTTCAATTAATTCTTTTTCTGAAAGTGCCATCTTCGTCACCTTTTCCGTATAAATATCTAAAAAAGCCCCATTGCAGGGGCCGCATCTCAAAAATATCAGAGCTTGCGCAAATCATCGACAAGTTCGATCTTGTCTTCTTTAACTTCGGAAACGTCCTTGACTTTCTTTGCAGGCATCCCCATTACGACCGTATGCGGCGCAACGTCTTTCGTCACGACGGCACCGGCACCGACAACGGCACCTTTGCCGACGCGAACGCCTTCCAAAACAACCGCATTGGCACCGATCAAAACGTCGTCTTCGATAACGACCGGTTGAGCAGAAGGTGGTTCGACCACGCCGGCAAGCACGGTTCCCGCACCAATGTGGCAGTTTGCGCCAACGATTGCGCGTCCGCCCAAAATGGCACCCATGTCGATCATCGAGCCCGGTCCGATTTCTGCGCCGATGTTGATTACGGCACCCATCATGATGACTGCATTGTCACCGATTTCGACTTGATCGCGAATAATGGCACCCGGTTCGATTCGAGCGTTGAATTTTTTCTTGTCAAGCAACGGAACACCGGTATTGCGTCCGTCGTTTTCAACGTGATATCCGGTAATTTCAGAATGATCCTTTAAAAATTTTTCCGCATCTTTCCAGTCGCCGAACAAAACGCCGGCCTTGTCGCCAAAATAAGCATCGAGCTCTTCCGGAACCTCAAGCGAGGCCAGGTCACCTTTGACGTAGACCTTGACGGGAGTCTTCTTTTTTGATTCGGCAATTGTTTTGATGATGTCATGTGCATCTAATTTTGGCATCAATTCCACTTCCTTTGCATTATTTACTTATCATTATAACTTAAATCTGCTTTTGTGCCTATTTTTTCATCAACGAAATCCGGATTTGGCGTAACCAGATATTGTTTTTCAAGATCGTGAATCATGTAGTTGACGCTCTTCATGATCTCACGACGGGTTACGATTCCGGTAAAGCACCCTTCGTCATCAACGACCACCAAAAAAGGCTGGTCGATGAGAAGATGCATGATTTCTTCAATGTTATAAGGCAAGGTGATTACCGGAACGTCTTTTTGCATCACTTCTTTGACTTTCATCCTGCTTAGTCTGCTCGGATCGATTCCGTTGAGTCCAAGCATCGTATCCGTAATCATTGCCAGGGAAAGCAAGCCTTTGAAGTGCTGTTCGCTGTCCAAAACGGGAATCTTGGCATATTTGACCTTGGTAAGCACGAGAAAAGCGTGATCCAAGTGATTGTCTTCCTGAACGTTTGCAACGATTTCAGAAGGAATCAGGAATTTGGATTCACGTTCTTCGATCATCCTCTGTGCAGCTTTTGCGATCATAATTTCACATCCCAAATTCGTTTATATTACCATTGTAGTTTATTTTGGCGAAAATAACAGCAATAACGGAAATTCTTAGCAAAGATATAATTTTAGTGCCTTTTTCCTTATGCAAAAGAGCCAGCGATCTTATTGCATATTAATTATGCTTTTCCGTTTTCTTAAATTTTTCACCAAAAATTGTTGAAAATCATTGAAAACCTTATTGACAATAGTTTTTTCTATGATTATCATTGTTAGAGTGTATCACTTATTTTTTATAAATTTTGGAGGATGAAATGACTTTTTCATTAGCAACAAGACTTGCCGCTGAATTTTTCGGCACGGCTATCATGATTATTTTGGGCAACGGTTCGGTTGCCGACGTTGAGTTAAAGGGGACGAAGGGAACAAAAAGCGGTTGGATCACAATCTCTGTCGGTTACGGTTTTGCCGTTATGATTCCTGCGTTGATGTTTGGCTCTGTTTCAGGCAACCACATCAACCCGGCATTTACTCTTGGCTTGGCTTTTGCGGGCGCATTCCCGTGGCACGAAGTACTTCCATATATCGCAGCTCAATTAATCGGGGCTGCAGTTGGTCAATTGGTCGTATGGATCTGTTTCAAGCCTCACTATGATATGACGGAAAATCCCGATGCCATCTTGGGCACGTTCTCGACGAGCGATGCTACGGGCAACAAGCTCAACGGTTTTGTCAACGAATTCTTTGGAACGTTTACCCTGGTCTTCGGTGCTCTTGCAATCACGCATGCGCCAATCTTCGAACACGGCAACCAAGGCGCCGGCTTCATCGGCATCGGCCTTTTGGTAATGGTTATCGTTACTTCGTTCGGTGGCCCGACAGGTCCTGCGTTGAACCCTGCTCGTGACATTGCTCCGCGTTTGGTTCACCAATTCCTACCTATTCCGCACAAAGGCAGCTCACAGTGGGATTATTCATGGATTCCGGTCGTTGCGCCTATTTTGGCCGGCATCTGCGGTGCATTGCTTTATAAGGCTATCTTCGGACTTTAATATTAACATTCAGACATCTGGGATCGAGATTTTTTCTCGGTCTCTTTTTTTGTGAAATGCAGTGCTGCCGTTTCTCTGCATTTCAACATGGTTATGATTGGGTTTTGCTATAATTTCTGTTAAAATTCTGCTACAATATTAATATAATTACTGAAAGTGAAGGTGATGACCGTGTCAATTCGTTATGGTATCCTGGGTCCAATTGAATCTTCGAGCTGGTTCGTCAAAGCGGTAGCGTCGAGTCCGAACAGTGAAATCGTTGCGCTTGCCTGCGAAAAAACAAAGGAAAAGCAAAATCTCATCAATGTCCCGGTTTTTGAAAGCTATTCGGAACTTTGCCAAAGTCCGGACGTTGATGTAATTTTTGTTCCGACATCAAACACAAATCACTATGAAGGAGCAAAACTTGCGCTTGAAAACAAAAAGCACGTTTTGATCGATAGCCCATTCACCAAACACAAAGTCGGGGCAAACGAATTGTTTCTGCTTGCTGAAAGACAGAGCTGCTTTTTGATGGAAGCACAACAGACCGTTTTTCTGTCGGCTTATGCCCGCATCAAAGAAATGATTGCAAATGAAGAAATCGGAACAATCTGCTACGTTGAAAGTCGCACCCACCTTCCATATGATGCTGCCTGGACGCGCTCGCTTGAACGAGGAGGCGGAGCATTAAACCTCGGGGGAGCTTATCCGCTCACCTTGATTCCGTTTCTCTTGGAGACTGAACCGACTGACTGGTCAGGACTTGGCGTCAACAAGGTCGGCGAAGCAGATACCCGCTGTACTTTGAACTTTCGTTGCGGAAACGTTTTGGTCAACAACGTCATCAGTCTTGACTTTGACCTTGACGACAAATTGACGATCGTCGGTACAAATGGCAAAATCGTCATTCAAAATTACCTTGATCCGTTTGCCGTCATCGTGATGACGCCAAACGGAACCAAACGCTTGACGAACCAAAATGAGCTTGATGCAGGCATCAACGTGCTTAACCACGTTTCGGACTGCATCTCTTCCCAAAAAACGTCAAGTCCGGTTCTCACGAAAAAAATCACGGTCAAAACCGTTGAAATCATCAGCAGCCTTTATAGCCAATGGTATGGCGATCCGCTTAACTGATTTTAAAAGGTCCCGTCTTACTCTTGAATTTAACGAATGCCGAACGAATGCAGTCGACTTTGACTGGATTTGTCCGGCATTTTTTGATACATGTATTTTGACAAATGAAGCGCCGCTAAATCAGTGCTCCAAGGGTTTACCGACAGACTCTTTTTAGTTGATTCCATCACGGAAGAAAAATTGTCGTGCATACGAAAAACCCGGATTGACTTTGCAATTGATTGCAAATCATCCGGGTTTTCAATTTGAGACATAGTTTTTTCAATCTCTTTTATTTCAGCAGCTGATGCAGACTGGACAACAGAAAAACGATTGACGGAAGCAAATTGTTTAAGAAATGCAGCGAAATATTGGCTGCCAGATTTTTTTCCTTGTTGTACGTTGCCGCCAGAATAATTCCCATCACCACGTACATCAACCAACTGATGAAATTCGTCGATGCATGAATCGATCCGAAAATCAATCCGCTCAATAAAATTGCAAAAATCGGCTGATCGGTGAAGAAATAATCCATCAAAAATCCCCTGAATACCAATTCTTCAACCACCGGAGCAGCAATAGCAGTCATAAAGACCATCATAAAACTCGTATTCACCGAAATTTTGAACAGCTTTTCAATTGCTGCATCGTTTGCGGTTTGCTGCGTCATAAAAGATCCGATGATTATCTTGGCAGCCATCAGCACGATGAATCCGATGATAATCGTGTTGATTTCTTTTCCCTTTGGCCTCCAAATGATCTTTCTTTCAGGATGTCGCCGTTGCAAATACGTAAACAGGATAAACGTCACTGCGACGTATCCTCCGATAAAAATCATCCAAGTCAAAATATAGACGATTGGCCCATTGACGTATTTAAGCAATAATTTTGGCAAGGAAAGCGCAAATTGCGGCAGCTCGATCAATCCTAACATTAAGCACAGTTTGGCTGCACGCCAACAATAGAGTGCAATTTTATCCACTGCATTTTTCAATCGCATCACCTTTTTCTGATCAGATTTGATGTTTCTTTCAATTATATCATATCGCTTGATCGTAGCGAACATGCTGCCAAATCTACGGAAAATCCCAATTTTTTCCGGTTTGCCCGTAACCGCGCACAAAACAACAAAAAAACAACCAAGGTCGAAACCCTGGTTGTTTATCTTAGTCATTTTTGAACAAATGCTTATTTATCCAAACGAGCATTGAGTTCTTCCGTCAATTCTTCATAGCCGGGACGACCGAGCAAAGCAAACATGTTCTTCTTGTATGCTTCAACGCCTGGTTGGTTGAACGGATTGATTCCGTTCAAGTAGCCGGAGATGCCGACAGCAACTTCAAAGAAGTAGATCAAGTAGCCAAGCGTGTAGGCAGTTTGATCAGGAATATTGACGATCATGTTAGGAACGTTGCCGTCCGTATGTGCCAAAACAACGCCTTGCATAGCTTTATCATTGACAAAGTTCATCGTGCGTCCTTCAAGATACTTCAAGCCGTCAAGGTTTTCTGCTTCTTTTGGAACGTCCGTATCATGCGTCGGGTTGTCAACGTGAATAACAGTTTCCATCAAATTGCGACGACCTTCCTGGATGTATTGTCCAAGCGAATGAAGGTCCGTTGAGAAGTTTGCTGAAGAAGGATAGATGCCCTTTTGATCCTTGCCTTCTGATTCGCCCATCAATTGCTTCCACCATTCGGAGAAGTATTGCAATGATGGTTCGTAGTTTTCAAGGATTTCCGTCGTGTAGCCCTTGCGATACAAAATGTTGCGGAATGCGGCATATTGATATGCTTCATTCTTTTCAAGGTCAGCGTCTGAATAATCGGCACGTGCGTCTGCGGCACCTTTCATCAAATCATCAACGTTTGCACCGGAAACAGCAATTGGCAACAAGCCAACCGGCGTAAGCACGGAGAAACGACCGCCAACGTCATCAGGAATTACGAAGCATTCGTAACCTTCTGCGTCTGCTTCCGTCTTAAGAGCACCGCGAGCGCGATCCGTCGTTGCATAGATGCGTTCCTTTGCGCCTTCCTTGCCATACTTTTCAATAAGCTTTTCCTTGAAGACGCGGAATGCGATTGAAGGTTCCGTTGTCGTGCCGGACTTGGAGATAACGTTGACGGAGAAGTCTTGGTCATCAACAAGATCCAGCAAGTCGTGAACGTATGAACCGGAAATTGAGTTGCCGACAAAGAAAATTTGCGGTGCGTTGCGCTTTGCAGCAGGAAGCAGGTTATAGAATTGATGATTCAAAAATTCGATTGCGGCACGTGCGCCCAAGTATGAGCCGCCGATGCCGATAACGATCAAAACTTCGGAATCGGATTGAATCTTCTTGGCAGCTTTCTTGATGCGATCGAATTCTTCCTTGTCATAATCAACGGGAAGATCGAGCCAACCGCGAAAATCTGCGCCAGCACCTGTGCCTTTGCGTAATTCTTCGTCACAAGCCGTGACCATTGCCTGCATTTCGCCCAATTCATTATCTTGAACGAACTTCTTCAAATTTGAACTATCAAATGAAATATGTGCCATTATCCAGTCTCTCCTTTTAAATTTTATCTACGCTTACAATTATACTATATTATTCGATTTTTAAAAGTAAAAATCGCCGATATCTTAAGATTTTTACTTAAAAATCCTTATAATTTTTGTAAAGTTTATGTCAAATCCAGTGTTCGCATATCCAACATAAAATTAAAATGCCATTATTTAAGCATCCCTAAAATGATGCTGCCGATGATTACCAAAATCGATCCGATCGTGACATAACCCATTTCTTTTTTGGTCTTCTTTTCGCCAAGCAGGAAAATCGAGCCGAACGTCGAGATGACGATCCCTGATTGTGCGAGCGAAAAACTGATCGCAAGTCCGACCAGTACCGTTGCCTGGAACATGCAGAAGTTGCCGGCGCCCCAGAAAAGCCCCGTCAACATGTTTTTGTACATCGGTTTTTCAAACGAGTTCTTACGATATGAAAAGATGAAGCCGCCAAGAACCATTCCGACCGCTTGCGGCAAAATCATTGCTTTGGTATTGACGCTAAAAAGCGTTACCACAACGGTATAAAGCAAAAAACCGATCGTCGAAACAATCAAGGTCTTTGCCCCTTCCGTTCGATCTTCTTTGATTCCGTCATCGTCAGCTTTGCTCTTGTCGCGCAAAGACGTGAATACGACGCCCGAAACCAGGAACAAAAGCGCCAAAAAACCGAATCCGAGCTGTCTTGTCGTCGTCCATTCATGGAAAAAAATAGCGCCTGCGATTGTCGTCGTCACAAGCTGCGCACCGGTCGAAATCGGAACTGCCTTAGAAACCCCGATGGCCTTCATTGCCTTAAATTGGTTGTTTTGCCCCAAGCACCAGCAAAGTCCGGAAACGATTCCGACGGCCCAAAGCTTAAACGAGTTATATTGCAAAAAATGCTGAAATGAAAAAATCGTCGTGACGATGGCAAAAATGAATGCGCCAAACGTCATTCCGAGCGTCTGCTGATGAGCGTCGCCGCCCAGCTTTCCGCTGACAAGTCCTATGCTTCCCCATGCAAGCATGGGAACAAGTGCAATCCACATTATTCTCTTTACCTCTCTTATATAAAAAATTCTCTCTGCTATAACATTTTAACAATAAAATCTATTAATTTTCAAGATTATGTTCCTAAAAGTCTATGTGCTTTTGATGAGTTTTCCTATCATCAACTTTTCCTGGCTGATTTTAAAGTTAACTATTTTCTAAGATATCAGCGTTTGATTGACTATCCCGAAATATTAGGAGTAAAATTATATCTTAGGTTTAGACTCAAAGAAAGGACGGTTTGCGTTTGTGAGCTGGACAAAATTTAGAAATTTCATGAATACGCGCTGGGGCTTTTTTACGCTCTGCGCATTCCTGTTCTGGGCCAAAACAATCTTTGTTTACCTAGTCGACTTCCACTTAGGGGTCAGCGGAATTTATCAATATTTCGTTTTATTGATAAACCCGATTGCGACGACTCTGCTGATTTTTTCGATTGCCCTTTACATTAAACGAACATTGCCGGCATATTTGTGTTTGTTTTTGCTTTATACGGCAAATTCAGTGCTGCTTTTGATTTCCGTTATTTATTACCGTGAATTCACCGATTTCATGACCATCAACGTCATCTTCGGCTACTCATCCGTTTCTCAAGGCTTGAGCACGAGTTCATTTTCAATGGTTAAACCACAGGATATTGCCATTATCGGAGATCTGATCGTTGTTTTGATCTTGCTCCTGCTTAAAAAAATCAAACTTGACGAACGCCCGATTGTCCGCAAACAGGCTGTCGCCATGACGTCGTTTTCATTATTCTTTTTGATGCTGAACATTACGCTTGGAGAAATCGATCGTCCGCAGCTTCTGACGAGAACGTTCGACCGCAACTATCTTGTAAAGTATTTGGGAATCGATACGTTTACCGTTTATGACGGACTTAAGACGGCAAAAAACAACCAGGCAAGATCAAATGCTGACAGCTCGGATTTGAACAAGGTGATTTCCTATACGCAAAAAAATTATGCGCAGCCTAACCCAAGCATGTTCGGAATTGCCAAAAACAAAAACATCATCGTGATTCACCTTGAAAGCTTTCAGCAGTTTTTGATCAACTACAAACTCAACGGCAAATCCGTGACGCCGTTTTTAAACAGTTTGTATAATGGAAAGGAAACCTACAGTTTTTCAAATTTCTTCAACCAGGTCGGTCAAGGAAAAACTTCGGATGCGGAAACGATGCTTGAAACGGGCGCATTCGGGCTGCCGCAAGGATCGCTGTTCTCTGCTTTGGGAACGGACAACACCTTTGAAGCGGCACCAGCCATCTTGAACCAGCAAAGCGGCTATTCCTCCGCTGTATTTCACGGAAATTCAGGCTCGTTTTGGAATCGCGACAACGTTTATAAAAACTTTGGCTACCAAAATTTCTTTGATGCGAGCTATTATGATACCGATTCGGAGAATTTGACCGAGTACGGTGTCAAAGACAAACTGCTTTTCCGAGATTCCGTCAAATATCTTGAACATCTGCAGCAGCCGTTTTATGCGAAGTTCATTACCGTTTCCAACCACTTTCCGTTCGTGATTGATTCGCAAAACAAAACGTTCAAGGCTGCCGATACCGGTGACAGTTCGGTCGACAATTACTTCGTGACCGCGCATTATCTTGACCAGGCCGTTAAAGAATTCTTCGATTATCTGAAAAAATCAGGCCTGTACGAAAATTCCGTCATCGTCATTTACGGTGACCATTACGGAATCTCCAATTCGCGCAACTTGAAACTTGCTCCTTTGCTTGGAAAATCCAGTTCGACGTGGAGCGACTACGATAATGCTCAGCTTCAGCGCGTGCCGTTTATGATCCACATTCCCGGCATGACGGACGGCAAGGTTCTTGATACCTATGGCGGTGAAATTGATGTTTTGCCGACGCTGCTTCACCTTGTCGGCGTTGACACCAAAAAGTACTTGATGTTTGGTTCTGACCTGTTCTCAACCGATCATAGTCAAACGGTGGCCTTTCGCAATGAAAACTTCATTACTCCACATTATACCGTTATCGGAAATACCATTTACGAAAACGGAACCGGCAATGTCGTCACCCACCCGACTGATGAAGTCAAAGAAAAAATTGAACGAGCTCAAAAGAAAGTCAGCGAAAAACTCGCGCTGTCAGACTCGCTCAACAATCAAAATCTCTTGCGTTTTTACGTTCCTGAAGGTTTCACGCCGGTAAATCCGGCAGACTACAATTACAAAAATTGCTATGGCAAGCTTTTAGATTTGGAAAAGACTCTTGGCAACAATTCCAAGAGCTTATGGCATCAAAACGGTGACAAATCTACTTTAAACGATTATGAAACCGATGCTCCGGAAGTCGATAACAGCGATTTTGAAAAAGACAACCTTGAAAGCGCAAAGAAAAAAGCATCATCTGAGGCTTCGATTTCGGCGGCATCATCTGAGTCGTCCTCGGCATCATCAGACACGAGCGTTGCAACCTCAACCAAATAATTTGACAATAAAATATGCCTCAGTTTAAAAGAGTCTGGGAAAAAAGTCTCTTTTATTCCTTGAGTTAAACGAAAAGCCGGACGAATTCGGTCGATTTGCGACTGAATTCGTCCGACTTTTTTAAGGGTCTATACTAAATGGTGTTGATGATGATTTTTCAACACCATTTTTTGTATTCA
>OICT01001047.1_pt1 | contig 11486 bp, 10 predicted proteins | sample 1581331 | NCBI WGS metagenome assembly OICT01 (sample SAMEA3882544, study PRJEB24775) | human gut metagenome | biome: human-associated habitat; feature: intestine environment; material: feces | place: Netherlands | collected 2009/2010 | reverse complement strand
ATGAGCACTTGGCTCTCTTTTTTTATCAATTTACACCATTATACGGGCATAACCGCTTCGATCGTGTCAGCATTTGCAATCGAATTGACTGTTCCTGTTCCGATAACTGCCGCTGCCAGAGCTGCAGCGGATGCAATTGTTTTTTTCATGGCTAATCACCTCTCTTATCGTTAAATCGGTCTATTTTTGACAGCGCTAAACAAGCTGAAAAATATCTTCTTGAAAAATTCAATCCAAATGCATATTCAAAAGCTGTTTTGCGCTAAAAAAGGGTGTTTTTCCGCATCACCGTAAAACACCCTTCTGAAAAATACAATTTCCGCAGTCATTGCTGAAGACAAGTCAGCATTCTGGACTGCGCTCATTATCTCTTTATCAGTAAAAATTTCAATTCATCTGCTTCTAAGACGGCTTCTTTTCAGCTTTTTTGCATTTTATGTTCAGATAAAACGCAAGAACCAACAGCATCAAAGCAACCATCATAATAATCTGAATCCCCGAATGCATGATTGCGCGCATCTGCGGCAGCAATTCCTGCGGCAAGTTTTTGGACGATTTCGCATCGCTCAATTTGTTCATCATCGCCAGCGTGATTTTTCCGCCGGATCGTTCGACTCCACGATTCAAGGCAACGTTCATCAGCACGCCGTAAATCGATGCCATCAGTGTTTGACCCAAGATTCTGATCAAAAAGCTGAATGACGTGGCAACCGCCATATCCTGCTTGGATGAGTCGTACTGAACCTTGATCTGCAAAACGTTGAAGATCAGACCGACCGAAAACCCGCCAAAAGCCGCAACGATGCACAGAAACACAAACGAAGCACTGGATTTTGCAACAAGCAGGCCGAATTCCGCAACGGCCAAGGATAAAATTCCGAGATTGACCGCACTTGCAAAAGACCATCGCTCGCGAATCGAAGCCGAAAGCTGGGAACCGGCAAAATCAAAGACCGAGGCCGGAATCTGCGTCAGACCGCCCATCAAAGCGCTCAGTCCAAGCAGCCCCTGTGCCCACAGCGGAATGTACGTGTTGAACGCAATCGAAGCCCCCCAGATGACCGCAAACAAGGCAAAATCCAAAACCAAAAGCCGATCTTTGAAAATATGCAGCGGCATAACGGGATCGCTTGCTTTCTTTTCTGCCTGCACCAAACAAAAGCACAGAATGATTCCTGAAACAATCAGCCCGATGACAAGCATTTCCGATTCGTTTCCGATAACCTGAATGCCCATCAAAATGCAGGTCAGCCCGCTGACCAACAGAAAAGACCCCAGCCAGTCGACTTTCTTGTCGACGGATTCGATCTTTTCCTTATACGAAAAATGAATAATCGCGATAATCAGCAGCCCGATCGGAACGTTGATATAAAAGATCCAGTGCCAGCTGAACGAATCGACGATCAATCCGCCGACAAGCGGTCCCGTAATCGAAGCCGCACCGTAGACTGCCGAAACGAACCCGAGGATAATCGAGCGCGTATGCAGATTTTCATAAACGTTCCCGAAAATAATGTACGGAATCGACCCGAGACCGCCGGCACCGATTCCCATGAGCAGCCGAGCACAGACAAAAAACAAAATATCAGGCGAAAGTCCCTCAAGTGCTGAACCAACTATAAACAAAACCACCGCCAGTTCAAAAGCCTTTTTGTTGCCCATGCGCTCGCCGAATTTGCTCCAAAGCAGCGTAGACACGGACATGCCGAGCAAGAAAACGGAAACGATCAGACCCATGCAGGAAATCCCGTGCAAATCGGCAATAATGGCCGGCAGTGCCGTATTTATAATCGTCGCATCAAGTCCTGACATCACATTGGCCAAAAGAAGGCCAATCGTCATTACGTGAATCTGTTTGCGCGTCAATCAAATTGCCTCCCTTTGGTTAACGTCGATGATTTGCGCGCCAGATTATCCAAAGTTTGAATAAGACGACGCAAACGACATAATAAAGCACTCCGAGCAAGAGCAGCGTAATTGAAAAGCCTTTTCCCGATGCGACCGACATGATTGCGAGCGTAATCAAAAGCGCAACCAGCGCAACAACATGAACGATAATCTCAAATTTGGTAAACTTCATTTATGAATAGTCCTTTCAAAAAAAATCAAGTGAACGGAACTCGGCACTAAAGTACCGAGCTTCCTAGTGGTAATAGCTACTTTTTAGCTATTATTCCTAAAAAACGTTTAGGCAATGCGTATTTAAAATACGGTAGTCATTTAAGACTCTCAAATGATATATCGCACTCGTTTCGCAAGCTCAGAGTGATACGCCTATATCAAATCTCATAGCCGTTTAAGACGACAAGGTTCTGTCTCGCCTATATTTCTAATTAACAGTAATTAAATTCAATGGTTTAATTGATGCTTTTATTTTGCCTTCTTTGTATAATTTCAAGCTTTCTTTATATTTGATATGTTCTTTGGGATTTAACGCCCATGCTAAAATATTCTTGCTTGCGTTTAAATCCCGTTCGATAATTGCTCCAGTATGCTTTGACACCCATTTTCTATCATTTACATCATGTTTTTCTTGGTATTTGGTCCCGTATTCCACTTGACTAGTTTTGTAACTGTCAACTAAGATAACCGTTTTCCCTAAACGATTAGCCATTTGAATTAGTAATCGTCCCATTTCATACGGCTTTATCTTCGCTAATTTACGATTCTTAGCTTTGTTTTGCTTAACGTTAATTTGATTTCGCTTCCTCATTTCCTTTGCATTTAAATTTTCAATCGCAACTAAATCATTTTTAGTAAATAGTTCTTTTGCCATCCGATTATATTCTGCAGTTAAAACGTGACTGCGTTTGCTGCTTAAATATCGTATATCTTCGTTTAATTTAGTTATCCTTTGGGATTTTTGAGACAACCAAGTTATTAAATCTCTTTGAGATTTCAACTTGTTAATTTCAGCTTCTAATTTGTCAGCTTTATCCGATACGTTCTTACTAAGATACAATTCATCATTATCAGATGTATGCCAAATTTTATTATTCTTCATATTCCAATCGGCACCAATCATATTAACAATTTCTTTACGTTCATTAATAGTTTTAAATACAATCTGAAGCTCAAACTGCCCGTTAGCTTTGTGTTTAATTTTAGTTGTGACAATCTTAGTATTTTTCATATTTTTAATGTTATCAACAACTTGAACAGTGCCGTAATCTTGAATTTTAATAAAATGTGCTGAAATAATCTTAGCTTGTCCGTTTGATGGGAGAGATACACAGTTTTTACTTTGATTGGGGCGTAAATAATTCAAAGACCCTTTACGATACCATGATTTATGTTTAGGGTTATTACCATGTAAATTATTTTGATAATCCTTTTTATTTTGTTTAGACATCTTAGACGCAGATATTAAATTTTTTCGATATTCACCAAAGTTAGTTAAAATAGATACTAAGTATTCATCTCTTAACGCTTGTGAGTGAATCCCTACTTTTTTACCACTCCATTTAGATAATCCATATAAGTCTTTTAATATTTTCGGAATCAAAACATCTTTAGCTAAAAATAACTTAGCCTTTTTGTTAGTCGGATATGGTCGTTTTAAATGTTTAACACCATAGGCCTTCTCTAAGTATTTAATCACGTAATTGTATATTTTATTTTCAACTTCAATATTTCTTTCGAATTTAGCTACCAAATCATTAGTGGCAACTAAACGATATCGTCTTACTCTAATATATTCAGTTGTCTTTGGCAGCTTTATCATTTTATATCTTCCCTTTACTTTTCTTTTGTTTTCCAATATATTCTCTAATCATATCTTCAGAACGTTCACTCACAGTACATGCAAAATAGCTTGGTTGCCACAAATGACCTCCCCATAATTTTTCTTTTATTTCCGGGTGGTGCATAAACAGCATTCTAGCTGAAACTCCCTTATATCCTTTTATCATTGAAGAAATGGAATGTTTAGGACTTGCATCAATTAACATATGCACATGGTCGGGCATGATATTGATTTCTATTATTTTACCCGAAAATCGTTCTGTCATACTCTTCAATAATTCTTCTAATTCTATTTTTATATCACCAATTAAGACATCGCGTCTATATTTCGTGACTAAAATCAAATGATATTGTAAAGAATAAACGCTGCTTCTAGCATAATTTAATTCGCTGGAATATTTTTGCATTGTCATCAACCTTATCATTGTTTATTATAACTTTATCTTATAATTAATTATTTGCATTGTCAATTATTGAGTACTAAAAAAGGCGCTTTCCTCTCGGTAATAAATTACCGAGTTTCCACGCGCGCTACGCAACAAAAAACATTATAAACTATTTTTGTTATAATTGAAGAAAGATATCAAAAAAGGGGGAAATCCGATGAAAAATATTTTGATAACCGGTTTTGAGCCGTTCGGAGGCGAAAAAATCAACCCTTCATATGAAGCTTTAAAACTTTTGCCTGAAACAATCGCCACTGCCAAGATACATATTCTCTGCCTGTCGTTTTTGGAAAAAACGGTGCGCTGCTTGAACAAAGCATCGATGAACTTGATCCGGACATCATCATCTGCGTCGGTCAGGCCGGCGGAAGAAGCGGCCTGACGTTTGAAAAAATTGCCATCAACTGCCAAAATGCTTCCGTCCCTGACAATGACGGCAATCAGCCGCATGACGAACCCGTCATCGAACAGGGACCAGCTGCCTATTTTGCGACGCTTCCGCTTTCTCAAATGATTGCCGCTTGTAAAAAAGCCGGCTTCAAAGCCGAATTTTCATACCATGCCGGAACCTACGTCTGCAACGATACGATGTACCGACTGCTCCATCTTTTAGCCTCCGGTGATTCAAAAGCGCGTGGTGGTTTTATTCATGTTCCGTTCGTGCCGGAACAGGTTCATGACAAGAAAACAAGTTCGCAGTCGCTTGAAGAAACGGCCAAGTGCCTGGAATGCGCAATCAAAGCAGCAATTGAAGCAACGAATTAAACTTGAACTGTCAGATCGGGACTCTTTCCTATGATTGATTTTTTGTCAAATGCAGTGCTGCGCAGCACCGGCTCAATCATCAATTCCAGTCCTCGGTTACGGGCAAGCACTCGACTGTCCGTTTTGATACTTGGAAAGGAAACCGACTCCTTTTGATTATTCCTGCATACGAAAAAGCCCGGATGATTAAATTCGTTTGCGAATCATCCGGGCTTTTAGTTTGAAGCATATTTTTCCAGCCTTTTTTGCAATCAAATCGGACCGGGATTTTCTCCGGTCTCGATTGCCATAAATTTATTGAACGCCTTGAGAAAAACCAAATGAACCGTTCCGCGCGCACCGGCACGGTTTTTTTCGATGATGAGCTCAACTTCGCCGGCGTCGTTTTCTTTTTGTTGATCTGATTTTACATCATCTGAGTCTTCTTCGCGCTCATAGTAATCATCACGATAAAGAAACGCCACGATGTCGGCATCCTGTTCGATTGACCCGGATTCACGAATATCGGACAGAACAGGACGCTTGTCCTGACGCTGTTCAACGCCACGAGAAAGCTGCGACAATGCAATGACCGGAACGGAAAGCTCTTTTGAAAGTTTCTTGAGCTGTCTGGAAATTTCTGAAACTTCCTGTTGGCGACTTTCTTTATTGGAGCCTTCAATCAACTGAAGATAATCGATGACGATCAGGCCAAGCCCACCGGTTTCCTTATCAAGTCGACGACATTTGGCACGAATTTCAGCCATTTTGATTCCCGGCGTGTCATCGATATAAAGCTTTGTTCTGGCCAACGCATCAGTTGCAGCGTAAAGTTTATGCCAGTCGTCATCATCAAGATGTCCATCGCGGAGATTATCCGCCTTAATGGATCCTTTTGCGCAAAGCATACGATTGACAAGAGATTCTGCGCTCATTTCAAGCGAGAAGATTGCAACCGGCACGTCTGAGTCGATAGCAACGTTTTCGGCAACGTTCAAAACAAATGCCGTTTTTCCGACGGCAGGACGCGCTGCCAAAATAATCAGGTTGTCAGGCTGAAGCCCCGAAATCATTTTATCGAGTTTGTCGTAACCAGTTGAAAGACCGGTAATATCGCTTTTATTATTCGATAAATCATACAAATGATTGTAAACTTCGTCGACGACTTCTCGAATCGGCTTGAAGCCTGCTTTATTGCGTCTCTCAGAAACGTCCATAATCTGACGTTCCGCTTCATCAAGGATATTTTCAACGTCGTCATCCTGTTTTTGTGCCAAAGCAATGATGTCCGTCGAGGTTCTGATCAGCTGCCTCAAGCGCGATTTTGCAGACACGATTTTGGCATAATAAGCCGCATTTCTGGCAGAAGGAACCGAGTTGGCCAATTCCGCCAAGTAAGCAACGCCGCCGGCATCATCCAACTGATTTTTAGTCTCCAGAGAAGATTTCATAGTCAAGACATCAATCGGCTGATCGGCATCGTTCAGTTCAATCATCGACTGAAACAAAATCTGATGCTGACGACTGTAAAAATCGTCAGGCTCAACTTGTTCCATGACATCGGCCAAGGCTTCATGATTCAGGAAAATCGCACCCAGAATCGCTTTTTCGGCACTAATATCCTGGGGCGGCATGTTGCCGGCTAAAAGATCGTTATCCAAACTGTTCATCCTTTCCGAAAACTTGAATCGCGGCTATTTTTCCGAAATATGAACGCGAATTTTAGCCGTTACGTCATTGTGAAGCTTAACCGGAACGTTGACATACCCCATTGAGCGAATCGGAGCGGCAAGTTCCATCTTGCGCTTGTCGATTTTCAAACCGAATTGCTGTTGAATCGCTTGCGAAATTTGTTTTGACGTGATTGATCCGAACAAACGGCCGTCGCTTCCGGCTTTTGCCTTCAGCTCAACGACGTAATCGCCCGATTCGAGTTTTTCCTTTAATTCTTTTGCTTCCGCCAAAAGTTCGGCTTCTTTCTTTGCCTCAGCACGTTTTTGACCTTTGAGTTCGCTCATCGCCTGAGCATTGGCACGCTTGGCCTTGCCTTCCTTGATCAGGAAATTGGCATACCCATCGGCCATTTCCTTAACTTCACCACGTTTTCCCTTTCCTCTGACATCTTGTGTAAAAATAACTTTCATTCCAGTTCCTCCGTTCTATTCTTGATTTTCACGCGCGTTTTTAATAATCGTCAGCATTTCTTCGTGAACGTCCGCAATCGTTTTACCGCTGATTTGAGTTGCGGCATTTGACAAATGTCCGCCGCCGCCCATCTGTTCCATGACGACCTGGACGTTGAATTCGCCGTTGCTTCGTGCCGAAATACCGATCAGATTCTCTTTTCTGAACGTGATCACGTATGAAGCTTCGACTCCTGAAACGCCAAGCAAGGAATCCGCAACCTGAGCCGCAATGACCGGATCGTATATTCTGCCGTCTTCACCGCAGCAAATCGCATTGCCTTGTTCGTCAAATTCAGTGCGTTCAATCAAATGACTTCGCTGCATATAGCTTGCAACGCTTTCCTTCATAAAGTGACGCGCCATCCCGAGGTCAGCTCCGACCGAGCGCAGATAGCTTGCGGCATCAAACGTTCTCGTGCCTGTTCGAAGCGAAAACGACTTGGTATCAATGATGATGCCGGTCAGCATGGCAGTAGCTTCGATCTTGTTGATCGGCTCGCTGTCTCGTCCTTGATATTCAAACATTTCCGTAATAAGTTCGCAGGTCGAACTTGCATATGGTTCGATATAAACCAAAATCGGATTATCGGGAAATTCCTCTCCGCGACGGTGGTGGTCCATCACCATGACACGATTTTGCATCTTCTCATATAATTCGGGCGAAATCGAAATCGATGGTTTTGAATGGTCGCACATGATGAGCAAGCTGTTCTTTTGAACTTTTTCCAACGCATCTTTCGGTGAAATGATCGAACCCTTGATTGCAGGATACTGGTCCAGAGCTTTAATCAGCCGCAGCACGTCGGAATGCAGATTGTCCTTGTCCAAGACGATCCAGCATTTTTTGCCGTTCATGGTCGCAATCCGCCTCAACCCAAGACAAGCACCCATGGCGTCCATATCAGGGTAAGCATGGCCCATCACAAAAATATCATCAGACTGCATCATCAGTTCGTTCAGCGCCTGGGAAATCATCCGCGCACGGACACGCGTCCGCTTTTCCATCGGATTGGTCTTGCCGCCGTAAAAACGTGCCTGACCGGCAATTTCTCTGACAACCGCCTGATCTCCGCCTCGTCCCAAAGCCAAATCGAGATTGTTTTGCGAAAGTCGCGAAAGTTCCGCTAAATCATCTCCGCCGTAAGCAATTCCGACGCTAAGCGTCAGCGGTGAGTTTCGCTTCGACGTGCGTTCGCGAATCACGTCCAAAATCTTGAACTTTTCTTCTTCAAGCTTCTTGAGCGCTCCGGTATAGGCCAAAATAAAGAAATGATCGTCATCGACTCGTTTCAAAAAGATTTCGAATTCTCGTGCCCAATCGGACAAAGTATTCGTAATGAAGTTGTCAAGATTTGACAAATCCTTGTCATTCATGACTTTGGTCACTTCGTCATAGTTGTCCAAGAACAGCTGTCCCAAAACGATTCGCGAATCTTCATACTGTTCTTTGATGGCCGCATAATATGAAACGTCCATCAAAAAAACGGCATTGATGTCTTTTTGAACAATGAACGAATACGACTTTCCGTGAAGCTTGACCTCTGTTGCCTTCTTTTCGTCGCGATGGCTTTTGAGCTGATCTGCCAGCTCCTCATCAACTTCGCTCAGACTCTTTCCCAAAATGTCTTTGCGCGAAAAATACCGCTGCATATAAGGATTGTACCATTCGATGCGTTCATGATCATCATAAAACAAAATCCCGATCGGCATTTTGATCAACGCCTCCTGCTCACCGCGCTTGATGCGATAAGACAGATCAGAGATATATTCGGACGTATCGGAAGCAATCTGTTTCAAGCCGTCATAAGCAACAACAAGAGTTATGATGCTTAAAACAAGAATAATCAATCCGAACACTGCATTTAGCATGAAGGAAAATGCAGTGCACAAAACAACAGCCCCAAAAAGAATCAGGGTCAGCTTTCTCAACCGCTCGTTCTTCAAGAACTCAGGAATCTGATCAGATTTGTTTTCAGGTTCTTTTTGCATAAAATCAGCCCCAAAATTTTCTCTCTTACAATTAACTGCTCTACCGTACAATTTTACCACATGCGGTTATCATTAAGCACAAAAAAAGGAACCGAAATCTTTTCCGGTTCCAAATAATTATTCGTTCGTGCTTTTAAACCAGCCGTGCTTGCTGAAGAATGCATACATGTCGTTTAAGAAGAAGATGGAATAACTGAAAATCAAAGCAAAATTGCCGTCGCCTTGAAGCATCGTCTGAGTCCAAAGAGCAATCGTAAAAACGGATGAAATCGTCCAAACGTAATACTGCTCGCGCTTGCGATTGAGCTCAAGCAAAGAACCTGTAATCGCCATTGCCAGATTCAAACTGTCCAAAAAAACGCGCGGGTCGCTCGTCATGCTGAAAATAAAGTAGATTACGGCCCATGCAGCCCCAAAGAAAATCAAGTATTTGAGCCATTCGACCCAGCTTTCAAACTTTTCTGCCTGGATGTCGTTGTTCCATTTAGGATCAAGGATGCAAAACAGATCAAGAAACAACAGGTAGCCGATTTGTTCCCAAGCAGTTGCGAAATTTCCGGCCATGAATCCGGTGGTTGCGATGCAGATCGCAGAAATTGCGCCTGCCCAGCCCTGAATCCCCGAACGGTTGGAAATCCCGATGACGCAGGCAACGGACAGATTGCCGCCAATGAATGCGATAATTGATTGCAGCGGTGCTTGAGAAATCGACTGAACGAGCGAAATCACCTGCAAAACGAAGTTGAACGTCAATAAAGCGTAACTAAACTTCCCCCATCCTCTGCACTGATTAAGCAGCCATGAAAAATAACCTTTGCGAAAAACATTATGCGAATACTCCGACAAATGCGTCAAAACGTCTTTGTAGCGATCAAACATCTCTAAATTCCTCCCTATATAAAACATAATTTATTATAGGGCCTTCACAACCTTATTTCAAGTTAAAGCTCAATATGTGGTATCATAAATGATTAATGAAGCCTATATCTTGTGCCTATATGTCAAATCAGACGCTTATCCCCCAGTTCGCAACAACAATGAAAATTCGCACAATTTTACTTTTTCTTGAATTATTACAAATACGTTACATGTTATAATCTACTTGGTTGTGGAATTGAAAAATTTCAGAAAAGAGGATAAAAAATGAAATTTAACTTCAAGAAAGCCGCTGCCCTTTTTTTGGCAGCTTTGACTTTGAGCGGAGTTTCGGCAGGCGCAAGCACTGCATTTGCTGACGGAACAGATGATTCCTCAAGCTCCGGCTCAACGCATACCCTGAACTCGTCCTACGTCGTTTACGGTGCCGGTACGAGCTCAGAAGTTCGTTCCAGACTCGATGACGTTTTCCAGTCCGATTCTTCATTCAAGAAGCTGACCGCCACGGCAGCCGATTATTCCAAATACATCAGTCAGCAGGACAGCACGACGGATGCCGCAATGATCAGTTCGGTCGCAATCGCTCCCGGCGATCCCGGTTCAGGCGTCAAGGTCAACATCAAAAACTATGACGGTGAAAACAATATCACCAAGGTCACTTCACAACAATACGCAATGGTCGCACAAATGGCCGGCGTCACGGACGTCAGCATCGTTGTCACCGCAAACCGCCCCGTTTCAGGCGAATCGGCCTTGACGGGCGTTTACAAAGCCCTCGCAACCGACGGCGTTTCACTCAATACGCAAAACACTTCCACGGCCAACCAAATGCTTGAAGCAACTCAACCAGCAATTGAGGCCAACAAAGACGATAAAACCTACCCGGGCAAACTAATGGCAGCAATCGGCGACGTTTCAAAGCAGTTGGCGGAAATGAAACAAGACAACAAAAATCTTGCAACCAAACAAGATATTCAGGATATGCTGAACAAAGCGCTTGAAAAGCGCGGCATCGAAGACAAGACTTCTTCAACCAACGTTACGCAGATTACGAATGTTTTGTTCAACTTCCAAAATTCGCCGATTTCTTCCAGCAAAAACTACGTCAAAAACGTTGACAACACGATCAACAACGTTAAGAACTCGGCCGGAAACCTGATGAACAAAGCAAAGAATTGGGCAAACAGCCAGTCAGGAAAAAAGACGATTTCAGAAGCCAAGAGTCTTTGGCAAAAATTCGTCGACTGGATCAAAGGACTGTTCAGCTGATCAGTTTCCGATTAAATAATTACGTCAGGATTTGTAAAATCTTAAATTAAATGAATGCCGGACAAGTCGGTCGAATTGCGACTGATTTTGTCCGGCATTTTTCTTATGAGTGACTTTTTTGACAAATGCAGCGCTGTCTCAATCTGTGCTCCATTCTCTGATTACGGGCAAAACCGCGATTTTTGACAATCAGGTCAAGGGCATTCTGTTGCGTCATGTATTCATTGACTCC
>OICT01001046.1_pt1 | contig 11491 bp, 7 predicted proteins | sample 1581331 | NCBI WGS metagenome assembly OICT01 (sample SAMEA3882544, study PRJEB24775) | human gut metagenome | biome: human-associated habitat; feature: intestine environment; material: feces | place: Netherlands | collected 2009/2010 | reverse complement strand
ATCTCATGACTAAAGTCACGAGCGTTCTGACTCTTCCCGTAAAGTCCTGTATCAACTTATGTTGGTGCAGGCTTTTCTTGTATACCAGGGTTTTATGGCAAAACAAGATTCAATTCAGTTAATGACAAAAGGAAGTGTTGCCAAACAAATCATTGGCTATGCAGTGCCTATATTTATTGGGTATCTTTTTCAGCAACTCTACAATACGGTGGATGCATTGATTGTAGGGAATTTTTTAGGGCAGAATGCGTTGGCTGCCGTTACGAGTGTTGGCTCATTAATTTTCTTGTTTGTTGGTTTCTTTAACGGTTTTGCGACAGGTGCAAGTGTCATTGTTGCCAATGCGATAGGAGCCCAAGATGAGGAAAGAACAAAAAAAGCGGTATATACAACAGCTACATTCGGGATTATCCTGGGGCTTATTATGACAGTTAGCGGCTATGCATTAACGGATCAAATGTTGATGTGGATGGGCTTGCCCAAAGAAGTGTTTGGCTTATCTTCTATTTATCCAAAGATTTATTTTTTAGGCGGTTTTTCTTTAGTCTTGTATAACATGCTTGTGGGTATCATTCGTGCTGGAGGTGATGCCAAACATCCACTTTATTATTTGATTGTAAGTTCGGTTTTGAATGTGATTTTAGATGTTGTATTCATTACTGTGTTTAAGATGGGAGTTGCCGGAGCTGCCTGGGCAACAATTATTTCTGAATTTGCGAGTATGTTTTTATGTGCTTTGCAGTTAGCTAGAGAAGAAAGTATTTTGCATATTTCTTGGACACATTTATCTTTGGATTTTGAAAACCTGAAACAAATCTGTGTCTATGGTTTGCCTACAGGACTGCAAGGCTGTGTGATTGACTTTGCGAATGTCATGATTCAATCATATATCAATTCATTTGATGCAGCAGCTATTGCAGGTATTGGTGCATATTCAAAAGTAGAAGGATTTATTTTCCTTCCTGAAATTTCTTTTTCAATGGCGCTTACAACGTTTGTGTCACAAAATGAAGGAGCCGGACAAAAGGAACGTTCGCGAAAAGGAATCTTGTTTGGGCTTGCTGCCTCTTTACTTTTAATTGAAGGTATGGGTGTTTTGATTTATTTATTTGCGCCAACCTTTATTTCATTCTTTAATCAAAATCCAGAGGTGATTGAAATTGGAGTAGATCGTGCTAAAATATGTGCCTTCTTCTATGCTCTTTTGGGCTTCTCACATGTTGTTTCTAGTATTTTAAGAGGTCTTGGACGTCCAGTGATGCCAATGGTGGTCATGCTTGTATGTTGGTGTGCTGTTCGTGTTGTTGTACTAATGACAATTGGCCAAAGCATACACAGTTTGTATTTAACCCATTGGTTATACCCTATTACTTGGGGATTGAGTTCAATTGTTTATGTATTTGATTTAAGAAAATATAAATTGTTAACACCTAGAGTACAACTTTCATGAAATATAGGTTGTCATTTGAGTTGATTTTAGGTATTATAATGTCGCAGAAGTGTTTTTCTGATTTTGGAGGTCTTACTTATGGTCTTAAGAAGATTTACCACAATTGATAGAGAAGAATTGCTTTTTTAAGCGTGCCTACTATAGGTGCGCTTTTTTTGTTTTGAAAGGAAGGTCATTTATGGAAACAAAGCGTGTTTTAATTGTGATGGGTTCTCGTTCAGACTTACCTAGTATGGAAGGCTGCATGAAACAATTAGACGATTTTCAAGTCGGATATGAAGTTCGTGTATTAAGTGCTCACCGTACTCCAGAAGCGGTTTTGGAATTGTCAAAGACAGCGTGCGAACGTGGAATTCAGGTTATTATTGCGGCAGCTGGAGGAGCAGCACATTTAGCTGGAGTTTTAGCTAGCTCTACACCGTTGCCAGTTATTGGAATCCCTATTCAGACATCTGCTTTAGGTGGATTGGATTCATTATTGTCGACAGTACAAATGCCTCAAGGAGTTCCTGTTGCGACTGTCGCAATTGGAAAATCAGGGGCAAGAAATGCAGCTATCTTAGCTTGTCAGATGATTGGACTTAATGATAAGTCTTTGCAGGATAAAATTGTTGAATTTAAAAAAGAACAAGCACAAAAAGTATTAGAACAGTCAATTGTTGAATAAGGAGAAGGAAATGGATACTCGTATTTTTGTTCATAAAAAAGAACAGTTTCAAGTTGAAAGTGAATCATTAGCGGCTGAATTAAGACAATCTTTATCTTTAGGAGAAGAGTTTGGTCTAACGAAATACAATTTATATGATATTTTTGATGCCGACGAAAATGATATTGAATTATTAAAGAAAAATGTTTGTAGCGAAGTTGTTACAGATGATGTATATGATTCTGTAGATTTAACAGGTAAATCATATTTGGCATATGAATTTTTGCCTGGTCAATATGATCAAAGAGCAGACAGTGCAATGCAATGTTTGATGCTTTTGAACAACAAACAAACAGTACGTATTCATTCAGGTACTTTATTAGTGTTCGCAAACCCAGTAAATGAAGAAACACTAGATAAAATCACACACTATATTGTTAACCCTGTTGAAGCACGTGTTAAAGACCTTTCTGTATTAGTGGATGATCAGGACGTTGAAGTAAAAGATGTTCCTGTATTAGAAGGATTTACAACAAAGACGAAAGAAGAATTAGATTCTTTACGTCAGACTTTAGGGTTGGCCATGTCTCAAGCGGACATTGAGCATGTTCAACGTTACTTCGAAAAAGAAGAAAAAAGAGATTGCACAATGACTGAACTACGTGTGTTAGATACATATTGGTCAGATCACTGTCGTCATACTACTTTTGAAACTGTATTAGATGATGTATGTTTCCATTTGGATACGTTATCAGATGAGTTACAGGCTTCTTATGATAAATATTTAAAATTACGTCAGGAAGTTCATGGAAATCGTAAAGAAAAAACATTGATGGACATGGCTACTATCGCCGGTAAATATCTTCGTAAACAAGGTAAGCTTGATGATATGGAGATTACCGATGAAATCAATGCGTGCAGTGTAGAAATTACAGTGGATGTAGATGGAAAAGATGAACAATGGTTGTTGATGTTTAAAAATGAAACACATAATCACCCAACAGAAATTGAACCATTTGGTGGAGCAAGTACATGTATTGGTGGAGCTATTCGTGATCCATTATCAGGACGTAGCTATGTATATCAAGCTATGCGTATTACAGGTGCTGGAGACATCACAAAACCAATTAGTGAAACATTAGAACACAAATTACCTCAATCAAAGATTTCAAAAACCGCTGCTCAAGGTTATTCAAGTTATGGTAACCAAATTGGTTTGGCAACTACATTCGTAGATGAAATTTATGATGATGGCTATGTTGCGAAACGTATGGAAGTTGGTGCTGTTGTAGGTGCGGCTCCTAAATCACATGTTAAACGTGAAAAACCAGAAGCTGGCGATATTATCGTTATGATTGGTGGAGCTACTGGTCGTGATGGAATTGGTGGAGCTACAGGTTCAAGTAAAGAACATAATGAAACAAGTTTGGAAAAATGTTCAAGTGAAGTTCAAAAGGGTAATGCCTTAATTGAACGTAAATTACAACGTTTATTCAGAAATCCAGCTTGTACAAAATTAATCAAGAAGGCAAATGATTTTGGAGCTGGTGGAGTTAGTGTTGCCGTAGGTGAACTTGCGGACGGATTGGATATCAATTTAGATGCAGTTCCAGTTAAATATCAAGGCTTAGATGGTACAGAGCTTGCGATCAGTGAATCACAAGAGCGTATGGCTGTATGTATTGAAGCCAAAGATTTTGAAAAATTCAAAGAAGAAGCATATAAAGAAAACTTAGAGGCTATCAAAGTTGCAGATGTTACAGATACAAATCGTTTAATTATGAAATGGCGTGGGGAAACAATTGTTGATATGTCTCGTGCATTCTTGGATACGAACGGTGTTCGCCAGCACCAGATTGTTGATGTTTGCGAAAATGAATATGATGAACATCCATTTGATGCAGTAAACTCAGATTTAAATACAGTATTACAAGATGCGAATGTTGCAAGTCAGATTGGTTTAGCAGAAATGTTTGATGCTTCTATTGGTAAGAGTACAGTATTGATGCCTTTTGGAGGTAAATATCAATTAACTCCGGAAGAAGGTTCTGTACAGAAATTACCGGTTCATGGAATGACAAATACATGTTCTGTCATGACATATGGATATGATCCAAAGGTGTCTAAATATTCTCCATATTTAGGAGCAAGTTATTCAGTTGTTGAAGCATTAGCTCGTATTACGGCATTGGGTGCTGACTATAAGAAGTGTCGTTTATCAAATCAGGAATATTTTGAGCACTTAGGTGCAGATGCACAAAAATGGGGACAACCATTTGAAGCATTATTAGGTTTAATTGATGCTCAGCTAGCATTTGAAACACCAAGTATTGGTGGAAAAGACTCTATGAGTGGAACATATAAAGATATTCATGTACCACCAACAGTGATTACATTTGCGGTAACAACAGCTAAAACAGATGATATTGTTTCGGCTTCATTTAAAAATCCTGGGGACTATGTATATTTAGTAAAGCATACGCCAGTTAAAAATAATGTTCCAAACTATGAACAATTAAAAGAAAATTTTGAAACGGTTCATAAATTAATGCAAGAAAAGAAAATTGTTGCGGCAAGCACAATTAAATTTGGTGGTCTAGGTGCAACTATTGCGAAAATGGCATTTGGATCTAAAGTTGGTGTTGCGATCAGCACAGAAGAAGATGTATATGGATTCAATTTGGGTTCAATGATCGTGGAAGCTACAGAAAGCATTCAAGATGAACATTTAGAATTGATTGGTATTTTAAATGATGATTCTAAGATTGTATTAAATGATGAAACCGTTGAAATTGAAGATGCATTAAAGGCTTGGACAAAGCGTTATAGTGAAATTTATCCAATGATTGTGGATGAAGGAAAAGATACTTTAGAAACTCCATTAAATGATGCAGAAGTACCAATGTCTAAGGAAGTTGTGGAAAAGCCAAAAGTAATTATTCCTATTTTCCCTGGACAAAACTGTGAATTTGATACAACAGCTAAGTTTGAACGTGCTGGTGCTGAAGTAAAACAAGTCGTATTTAATAATTTAACAGTTGAAAATATTCAAAAGAGTATTGATACTTTGGCAGAAGAAATTAGTACAGCTCAAATCTTGATGATTGTAGGTGGATTTAGTAGTGGTGATGAACCAGATGGTTCAGGTAAATTTATTGCGAACGTATTAAGAAATCCAAAGATTGCCCAAGCTATTGATACAATGCGTGCAAATGATGGTTTGATTTTAGGTATCTGTAATGGATTCCAAGCATTGATTAAATCTGGATTGTTGCCTTATGGTGATATTGAAAAATTGGATGCAGAAAATCCAACATTATTTAGAAATAATATCAACCGCCACGTTTCGCATATTGCACGTACGCGCATTACAAGTAATGCTTCTCCTTGGCTTGCTGGTATGAAGGCAGGAAGTGTATATTCTGTAGCTGTAAGTCATGGTGAAGGTAAATTCGTTGCGAGTGAAGAAGTGTTAAATAAATTGATTGAAAATGGTCAGGTAGCAACACAATATGTAAATGAAAATGGTGTACCAACAATGGATGGAAAAGACAACTTAAATGGTTCAAGCATGGCTATCGAAGGTATCTTCTCTGAAGATGGTAAGATCTTTGGTAAGATGGGTCACAGTGAGCGTTATGAAAAAGGCTTGTTCCAGAATATTGCTGGAAATAAAGACCAAGATATTTTCGCAAATGGTGTTCGTTATTTTACACACAAGCAGGTGAAGTAGAATGACGTTGAAAAAAGTAGTTCAAGATTCTTCTGGGATCGTAGGCTTGTTCAATGTAGAACAAGCCGCCCAGAACATCTATTTAGCAATGCATGCCATTCAGCATCGAGGACAAGATGGTGTTGGATTAGCAATTAGTGATGGAGAAAATGTTGTTTGTAAAAAGGGATTAGGCTTATTGTCGGAGAATTTAAAACAAGATACGTTAAATTCTTTAGAGGGGAATATTGCGATTGGTCAGCTTCGAATGGCAACAAAAAATGATTCTCAATTAGAAAATGTTCAGCCGATTATGGTGCGTAGTCACCAAAGATATTTTGCGGTTGTATCAAGTGGGATGATCACGAATGCGATTTCTTTAAGAACGAAATTAGAAAATGAAGGATTGATCTTTCAAGGAACAAGTGATTCAGAATTATTAGCACATTTGATTCAGTTGAATCCAGGTTCTTTTGAAGAAAAAATTGCGAAAGCTTGTCGTATGATGAGTGGGGCCTATACATTTATGGTCATCACAAAAGACAGTTTGTACGTAGTAAGAGATCCTCATGGTATTCGCTCTTTATATATTGCCAAGGTAGATGAAGGATATTGTATCAGTAGCGAAACTTGTTCGTTCCCAATTCTTGGTGGAGAATTTATTCGTGAAGTAAATCCAGGTGAATTGATTTGTTTCAATTGCGAAGGTATGAAGTCTAGTCAGATTATTGAAGAAACAGAAACGAAGGCTTGTGCTTTAGAGTATGTATATTATTCTAGACCGGACAGTGTTCATAATGGTTTAACGGTTCATGAAGTAAGAAAACAATGTGGTTATTATTTAGCTAAAGAAGAGGATGTTAAGGCGGATATTGTTGTTGGTGTTCCCGATTCGGCTTTAAGCGCAGCTGCAAGCTTTGCTAGAACATTAAATGTACCGTATGAAACGGGATTGATTAAAAACCGTTATATTGGTTCTACATTTATTCGTCCGACAGAACAACAAAGAATGCAAGGTATGCGTGTTCGTTTAAATGCGATCAGTTCGGTTGTTAAAGATAAAAGAGTTTATTTAGTAGATGATAGTGTTGTGAAAGGTTTTACATCACGTCGAATTTGTCAATTATTAAAAGAGGCAGGCGCAAAAGAAGTGCACTTACGTATAGCTTCGCCAATGTTGAAATATCCTTGTTTATATGGGGCTGATTCAACGGCACAAAAAGATTTGGCGGCTTTTAACTATACAGTAGATGAAATGGAACAATTGTTCCAGGTGGATTCATTGCGTTTCTTAAGTGTTGAAGACTTTAAAAAGTGTGTGCCTGAAACAAGCTGTTTAGCTTGTTGTACAGGTGAATATCCAGAAGATTTACAAGATTATAAAGATGAGGTAAAGGAGTAGAGTATGGCAGAACATTATGCAGCAGCAGGCGTTAGTTTAGAGGCAGGATATAAATCTGTTGAATTGATTAAGGAGCATGTTAAGAAAACAATGCGCCCAGAAGTGTTAGGAGGACTTGGCGGTTTCTCTGGTGCTTTCTCATTATCTAAAATTAAAGATATGGAAGAGCCTGTACTACTTTCTGGTACAGATGGTTGTGGTACAAAAGTTAAACTTGCGATGGTTATGAATAAGCATGACACAATTGGAATTGATGCCGTTGCGATGTGTGTGAATGATATCGCATGTGCAGGTGGAGAACCACTATTCTTTTTAGATTACATCGCATGTGGAAAGAATGTTCCGGAAAAAATTGCGGACATTGTGAAGGGTGTGTCTGAGGGTTGTTTACAATCTGAAGCTGCTTTGATTGGTGGAGAAACGGCAGAACATCCAGGTTTAATGCCAGAAGAAGATTATGATTTAGCAGGTTTTGCCGTTGGCGTATGCGATAAAAAAGATATGATTACTGGTAAGGATCTAAATGTAGGAGATGTGTTAATTGGGCTTCCTTCAACAGGTGTTCACAGTAATGGTTTCTCATTGGTTCGTAATGTATTTGATATTACAGAAGAATCATTAAATACATATTATGATGAATTAGGTAAAACTTTAGGAGAGGCATTATTGGCTCCTACAAAAATTTATGTAAAAGCATTAAAGCATATTAAAGCATCGGGTATTACATTAAAAGCTTGCAGCCACATCACAGGTGGTGGATTCTATGAAAACGTACCTCGTATGTTAAAAGAGGGTATGGGTGTTGAAATTGATACAAAGGCATTCCCAAAACCTCCAATTTTTGATTTGATTCAAAAAAATGGAGATATTTCTACGAAAGAAATGTACAACGTATTTAATATGGGACTTGGTTTTGTGATGGCAGTAGATCCGTCGGATGTAGAAAAGGTTCAAACTGCATTAAATGAAATCAATGAACCAAGTTATGTCGTTGGTAAAGTAACTGAAACAGGACAGGTAGATGTCCAATGGTAAATATTGCGGTATTTGTGAGTGGTTCAGGTACTAACTTTGAAACAATCTTGTCACATATTGAAGATGGTTCTTTGCATGTGAATTGTGCATGCTTGATTGCGGATAAAGAAAATGCGTATGCTAGAGTTCGTGCGCATAATCATGGAGTAGAAGAGTTTTATTTTAATCCAAAGGGATATGATGGTAAAGCGGGTTATGAAGCGGCAATCTTAGAAGTATTGAAAGAAAAAAAGGTGGATTTGATTGTTTTGAGTGGATATATGCGTTTTATTGGACACACTTTATTAAGTGCTTATCCAAATCGTATCATCAATTTACATCCGGCTTATTTACCTGAATTTCCAGGAGCTCATAGTATTGCAGATGCGTATGAGGCAAAAGTAGCACAAACTGGAGTTACAGTTCATTTCGTAGACGAAGGTGTAGATACAGGTCCTATTATTCGTCAAGAAAGAGTAGCAATCGACCCATCTTGGGATCTTGAAACATTAGAATCGCATGTACATGCGATGGAATATGATTTGTTCTGGCAAGTCATTGAACAAGTCGCAAAAAGTATAGAGGAGGAAAAATAATGAAGCGAGCATTAGTAAGTGTATCCGATAAAACTGGTTTAGTTGAATTTGTACAAGGATTAGTAGATTGTGGATATGAAATCATTTCTACTGGAGGAACAAAAAAAGCCCTTGAAGCAGCTGGAATTCATCCAATTGGAATTAGTGATGTGACTGGTTTTCCAGAAATTATGGATGGTCGTGTGAAAACTTTACATCCAAAAGTTCATGGTGCATTACTTTGTGTTCGTTCAAACCCAGATCATGTACGTCAATTAAAGGAATTAGGAATTGAATATATCGATTTAGTTTGTGTGAATTTATATCCTTTCAAAGAAACAGTATTAAAACCAGGTGTAACACACGAAGAAATCATCGAAAACATTGATATTGGTGGTCCTAGTATGCTTCGTAGTGCTTCTAAAAACTATCAAAGTATTCCAGTTCTTTGTGATCCAAAAGATTATGATAAAGTTCTTGAAGAAATTAGAGAAAACCAAGAAACAACATTGGAAACGCGTGAGCGTTTAGCTGCAAAAGTATTCCGTCATACAGCACGTTATGATGCTATGATTGCAGATTATTTAACTAAGAAGACAAATGAAGAATTCCCAGAAAGTATGACAATTACTTTTGATAAGGTTCAAGATTTGCGTTATGGTGAAAATCCTCACCAAAAGGCTGCTTTCTATAAAGGAATGAATCCTCAATATTCTTTGGCAAATGCGACTCAGCTTCATGGTAAAGAATTGTCTTACAACAATATTCAGGATGGAAATGCGGCTATTGAAATCTTAAAAGATTTTGAAGGTCAATATGCAGCTGTAGGTGTTAAACACATGAATCCATGTGGAGTTGGTATTGGTGAAAATATTGAAGCGGCTTGGGATAAAGCTTATGAGGCTGACTCAATTTCGATTTTTGGTGGTATTGTAGCGTTGAACGCAAAGGTTGAAAAGGGATTGGCAGAAAAATTATCTAAGATTTTCTTGGAAATCATTATTGCGCCAGACTTCTCTGACGAAGCGTTGGAAATCTTAACTCGTAAGAAAAATATTCGATTAATGAAATTAGATACTAGCTTATCTGTTTCAAGTGCGCTAAAATATACAAATGTTAATGATGGTCTATTGGTTCAAGAGATGGATCAGCATACAATTAACGAAGAAGATTTAAAATGTGTGACAAATCGTAAGCCTACGGAAGAAGAAATCAAACAATTGTTGTTTGGTTGGAAAGTTGTTAAGCATGTAAAATCAAATGCGATTGTCTTGGTAAAAGATGATATGACAATTGGTGTTGGTGCAGGACAAATGAACCGTGTTGGTGCAGCTAAGATTGCGATTGAACAGGCTGGTGAAAAGGCGAAAGGTTCTGTATTGGCAAGTGACGCTTTCTTCCCAATGCCAGATACAGTTCAAGAAGCTATCAAAGCGGGTGTGACTGCAATTATTCAGCCAGGTGGATCTATTAAGGATCAACTTTCAATTGATGAATGTAATGAACATGGCATCGCAATGGTATTTACAGGGGTTCGTCATTTTAAACATTAATATATAAAAGAGTCTGTATAGACTCTTTTTCATAGTTTGGAAGGGTCTATCATGGATAAGAAAAACAAAATTATTATTATTTCTCTATTATCTGCATTATTAATTGTACTATGTGTATTTGCGGTTGAAATGAAGAACACTGAGAAAAAGGCATATCAGGGGATATCTGAAATCGGAGAAGATCAAAATACGGAAGTTGAAAATAAAGATAATAGTCAATTTATTGATATGTCTTTGGCAAAAGATATAGAAGCGTATTTTCAAGAGAATGGTATTGATCATGAAAAAGTAGCATACTGTATCACAGATTTAGAACATAACATTAAATATAGTATGAATGAGAAGGATGAGTTTATTGCAGCGAGTATTTATAAATTACCATTGGCAATGCTATATTATGATAAAGTAAATGAGGGTGAGTATACATTAGATTCAACGTTTACATATAGTGGATATATGCATGAGGATGCAGGGGTTATTAGTTCGGATTATGGTATCGGCAGTCAGGTTCCTTTAAGTGATCTTTTAAATGATTTAATAATATATTCTGATAATGATGCGGGTCATATTTTATATGAAAATCTTGGTGGCTGGAAAGAATATAAGGAAGCAATGACAAAATATACAGATTCTATCAGTGAGAATTATTATACAATGGATAATGTTACAACGGCTAATACAATGAATGATGTGGTGACTTATTTATATGATCATAAAGAAGACTATAAAGGTTTGATTAAAAATATGGAAGAGGCAGAACCAGGTGAATATCTAGATAGGGATACACAATTGAGTATGCCTCAAAAGTATGGTATGTATGATTCTGCTTTAAATAGTGTTGGTTTTGTAGAATGTAACACATCATTTAGTATAGTTGTTTTAACGAGTTTAGGGGATAAAGGTGCCGATGTTATGGCAAATATCAATCGTATTGCTTATGAGCATTTTAAATAGAGTTGAAAAGCTCTATTTTTTTCGTTTTCTTGTTGTAAGCGCATACAGTAAAAAAGATGAAAAAAATTAAAAAAACATTTGACGAAGTGAAAAGTATTTGGTAATATAGATGAGCACTGCTGAGGTGCAGATGATCTTTGAAAACTGAACAGGAAATAAAAATACAAACTAAAACGTCAATTTCG
>OICT01001045.1_pt1 | contig 11492 bp, 9 predicted proteins | sample 1581331 | NCBI WGS metagenome assembly OICT01 (sample SAMEA3882544, study PRJEB24775) | human gut metagenome | biome: human-associated habitat; feature: intestine environment; material: feces | place: Netherlands | collected 2009/2010 | reverse complement strand
GCCGCGACAGACTCATGATTGTATTACGACCGAGTGTCATTCGTCATAAATTCCGGCTATACCCACGATTCACAGCGGGACGCCTTGATCAGGCCGTCCCCTACGATATCGCATACAGGCGATGGAAATGAATGCAGCCCACAAAAAAATACGGCCATCGGCCTGGTGCGTAGGGGCCGTCCCGAAGGGCGGCCCGCCTGAAATGATGGTGTACACGCTATTCATGACAGGTGATGTGTGAAAAAAAGCCCCATATACCAGAATGGTCATACCCACGATCCACGGCGGGACGTCCTTTGGGCGTCCCCTACGGGTGCGGTCCGGTGGACCGCCCGCTAATGGTTTTTTTCTAAATGTTCTTTTACTGCAATTCGTATTTTTTGTTTTCCTGGTATATCATCATGAACAGCCGGTCATTTTCGTCGAACATGAGGGTCAGGTAATAGTCCGGGTATACGACGTCGGTCAAGAGATATTCGTTGCCGATGGCTTTGAGTTCATACATGAGTTTGAAGGCTGGACGCAGCTTCTTTAACGTATCACTTTTTTTGTCGCCAATCTGCAAGCCATAAAAGGAATGGGGGATCTTGTCATCGGAACTGATGGTGAGGTCTTTTTTTTCTTGGCGGCTGTAGTATAGGTCCTGCCATACCGTTGCCGTTGTAGTTTCTGGCAAAGTCTGTCCTTGGGCCAGTGTCAGGCCAGGGAGCAGACACAACCCTAGGAGCATTGTGGCAATCAGCTGATTTTTCTTCATGAAAACACCTCCGTTTCCAGAATAGCTGGGCGGAGGTGTTTTGTCAATATGGAAAGTGGAGAGGGTTCAGGTTGTGGGATTACCGTGGCGTTTCGGTAAAATCTGGTTCAAGCTGATGGCAATCATCGAGGCTACAACGACGGGCGCTTTGCCGAAGATGGTCGTCACCCAGTCCGGGAAGAGATAAAGCGATTGCGGCGCGGCTGACAATCCCATACCCATGGCGACGGCCAGGCCGATGATGGACATGTTGCGCGGCGTTGCCCCATCGGACAGGGCCAGGCGTATACCGGTCATGGCGATGGATGCGAAGACGGAGACCGTAGCCCCGCCGAGGACGGCATAGGGGATGGTCGTCAAGAGGCCGGAGAATTTGGGGACGATACCGGCGATGAGGATGATGATGGCCGCCAGGGCCAGCGTAGCCCGGTTGATGACCTTTGTCGTCGTGACGATGCCGACATTCTGGCTGAAAGAGGCTGTCGGCAGGAAACCGAGGACGGAACCGAGGATACTAGTCGCCCCCAGTCCCAAGATGGCACCGTGCAGTTCATCTGATGTGGGCTGACGGTTCATGGCTCCGGAAGTGGTGGCCGAGAAGTCACCGATAGCCTGGATGGAGTTGATGACGAAGAGCAGGGAAATGGCGATGCAGGCAGGCGGGTCAAATTCTAAGCCAAAGTGTAAGACTTGGGGCATTTCGAAATACCCGGCTGTCATGACGTTGTCGAATTGGACCATGCCCATGGCCAGGGCCAGGATATAGCCGGCCAGGATGCCGACGAGGATAGAAGCCAGGCGCAGCAGGCCTTTACCAAAGTGTGTGAAAAATGTCACAACAACGAGTGTAAACAAGGCGACGACCCAGTTTTTCCAGCTGCCGTAAGTCGGGCTGCCCACGCCGCCGGCCATGTAGTTGATGGCGATGGGGTACAGGGATAAGCCAATGGTAAAGACGACTGTCCCTGCGACCAAGGGCGGAAAGAATTTACGGATACGATGGATGCTCAGGCCGACGAGGATAGCACAGAGACCGCCAAAGACTTCAGCTCCTAGAATCGCAGCGATGCCGTACTCGCTGGCCAGGGTCTGCATGGTCGGTACGTAGGCAAAGCTGACGCCAAAGATGACCGGCAGACCGGCACCGAAATGGATCCCTGTCCGGCGCCCGATGGGGTAAAGTTGCAGCAGCGTGCCGATGGCAGCGGCGATGAGCGAGGCCTGGATAATCAGAACCCGGTCAGGCTGAGACAGGCCGGCGGCACCGGCGACGATGATGGCTGGCGTGACACAGCCGACAATCATGGCGACGACGTGCTGCAGGGCCAGGGGCAGAGCTTCAAAGAAATGAGGGATGCCATCTATGGAAAAGAGCGAGGCGCTCCGACTGTTTGAAATAGGCATTTTTTCCACAATGATGCGCCTCCTTTAAGCTCGGTAAATACGAGTCCCCGTCTTTCCGAGGATACCATCTTTGGCTTTCTGGAGCAGTGTTATCAGGGCTGTCCTGCCGGGACGGGATTCAGCGAATTTGACGGCGGCCTGGACTTTGGGCAGCATCGAGCCGGGGGCAAATTCATTTTGTGCCATATATTGCCGGGCTTCGTCAGTGGTCATTTCCGACAGCCACTGTTCGTCCGGCTGACCAAAGTGGATGGCCACTTTTTCGACAGCTGTCAGGATGATGAGGTAATCGGCGTGGAGGTCTTCGGCCAGGCGTTCGCTGGCGAAATCCTTGTCGATGACGGCGCTGGCCCCTTTGAGGTGGTTGCCGTGACGCATGACGGGAATACCGCCGCCGCCACAGGCGATGACCAGCTGTCCCGATTCGACGAGGGTGTCGATGGCGCCGATTTCGATGATTTCCTGGGGCAGCGGCGAAGCGACGACGCGGCGCCAGCCCCGGCCGGCGTCTTCCTTGACGATGTAGCCGTATTCTTTGGCGGCGTATTCCGCCTGTTCTTTAGTCATGAAATGGCCAATCGGTTTCGACGGATTCTTGAAAGCCGGGTCTTCCGGGTCGACGCGGACCTGGGTGACCATGGTAGCGACGGGAATGTCGAAGATGTCGCGGTTGTACATTTCTTCGCGCAGGGCATTCTGCAAGTCATAGCCGATGTAAGCCTGGCTCATGGCGACGCAGACCGACAACGGCGTGTTGGGCTGGTTCGGATCTTCCCGGCTCAGGGCGGCCATGGCGTGGTTGATCATGCCGACCTGCGGGCCGTTGCCGTGGGCGACGATGACTTCACAGCCTTCCTGGATGAGATCGACGATGGCCTTGGCTGTCGTCTTGACGGCCAGCATCTGTTCGTGCAGTGTATTTCCCAGGGCGTTGCCGCCGAGGGCGATGACGATACGTGTCTTTTTCTCGGTCATGATAATTCTCCTTTTATGTGTACAAAAGTTTTATAAATGATGAGTAAAACGCATGATAGGGGAATGAAAAAGGCACCGGTCCGGAGGACCGGCACCTTTGACGGTCAGGTTATTTCATTTTGCGCAGGATGCCGCGTTCTTCTAATGCTTTCAAGGTCTGAGCCGGATCCTGGCATTTGGCCAGCATGATCATGGCAGCGATGACATAGGGCTTGTAGCTGGCTTCCTTGTAGAGGGAATCGCGATAGCGGTCGAAGACGGAGGCTTCGACTTCGCCGTCTTCACAGCTGACGCCGTTGATGTCGGCCGGCAGGCAATGGAGGTACATGGCTTTGCCGTCTTTTGTGGTCTTCATCAATTCTTCCGTGCAGCACCAGTCTTTGTGCTGAGCGTTCTGAGCCAGCAGTTCCTGTTCCAGGGCATCGATGCCGGCCTGGTCGCCAGCGGCGTAGAGATTCGTCCGTTTTTCCATAGCCGCAAAGGGAGCCCAGCTCTTGGGATAGACGACGTCGGCGTCTTTGAAGGCGTCGGCCATGTCGTGGGTGATGCGGAAGGAGCCGCCCGATTTTTCGGCGTTCTTTTTGGCGACGTCGACGACGTCCGGCATGACTTCATAGCCTTCGGGATGAGCCAGGACGACGTTCATGCCCAGACGGGTCATGAGGCCGATGACGCCCTGCGGGACCGAGAGGGGTTTGCCATAGGACGGGGAGTAAGCCCAGGTCATGGCGATTTTCTTGCCTTTCAAGTTTTCCAGGCCGCCCATTTCATGGATGATATGGGCCGCGTCGGCCATACACTGGGTCGGATGGTCGATGTCGCACTGGAGGTTGACCAGAGTCGGCTTCTGTTCGAGGATGCCGTCTTTATAACCCTGGGTGACGGAGTCGACGACTTCTTTCTGGTACGTATGGCCCTTGCCGATGTACATATCGTCGCGGATGCCGATGACGTCGGCCATGAAGGAAATCATGTTGGCCGTTTCGCGGACCGTTTCGCCGTGAGCAATCTGGCTCTTCTTTTCGTCCAGGTCCTGGACCTGCAGGCCGAGGAGATTGCAGGCCGAGGCGAAGGAGAAGCGCGTACGCGTCGAATTGTCGCGGAAGATGGAAATGCCTAAGCCGCTTTCAAAGATTTTGGTGGAAATATTGTGTTCCCGCATGAAACGGAGGGCATCGGCCAGGACCCAGATGGCTTCCAGTTCGTCATCGGTCTTGTCCCAGGTGAGGAAAAAGTCGTTTTCATACATATCTTTGAAGTTGAGGGCGTTTAATTTATCGATGTAGTCCTGTAAGGTTTTCATAGGGCAGTCTCCTTTTAATCGTTATGGGATGTGATTATTTATCGGTGTATACAGAAGGCAGAGCGGCGTAGACGGCGGCACAGGTGACGAGGTCCTGTTTCCACGTCTTTTCGTTGGGAGCATGAGCCTGGGCTTCTGCGCCAGGGCCGAAGCCGATGACGGGGATGCCGTTGCGGCCCATGATGGAAACGCCGTTGGTCGAGAAGGTCCATTTATCCGTCAAGGGACGGACTTTGCGCATGGCTTCCGTTTCAGCGGCACCGATACGGCTGTCGCCGAAGAGGGACGTATAAGCTTCTTCCAGGGCCTTCGTGACTTTGTGGTCTTTCGGGATGACCCAGGTCGGGAAGTAACATTCGATGGGGTAGGTCAGGCCGGTGTAGCTCGGGCGGGCATATTCGTACATGCTGACTTTGACATCATCGCCGTATTTCTGGACACTCGGCAGGGCGCGGATTTCATCGAGGCAGCTCTGCCACGTTTCGCCAGCGGTCATGCGGCGGTCGAGGGATACGGCACAGGAGTCGGCGACGGCGCAGCGGCTCGGCGAGGTGTAGAAAATCTGGGAGCATGTGACGGTACCGCGGCCGAGGAAGTTGGCTTCTTCCCATTCGGAGTTGTATTTCTTGTCGAGCATCTTGACCAGGCCTTTGATTTCCGTTGTGTCGGCGGCGTCATTTTCATTAAGGGCCCGGACGTCCTGGAGGATGTCGGCCATCTTGTAAATGGCGTTGTCACCGCGTTCTGGCGCAGAACCGTGGCAGCTAACACCCTGAACATCAATACGAATTTCCATACGACCGCGCTGACCACGGTATATCTGGCAGTCGGTTGGTTCGGTACTGACCACAAATTCCGGGCGAATGCCGGATTGTTCAATAATGTACTGCCAGCACAGACCGTCGCAGTCTTCTTCCTGCACAGTACCGGTAACCAGCAGGGTATATTCATCTTCCAGACCGAGGTCTTTAATGATTTTACCGGCATAAACCATAGATGCCATGCCGCCTTCCTGGTCGGAAGTACCGCGACCACCGATTAGCTCATCAGTTTCCATGCCTTCGTACGGATCGAAGTCCCAGTTTTTGATGTTGCCAATGCCGACGGTATCGATATGAGCGTCCATTGCCACCAGACGCGGGCCGTGGCCGATATAACCGAGAACGTTGCCCATCGGGTCGATTTCAACTTTATCGAAGCCGACTTTTTCCATCTCTTCTTTAATACGATGTACTACGCGTTTTTCGTCGCAGCTTTCACTGGGAATAGCAACCATGTCGCGCAGGAAGCGAGTCATGTCCGCCTGGTAATCTTTTGCTTTTTCAAGAATCAGTTTGAATGGAATATTCTTAGCCATTATTTTTCTCCAGATTTTTTACTCCCCGTTTTGCAGGGAGTAGTTCCAATAGGGTGATTAAGGTGCTACAGCGTGTTTGCCTTCCCAGACAACTTCGCGGTAGTGCTTCACGTCGGTGTCGCCTTCAGTGCTGATAACCAGCACCACGGCATCTTTGTTCAGCGCCAGTTTTTCCATCAGGCTTTGACGTTGCGGGTGATAATGAACCGCCGCGAGAACGCCCAAACCGACAGCGCCGGATTCACCGGAGATGATGCGCGGGTCGTTGCCGTACGGATTACCCAGCACGCGCATACCTAATGCGGCAACGCTGTCCTGGCAGGAGATGAATTGGGTGGCGCAGTTACGTAGGATTTCCCAGCCCAGCGGGTTAGGTTCGCCACAGGCCAGGCCCGCCATGATGGTGGCCATATCACCGCCAACGTTGACGATGTCGCCTTTGACGCCGGAGCGATAAATACAGTCAGCTTTGTCAGGTTCAACAATAATGCTGTGCAGATTTTGCGGGCTATAGACGTCGACCAGATAACCCAGCACACCACCGGCCATTGCTCCGACACCGGCTTGCAGCAGAACGTGCGTCGGGGTTACGCCCATTTCACGCATTTGCTCGACGGCTTCATCTGCCAGGGTTGCGTAGCCTTGCATGATCCAGGTTGGGATTTTGGTGTAACCTTCCCATGCCGTGTCCTGTACCACTTCCCAGCCGTGCTGCTGCGCGTGTTGCATGGTCAGGCGAACGGTATCGTCATAGTTCATATCCGTGACGATGCACTCGGCACCGAGGTTCAGAATGGCGTCAACGCGTTCCTGAGCAGAACCTTTCGGCATGTAAATCACCGCATTCTGTCCGAGTTGCTGCGCTGCCCACGCCACACCGCGCCCGTGGTTGCCGTCGGTGGTGGTCGCGAAAGTCATTTTTTCGCCGATGGCATTTTTCAGGTGCTCAAATGACAGCGTTTCGATATCAAGATGATATTTTTCACACAATAATTGAGCGATGGCGTACGCACCGCCGAGCATTTTGAAGGCGTTCAGACCGAATCGTTTTGATTCGTCTTTGACAAGAATTTTCTTCACACCAAAAAGGTTTGCGAGATCGTCCAGCGCACAAAGCGGTGTTGGGCGATAACCAGCTATTTTCTGGTGGAACTGGCGCGCCAGTTTGGCCTGGCTTTGCGAAAAGAGCGGTGATGTTTCGCCGTTGAAAAATTTGTTATCGGCGATATCAATCTTCAATGAGAAAACGGACATATCCTATCCTTTTGGCCTCTGGAAATAGAGGGCCGACCAGCTGATCGGCCCGAGGGGTTATTTCACGCGTTCTTGCGCTTCTTTCAGCAGTTGCTCGAGCAGTGCACCTGGTTTGGCGTATTTACGGGACAGGATCATCGCGGCGATGATATAAGGCTTCCAGCTGGCTTCTTTGTAGGTTGCGATACGGTATTTTTCGAATACGCCTTCAGTCACTTCACCTTCTTTACAGGATACGCCGCTGATATCAGCTGGCAGGCAGTGCATGTACAGGGCTTCGCCATCACGGGTCAGTTCCATCATCTCTTCAGTACAATGCCAGTCTTTGTGTTGCGCGTTCTGTGCCAGACACTGTTTTTCCAGTGCTTTTAAGCCTTCGTGATCGTTAGCGCGCAGCAATTCGGTACGCTGTTCCATCACTTTGTAAGGTGCCCATGACTTCGGATAAACGATGTCTGCATCTTTGAACGCTTCTTCCATGCTGGTGACCTGACGGAAGCTACCGCCAGATGCTTTAGCATTGTTTTTCGCCACTTCAACCACATCCGGGATCAGGTCGTAGCCTTCCGGATGGGCCAGGGTGACATCCATACCGAAGCGAGTCATCAGACCGATGATGCCTTGTGGTACAGAGAGCGGTTTGCCATAGCTTGGAGAGTAGGCCCAGGTCATGGCGATTTTTTTACCTTTCAGGTTTTCCAGTGAACCAAAGTGTTCACGTAACCACGCGAGGTCAGCCATTGACTGAGTCGGGTGGTCAATATCGCATTGCAGGTTCACTAAAGCCGGACGCTGTGGCAGTACACCCTGCTTGTAACCGTCATCAAGTGCAGCGCCAACTTCACGCATATAGGCGTTGCCTGCGCCCAGATACATATCGTCGCGAATACCAATAGCGTCGGCGCAGAAGGAGATCATATTGGCGGTTTCACGCACGGTTTCGCCGTGAGCGATTTGTGATTTGCCTTCGTCGAGATCTTGTTGTGCAAGGCCGAGCAGGTTAAGCGCGGAAGCATAAGAGAAGCGGGTACGGGTGGAGTTGTCGCGGAATACGGAAATACCTAATCCACTATTAAAGACTTTGGTTGAGATGTTTTCAGCACGCAGTGCTTTTAATGCTGCGGCAACGTCCAGTACTTGTTTCAGTTCATCTGGCGTCTGTTCCCACGTTAACAAAAAATCTTTCTCGTGAAGGTGAGAGGTCAGCGAATTGATATCCTTAATCAGCTCATTAACAGTTTTCATCATAAAGTCCCGGTAGTGGAATGACAGGCAAAGTGGTTTATTTCACTGTGACTTGCCAAAGTGATTGGTGTTTTCACAGCTATACCTGGGACTAACAATAAGTGTGCCAGAATTATCCACGGGGCTGCAAAAGACTAATTTGACGGATAATGTGTGGGGTTGATCACAAATTGATGCCAGCTTCCGGTTGTTTGTAAAATACGAAAACGTTTGGCTTTTTTTATCGCGTTATTTATTTGCTGCTAAGTATCAGAAATAAGATAAAGGGACAGGCTATCTCTCTTCAGTTTGATAAACTCACCGCCGTAATTCTCATATTGATATAGAAATGTGATATCTCTTCCATAATTTCATTAGAAAATGATAAAAATCTTATGTTTTTATCAAAGCCAATTTCGCCTGAGTTAATATCATCATGATCTGTGAACCATCAACGTCTTCAATGATCGACTTTTAAGTAAGTCTGGAAGGTAAAGCTATGGAGCTTGCTACTACGCAGTCAGTATTGATGCAAATTCAACCGACAATTCAGCGTTTTGCCAGAATGCTTGCCAGCGTTTTGCAGCTTGAGGTTGAGATCGTTGATGAAAACTTGTGTCGCGTCGCCGGAACGGGCGCGTATGGGAAGTTTCTTGGTCGCCAGTTGAGCGGCAACTCACGCCTGCTCCGCCACGTCCTGGAAACGAAAACTGAAAAAGTTGTGACACAGTCTCGCTTCGATCCCCTTTGCGAAGGTTGCGATAGTAAAGAAAATTGCCGCGAAAAAGCATTTCTGGGTACGCCTGTCATTTTACAGGATCGTTGTGTTGGGGTGATAAGTTTGATTGCCGTTACCCACGAGCAACAAGAGCATATCAGTGATAATTTACGCGAATTTTCTGATTATGTTCGCCATATATCCACCATTTTTGTTTCGAAACTTCTGGAGGATCAGGGGCCAGGAGATAACATCAGTAAAATATTCGCGACCATGATCGATAATATGGATCAGGGCGTATTAGTTGTTGATGATGAAAGTCGGGTTCAGTTTGTTAATCAGACTGCCTTAAAAACACTTGGTGTTGTACAAAATAATATTATTGGGAAACCTATCCGTTTCAGACCATTAACATTTGAGAGTAATTTTACTCATGGACATATGCAGCATATTGTTTCGTGGGACGATAAAAGTGAATTAATCATTGGTCAATTGCATAACATTCAGGGCCGACAATTATTTTTAATGGCATTTCACCAATCGCATACCAGTTTTTCTGTAGCAAATGCACCTGATGAACCACATATTGAACAATTGGTTGGCGAGTGCCGTGTTATGCGGCAATTAAAACGACTCATTAGCCGTATTGCACCCAGCCCATCCAGCGTTATGGTGGTTGGTGAAAGCGGCACGGGTAAAGAAGTCGTCGCCCGAGCAATCCATAAGTTGAGCGGAAGACGGAATAAACCCTTTATTGCTATCAACTGTGCCGCGATTCCGGAGCAGCTTCTGGAAAGCGAACTGTTCGGTTATGTTAAAGGCGCATTTACTGGCGCTTCTGCCAACGGTAAAACAGGGTTGATTCAGGCGGCGAATACGGGCACGCTGTTTCTCGATGAAATAGGTGATATGCCATTAATGTTGCAGGCTAAATTACTGCGCGCTATTGAGGCGCGTGAAATTCTGCCGATTGGTGCCAGTAGCCCAATACAAGTCGACATTCGCATCATTTCTGCAACTAATCAGAATTTGGCCCAGTTCATTGCCGAAGGTAAATTCCGCGAAGATCTCTTCTACCGACTTAATGTTATCCCGATAACTCTGCCACCGCTGCGTGAACGTCAGGAAGATATTGAACTATTGGTGCATTACTTTTTACATCTGCATACCCGTCGTCTGGGATCGGTTTATCCTGGCATTGCTCCCGATGTCGTCGAAATATTGCGTAAGCATCGTTGGCCCGGAAACCTGCGCGAGTTAAGCAATTTGATGGAATATCTGGTTAACGTAGTTCCTTCAGGTGAAGTTATCGACAGCACGCTATTGCCGCCAAATCTGCTGAATAATGGCACAACGGAGCAAAGTGATGTAACAGAGGTCAGTGAGGCGCACCTGTCACTCGATGATGCGGGCGGCACGGCGCTGGAGGAGATGGAAAAGCAAATGATCCGCGAGGCGCTTTCACGTCATAACAGCAAGAAGCAAGTTGCTGATGAACTGGGCATCGGCATTGCTACGCTCTATCGCAAGATTAAGAAATATGAGTTGTTAAACACATAACCTCAGTGAATCCGGCCTGAATTCAGGCCGGATATCCTTTTACTTCGTTTTCTCGCAATCCAGAACTGTATTTACAATCATCTGATACCCCGTGCAGCGACAAAGATTTCCCGCCAGTCCGCGACGAATTTCCGTAATGGTTAATGGCTTCTCGCGTGGTTTCGCCAGCATTGCCGTGGTAGCCATAATCAGGCCAGGCGTACAAAACCCGCACTGCACTGCGCCGGATTTCGCATAAGCCTGCTGAACATGAGAAAGTTTTCCGCCTTTCGCTTCACCTTCCAGCGTGCGGATCTCTTTTCCTTCAGCCCAGGCGGCAAGGTATAAGCAACTGTCTATTGCTGTGCCGTCGACCAACACCGTACAGGCACCACATTCACCCACGCAGCACCCTTGTTTGACACTTAGCAGTCCTTGTTCGCGGAGTAATTCCGAGAGCGGCGTGCCTGGTGCGGCGTGAAGCTGAAAAGGCATCCCGTTAATGGTGCATTCGATGGTAATTGTTTCGCTGTGATTCATTGTAATTTTCCCCCCGCCGCGGCGACGGCTTCGCTAATCACTTTTTTGGTCATCGTCTGGATGAGATGCAGACGAAACTCTTTACTGGCCCGCCATGAAGAACGCGGGGCGACATCTTGCAGGACAGATTCGCTGATAGCTTCCAGCGTTTGCAGGTTTAATGGCGCATTTTGTGCAGTCTGTTCGGCATGTTGGCAGCGAATCGGCGTTGGCGCGGCAACACCAAATGCCAGGCGTAATTCGCTGAAATTGCCGTTATCCAGTCGGCAATGTGCGGCGCAGCCAATCGTTGAAATATCCATTGCGTCGCGCATGGCATATTTAAAATGCGCGCTGCCCGCGTGTTCTTTCGGCTGTGGCGGAAAATGAAAGGCGACGAGGATTTCGTCATGCTCAAGAGACACTTTGCCCGGCCCGGTGT
>OICT01001041.1_pt1 | contig 11558 bp, 9 predicted proteins | sample 1581331 | NCBI WGS metagenome assembly OICT01 (sample SAMEA3882544, study PRJEB24775) | human gut metagenome | biome: human-associated habitat; feature: intestine environment; material: feces | place: Netherlands | collected 2009/2010 | reverse complement strand
ACGGCCTGCTCCGGTGTGGAGACAATGCGTACGATCGGGTCCACAAGCCCTACCAGCACAGCTGCCAGTACCACAGATCCTGCCATAAACAGCGTGACTGTGTTGCCAATGAGCCGCGCCGCACGAAGTTTGTTCTCTGCGCCCACGGCCCGGCCAATAGTGACCGTTGCTCCCATGGCAAGGCCCACGATCATCACAGTGATCATATGCATCACCTGACTGCCAATGGACACCGCCGTTGTGCTGGCCACACCTTCAAACTGCCCGATGATGAACAGATCCGCCATGCCGTACAGCGTCTGCAGGAAATACGACAGCAGATACGGCAACGCGAAGGTGACGATCGTTCTGAACACGCTTCCCGTTGTCAGGTTCTTTCCCATGGGTTGTCTCTTATCCTCCCGTTTCGGCCTATGTCTTCCAGCAGGAAGGCTAAACCTTACAATGGTTGTAGAGTCAATCCCAAAGCATTGTCATGTCCAATATGCGGAAAACCGTCTTTCACCCCATGACCGGAGCGGTGGCTTCGTCTTCCCCGTCCGGCTCGTCGGCGAGACCCATGAGCTCTCCCATCTTGTCCGCGTACACGCCCGTCTCATGCATGAGCAGGGCCCGCACTGCCCGAAGCGATTCGCGATCCCGAGGAAGACGGTACAAGGCGATGGTCGCGGCCATTTCGCCAAGCTTTTCATAGTTGTCCAACATGCGTTTGCGATCCTTGTGCGAAGCGAGCATCGCATCCATGCGATCCTCCGGTTCGGCGAAAAAGATATATCCGGCAAGGGTAAGCAGCAGACCAGCCTTCCTCACATTGCGTGCCTGGCTGTCAAGTTCTTTGACACCATTCTCGAACATGGTTCGATCACGCAGTCTGAAGCCTTCCTGGAGAAGACCCGAAGCCGACGGCCCCATAAGGGAGATGGCAAGGTCATGCAGATAGAGCGGGTCTTTCCATATATCCTCCACTTCATATACGCCATTGTCCTCGATCTCGGCCAGTAGTTGGGCGACGGGCTTAGTGTTCTCATCCCACAGATTCCGATATGCCTCCACAATGTGTTCGGCGTCATACAGATATCTGGCATCGAGGCAAGCCGGATATTCCAATGAGCTGGTGACGCTCAGATCCACAGAACAGGCATATTCCAGATCCGCCTTGATCCGCATATCCTGCAACTGGGCGCATACATGCCTGTATCGGAAATCGGGATCACATCCCAATTCGACCACTTTCGGATCATCGCGGAGCATACACATACCCAATCCCCCATAAGCGAGAACCATCAGCGCCGCATCAGCGGCCCTAGGCTCGCCCCCTCCCCATCGCAACAGAGTGTATGCGGCCAGACGGTAGGTCTGTCGCAGGTATTCCATCATGCATTCGAGCCGTTTCCTCCTTCCGCCTCCGCTCTTCTTCCCCTTGGTCTTTTTCCTTCGGAACACCTCACGTGTATCGAACAGACCAAGCTGGAACGGCATCCTGTTGCTCGGCCGATGCGTCGCCACCGCGACGGAAGCATCATTAATCATTTCATACAGCCATGCGCTCATGCCGTATTTACGAACCACATTGCGGCATCCGGTCAGGAATTCGGCATCATAGCCTATTTGGAACCGATCCAATATGATCATATCCATGTCGAGGTTCACCGGCCATGACGTGCCGCCGAACAAGTCATCCGCAAGCTCGTGCACCACGTCATCGAACAGGGAAAGCGGACCTTCCATATCGTGTTCGAGACGTATCCGATTAAGGTCCGCGAAACAACGCCCCGAGCTGTACCGGTCGAAGCGCTCGATCAGCCGATCCATCGTTTGCAGGAAAGCCTGTTCGTCCATATTGAATGGCGTGGCCACGGCAACTGTCATATGCAACTCCTTCGTCGTAGAGATGCACCTACTGTCGCATATCCGTCCACCTCTCCGTCACAATCCTTTGAAAAAAGTGAATAAGTGGACAATTTCCACCTATCCACACCCCCATACCTGTCTGTGGACAACTTGCGCAATAACAAAAGGCCCTTCCTCCAAAAAGAGGAAGGGCCTGATCTTCGCGTAGGCGACGAGCCGGTCCGTCAGTTGATGAGTTCCTTGACCGCTGCGATGACGGCCTGCAGACTCGCCTTGGCGTCACCAAACAGCATCTGCGTGTTGTCTTCGAAGTACAGCTCGTTCTGGATGCCGGCATAACCGGTGCCACGGCCACGCTTCATGACCACCACGTTCTGCGCCTTGTCGACGTCGAGAATCGGCATGCCGGAAACCGGGGTGCCCGGCTTGCGGGCGGCCGGATTGGTCACGTCGTTGGCGCCGACCACCAGAGCCACGTTGGCCTGCGGGAACTGCGGATTGATGTCATCCAGGTCGACGAGCTCCTCATACGGGACGTTGGCCTCGGCGAGTAGCACGTTCATATGGCCAGGCATACGGCCTGCCACCGGATGGATGGCGTAGGAGACTTCGACACCATGGTCCTTGAGCAGGGTGCCAAGGTCAGCGAGCTCACGCTGGGCCTGGGCCTGGGCCAGACCGAAGCCCGGCACGAAGATGACCTTCTCTGCGTAGACGAGCTGGACGGCCAGATCGTCGGCGGAGGTTTCCTTCATGGTGCCCTCCGGCCCCTCTCCGGCGCCCGCCGCAGAATTGGAGCCGCCGAAGCCACCAGCCAAGACGGACAGCAGCGGACGGTTCATAGCCTTGGACATGGCGATGGACAGGGTCACGCCCGCCGCACCGACGAGCGCGCCGGCCACGATCAGGGCGATGTTGTTGATGGCCAGACCGGACATGGCCACTGCGGTGCCGGTGCAGGCGTTCAACACGGAGATGACGACCGGCATATCAGCGCCGCCGATCGGGATGACGAACACGAGGCCGTAGCACAGGGCGAACACGGTGGTCAGGATCGACCAGAGCAGACGCTGGTTCGGCTGCACGCACAACATCACGAAGGACACGATGGTGAGCACGACGAACAGGATGTTCCAGAAGCCCTTGCCCGGCAGGCTCAGCTTCTTGACCCACTTGATACCCTGCAGCTTGCCGGCTGCGATCAGCGAGCCGGAGAAGGTGACGGAGCCGATCATGATGCCCAGACCCGCGGTGATGAGCACCACGATGGATGGGGTTTCGGCGGAGGTCAGGATGTCGTTCAATGCCACGAGCGCGGCGGCGCCACCGCCCACGGTGTTGAACACGGAGACCAGCTGCGGCATGTCGGTCATCTTGACCTTCTTGGCGGAGACCACGCCCGCCACGGCGCCGATGACGATGCCGACGATCAGCACGATGACTGCGACGCCATGCTTGAAACCGTTGGAGGCCTCACCTGCGAACAGCACGATGAAGGCCATGGCCACGGCGAACACCATGCCGATGGCGGAGACCATGTTGCCCTTGCGGGCGGTCTTCGGGGAGTTCATCAGGTGCAGGCCGATGACGAACATCACTGCGGCCAGCAGATAGACGAACCATTCGATGACGCCGAGCGGCGTGCTCAGCATTTCGGCCAGGGTACCCATTTACTTGGCCTCCTCTTCCTTCTTCTTGCCCTTGTCGGACTTGAACATCTCCAGCATGCGGTCGGTGACGACGTAGCCGCCGACGACGTTCATCGTGCCCAGCACGGCGGCCAGGAAGATGAACACCCAGGCGAGCGGACTGGTGGCGTGCGCGGCGACGATGACGACGCCCGCGATGACGATGCCGTGGATGGAGTTGGCGCCCGACATCAGCGGGGTGTGCAGGGTGGCGGGCACCTTGCCGATGACCTCGACGCCGATGAGCAGCGCGAGGACGAACAGTGTGATCGCAACGACGATATCCATTGCTTTACTCCTCTTCCTTCTTGGCTTCCTCGCCGCGGCCGGCCACGACCATGGCGTTGTCGAGCTCTTCGTTCAGGTCGATGGCGAGCTTGCCGTCACGCACGAAATGCGCCAGCACGTCGGCCACGTTGCGGCTCAGCAGGTTGGATGCGGTGGTGGACACGCCGCTGGCCAGATACGGGGCGCCGATGATGGTCACGCCGTTGTCGGTGACCTGGGTGCCGACGGAGGAGCCTTCGACGTTGCCGCCAAGGTCGCTTGCCGCGCAATCGACGATGACGGCGCCACGATGCAGACCGGCCACACCGGCCTTGGTCAGAAGGACCGGAGGCTTGCGTCCCGGCACTTTGGCGGTGGTGATGACGATGTCGAAGCCGGCGGCCTTCTGATCGACCGCGGCCTGCTGCTGGGCCTGCTCTTCGGCGCTCAGCGCGCGTGCGTAGCCGCCTTCGCCCTGGCCCTTGGAGAAGTCAAGACCAAGGTCGAGGAACTTGGCGCCCAAGGATTCGACTTCGCCCTTGGATGCCGGACGCACGTCGTACGCGGTGACGACGGCGCCGAGACGCTTGGCGGTGCCGATGGCCTGCAGGCCGGCGATACCGGCGCCCAGAATAAGCACCTTGGCCGGGCGGATGGTGCCAGCGGCGGTGGTCATCATCGGCAGGAAGGAACCGTACGCGTTGGCTGCCACGATGGCGGCCTTGTAGCCCATCACGGAGTTCTGCGACGTCATTTCGTCCATGGACTGCGCGGAGCTCAGCTGACGCGGCAGCTTTTCCATGGCGACGCCGACCAGACCGGCCTTCTCGATCGCGGCGACGTAATCGGCATCGGTGAACGATCCCAACATGCCAATGATCCATGTGCCCTGCTTGACGCGGGCGAGCAGCTCATTGCTTGGACGATCCACAAAACCCAGCGCGTCGGCGCGTGCGATCACATCGTCGGCGGAGACGACCTGCGCGCCCGCCTTCGTATAATCTTCATCAACGTAGTGCGATGCGACGCCCGCACCGGACTCAATCAGACATGTAACACCTGATTTACGCAACCTCGTTACGATATCCGGTGTCAGAGCAACACGGGACTCGTGTTCGGAAGTCTCGTTGAGAACTCCGAAGACCACGGTGGCTTCAGCTTTTTCAGCCATAGGTGCCCTTTCTTCCTCGTTAAAGAAATCTAATGAACAGATACAGCGCCCAAGTGTAACGTACACGGCAACATCGCGGCCGCAATCGTTCATCTTTCGAATCACGGGCTGTATCCGGCATGCGCCGCCCGTTTCCCTGATGGCCTGTCACCTTACGCTACCGTAAGGTGACGTGTCGCGCGCGACGGGCTATCATTCCTTCTTTAGATACCGTTTATATACGTAGGAGAGTCACGTGTCCATCATCACCTCGTTGAACAAGCAGGCCACTAATCTCGCAAGGAAGGCGTTGCGCCTGGGCAACGATTTCGTGCACCCGGTCAGCGACGATTCCGGCAATACACCGGATTACAACGACCCGAACAGCATCCTCTCCCCCGATGGCCATATCGAGCTGCCGCACACCGCTGAATGGGGACCGGGATACCCGTCCACCACGTTCCTTGACCCTGAAACCGGACTGTTGACCACGAAGACAGAGGGCAATCCGCCGCTAGACGAAGGCACCTCCATCTACGATATCTACGCCGACCGCGCCGCTCGTATGGGCGACGAACCATTGTACACGTTCAAGCAAGATGGCGATTGGCACACCAAGACCGCAAATGAGACGCTCGCCGACATCCGCGCCGTCGCGAAGGGCTTGCTGCATTATGGTTTGAAGAAGGGCGATGGCGTGGCTTTCATGTGCCGCACCTCCTACGATTGGGATGTGTTCGACGCGGCCGTCATGGCCTGCGGCGGCGTGCTCGCCACGATTTACGATACCGATTCCGCCGAGCAGATCCGCAATATCGTCAACAATTCCGATGCGCGTCTGCTGGTCGTGGAAACCACTGATATGAAGGCGAAGGCGGACGGGGCCGAAACCGAATGCCCGACTTTGGAGCACATCGTCTGCTTCGAGACCGGTGGTCTTGACGAGATCAAGGCGTATGGCTCCGGTGTGAGCGATGAGGCGCTCGATGCGCGAATCGATTCCGTGCAGAAGACCGATCTGTGCTCCATTGTGTACACGTCCGGTTCGACCGCCGCGCCGAAGGGCGTGGAGATGACGCATGAGCATTATTGCGCCACCGCGTTCAATCTGCCCGATTATATGCCGGAACTGCTGCATGACAAGAAGAACACCGTCCTGCTGTTCCTGCCTCAGGCGCATTCCTTCGCCCGTGCCATCAACTACATCTGCGTAGCAAGCAATCTGCATATTTATATCGCGCAGGGCATCAAGACGCTGACCGCCGATTTGCAGGTAGCCAAGCCGACCATCATGATTGTTGTTCCGCGCGTGCTGGAGAAGGTGTACAACGCTGCTTCCCAGAAGGCCGGTCATGGCGCCAAGGGCGTTGCTTTCGCCGCAGCCGTGGTCGCCGCGCAGAATTATATGAAGGAAGTCAGCACCAAGGGGAAGACCGGAACGCTTACCAAGGCACGTCGCGCGGCGTTCGATCCGGTGGTCTATGCCTCGCTGCGTGAGGTGCTCGGCGGACGCGCCAAGTGGATCGTCGCGGGCGGTGCGCCGCTTGATCCGGAGTTGTTGGCGTTCTTCCGTGGTGCCGGCGTGCCGGTCTACGAAGGCTACGGATTGACCGAAACCACCGCGCCGTGCGCGTTCAACGTGCTTGGCGTGCCGTATCATCAGGGTTCCGTCGGCATCGCGTTCCCTGGTTTCGAGCTGCGTATCGCCGAGGATGGGGAGATTCAGGTCAAGGGCGCTTCGGTGTTCCCGAAATACCATAAGAACGGCGAGGCCACCGAGGATTCCTTTACCGAGGATGGCTGGTACAAGACCGGCGACTTGGGCCGCATTGACGACGATGGCTTCCTGTACATCATCGGACGCAAGAAGGATCTCATCATCACCGCCGGCGGCAAGAACGTCTCCCCTGGCCCGATCGAGGATGTCATCAAGCGTTGCGAATTCGTCTCTCAGGCGTTGGTGCTTGGCGACAAGCGTCCGTTCATCTCCGCGCTGATCACGCTTGACGAGGAAGCGTTGCGTCCATGGCTGGAAAGCAAGGGTCTCAACCGAGATATGTCGATGGAGGAGGCCTCCAGCAACGCGGCCGTCCGCGCCGAAGTCCAGAAGTGGGTCGATCAGGCCAATGAGGGCGTGTCCCGTGCCGAATCCGTGCGTAAGTTCATCATCCTGCCGGAGGAGTTCACACAGGAGAACGGTTTGATGACCGCTTCCATGAAGGTCATCCGTCCGAAGGTGATCAAGCGTTACGCCACCCTGCTGAACACGCAAATGTACACCAAGAAGAAGTGACCATCCAGCACCAACAAGCTTAGAGCATAATAAAGCCTGCCGCATAAACAGCGGCAGGCTTTATTGTTCCCACCCGGAAAAAATCAGAAGCCCAGCTTCTCAAGCTGCTTGGCTGAGCCGTCAAACGGGCAGCCCAGTGGGCTGACCGTAGGCGAAGTGAGCGGCTTCGCCGCGAAGCGGATCCTAAGCGGCTTAGAAGCCCAGCTTCTCAAGCTGCTTAGGATCCGACTGCCATCCCTTGGCCACCTTGACATGCAGGTCGAGCTTGGCCTTCTGCCCGACGATGCGGTTGACCGCGGTGCGCAGCTTCTTCTTGACGCGTACCAGATGCTCCGCGTTATGTCCGATGATGATCGGCTTCTGCGAATCACGTTCCACGTAGATCGACACAATCACCTGCGCCTTGCCCGCGTAGGATTCGCCGCTGTCGTTGTCTTCCGGATATTCGATGGAATCCACCACCACGGCGAGCGAATGCGGCAGCTCGTCATCCAATTCCTCCAGGAACGCGCCTCGAATCAGTTCGGCGATGGTGTCTTCCGGACGTTCTTCGGTGATTTGCTCGGCCGGATACATCTGCGGTCCTTCGGGCATGTTCTCCACCAGCACGTTGCGTACTTCGGCGAGATTGTCGTGCTCGAGGGCGCTCACCGGCACAATGTCGGTGAAGTCGGCGAACTCGTTGATTTCGATGAGCTTGTCGATCAAAGCGCTTCGGTCCAATTCGTCGATTTTGGTGACGATGGCGATCAGCGGCACCTTCCATTTGAATGTGCCGTCGTCGCGTTTGACGGCGAAATCAGAACGCAGCCTGCTCAGAATGCGTTTGTCGCCGGGGCCGATTTCCTGGTCGGCGGGTAGCAGGAAGGCGATCGCGTCGACATCGGATAGCGATTCGTCGACGACATCGTTCAGCCGCTGTCCGAGCAGCGTACGCGGACGGTGGATACCGGGGGTATCGACCAGCACGATCTGCGCGTTGTCTGTGGTCAGAATGCCGCGGATGGCCTTACGTGTAGTCTCCGGACGGGATGAGGCGATGGCGATCTGCGTGCGGTTGCGCAGACCCATTTTGGCAAGGATCGAGCTGATCGTCTCATACATCTTATTAAAGTATGCTTTTGACTCATCTGCACGCTGCTTGGCTCTCTGTAACTTTACCGTGGATACAAGTTTCATCGCTTTTGTGATCTGTCCGGTACTTTCGACGCTGGCTTTTCGTCTTTTAATATCAATTATCGATGCCATGACAGATCACCTTACTTTCTAAATGATTCTTTTGCTTCATTGATCGCTTTGATCAGTTTCTCTTCTGTCGCATCATCCATGACTTTCGTCTCGGCAATGCTTGTAAAGATCTCTGGATATTTTGTATCAATCAGTTCAAATAATTCTTTCTGGAAATCAAGAATCTGATCTACTGGCAGGTCTAAGAGATGTTTCTTGACTGCTGCATAAATGATCGCAACCTGTTTCTCAACTGGTAATGGCTGATACTGTGGCTGTTTTAAGATCTCTCTGATTCTCTCACCCTGATCTAATCGTTCTTTTGTATCATCATCAAGCTCTGATCCAAACTGGGCAAATGCTGCCAGTTCTCGATACTGTGCAAGATCTGTACGGATTGGTCCTGCGATCTTCTTCATTGCCTTGATCTGTGCAGATCCTCCAACTCGTGATACAGAAAGTCCGGCATTGATCGCTGGTCTGAAACCTGCATTAAACATCTCTGTTTCCAGATAGATCTGTCCATCTGTGATGGAAATAACGTTGGTAGGAATGTATGCAGATACATCACCTGCCTGAGTCTCGATGATCGGAAGGGCTGTTAATGATCCTCCACCTAATTCATCAGATAATCTGGCTGCACGCTCTAAAAGTCTTGAATGTAAATAGAATACATCTCCAGGATAAGCTTCACGTCCAGGTGGTCTGCGAAGAAGTAAGGAAAGTGTACGGTATGCAGTTGCATGTTTGCTTAAATCATCATATACAACTAATACATCTTCTCCTCTCTCCATCCATTCTTCACCGATCGCACATCCTGCGTATGGTGCGATATACTGAAGCGGTGCTAATTCACTGGCTGTGGATGCTACGATCGTTGTATAATCCATCGCACCAAACTCTTCTAATGTCTTAACGATATTAGCAACTGTGGATGCTTTCTGGCCGATTGCCACATAAATACAGTGAACCCCCTGTCCTTTCTGATTAATGATCGTATCGATCGCGATCGCTGTCTTACCTGTCTGACGGTCTCCGATGATCAGCTCACGCTGTCCTCTTCCGATCGGTACCATCGCATCGATCGCTTTGATTCCTGTCTGGATCGGAGTATCTACGGATTTTCTTGAGATTACTCCTGACGCAACTCTTTCAATTGGACGATATTTATCTGTCTCGATCGGACCTTTATTGTCAATTGGCTGTCCTAAGGAGTTTACGACACGTCCTGTCAGTTGATCTCCAACTGGCACTTCTACCACGCGGCCCGTTGTCTTGACAATATCGCCTTCGTTAATATTCTTTCGGTCACCTAAGAGAACCGCACCTACGTTGTCCTCTTCTAAGTTTAATACCATTCCATAAACTTCCCCTGGAAATTCGAGCAGTTCTCCCTGCATCGCTTTCTCTAATCCATGGATTCTGGCGATTCCATCGGCAACCTGTATTACCGTTCCAATATCAGAGGTTTCAAGCTTTGTTGAATATTGTTTGATCTGTTCTTTGATCACAGAACTGATCTCTTCTGGTCTTAAATTCATGGGGCTTATCTTCCTCCTGTTCTATAGTTGTATTTGTGACAGATATCTGCCCATCGAATCAAGCTTTGTACGAATGGAATTATCCACAATCCGATCATCCATACAAAGGATCAATCCACCGATGATGTCTTTATCTGTCTCATAAGTCACCTCTAACTTCTGATATTCTGAAGAAGCAATGACTTTCTTTAAGATCTTGTCTTTTTGTTCTTGTGACAGCGGCATTGCTGACGTTACATGTAGGGCTCCGATTCCTAACTGACGTTTGATATTCGAAATGATGTAAGTAAAGATTCCATCAAATTCTTTAAAACGTCCTTTCTTGATGATGATCATCAAAAATCCTGTCATATCATCAGAAACCCGGCCATCAAAAACGTTCTTTGCTGCCTCCATCTTCTCTTCTTTTGTGATCTGGGGATGATTTAGGAAATTCACGAAATCTGTGTTGGAATCTAAGATTTCTTTGACAGCTTTCGCCTCTTCCAAAGCTTCTAAAAGATCGTCCTCATCTGTTTTCACAGAAATATAGGCATCCCCGTAAATCTTATCTACTCTTGAAGCCATGTCTTATCACCCATTTCCTGTAAGGTCTGATCAACGAAAGCATTCTGGTCTTTCTCGTCCATCTGGTTCTGAATGAATTTGCCAGCCATTAAGACTGCCATCTTGACCATCTCCTGCTTCATCTGATCCTGTGCATTGATTCTTGCAAGCTCTGCCTCATGATTCGCACTTTCTATGATCCTTGCAGCTTCTTCTTTCGCTCCTGCAACGATCTCTTCCTCTCTCTTCAGTGCTTTCTTTCTGGCCTGTGCCATTAAGGCATCTGCTTCTTTTTCAACATTTTTTAGTTTATGATCGTATTCGGCTTTTAACTTTGCAGCTTCTGCCTGATCGGCTGCTGCCTGATCGATCTCATCTGCAATTCTGTTCTTACGGTCTTCTAAGATCTTGCGAACCGGTTCAAACAGAATATAGGAAAGCAGTGCAAACATGATGAACACTGCGATTCCTTGCATAATCACATCAAAGCCAAGCTGAATATCTAATCCAAATATTCTTCCGTCCACGCCTTGGCCTCCCTTCGGCTTGTTTTATTAAAGTTTTGCAAACAGTGGATTTGCATATAATAAGATCAAACCAATAACCAGACCATAAAGACCTGTTGTCTCTGCTACCGCCTGTCCAAGAAGCATGGTAGATGTGATATCACCTTTCGCTCCTGGATTACGTCCTACTGCTGCTGCACCCTGTCCTGCTGCGTATCCCTGTCCAACACCAGGTCCGATACCTGCGATCAGTGCAAGTCCTGCTCCGATTGCAGAACACCCTAATACAAATGCTTCACTTGAAATATTCATAGTTTTTTCCTCCTGAACTACATGTTAAAGTTTCCCATCTTGATAGATAATGTTAAGCTTCCCGCTTATCTGTGATAAATGTCATTGTCAGCATCGCAAATACAAATGTCTGGATTGCTCCTGAAAACAGATCAAAGTACATATGCAAGAATGCTGGAATACCTAGCTGCGCAAGCC
>OICT01001039.1_pt1 | contig 11580 bp, 10 predicted proteins | sample 1581331 | NCBI WGS metagenome assembly OICT01 (sample SAMEA3882544, study PRJEB24775) | human gut metagenome | biome: human-associated habitat; feature: intestine environment; material: feces | place: Netherlands | collected 2009/2010 | reverse complement strand
AGCTTTCCTCCCGCATTTACCGCAGCCTTGACTTTCACCATACCATTGGCATCCACCAACGGATTAATCTCACTGATACTTCCCTGGCGCACCCCTGCTGCCGATGCATAAGGAGTAATCTCCACCTTATCCCCCACTTTCAGCAATGGCAGCTCATTTTCAAGTACGGTGAAATCCACCTCCATATTTCCGGCATTGATTACCCGGCAGAAAGGCTCGGAAGTTTTGGGCATATTATATCTCTTTTCAAAGAGGTTGGCAATCACTCCATCGAAAGGAGCAGTCAACGTAGCTTGTTCCATATCATATTGAGCAGATTCATATTGAGCTTTGCTCTGCTCATACCCGCTTTTTACTTTTGCCAGTTCCAGCACATCAGCAGGTATCACCTTCAGATTATCGGGAGCATATCCTTGTCCTATCAACACATCCTGCATCTCCAGGGTAGCCTGTGCCAAACTATTTTTATTCTGTACCAACGTATTGTTCAACTTAAACAAATCCAATTGGGCTATTTTTTGACCTTTCCGCACTATATCCCCGTTCTTTACCCAGATATTCGCCACCACTTCCGAGGTACGAAAATACAGGTCGGCATAATCCTGTGCCGTCACTTTCCCGTTACTGATCAATTCATGATTGAAAACCTGCTTTTTGAGCGGCATCACCGTCACCTCATTGGGTAAAGAAGGAAGAACTGTTTCCACCCCTTCTTTTTCCGTTGTTTCCTTTTTTTCTCCCGAGCAGGCAGTGAAAGAAACGGCTAATAATAAGCCTGATGCAAATATGTGTAATTTCATGGTCATATTTTGTGATATCTATAACAAATAAAAACTTTTTATTTTGAAAAAACTAATTTTCGGGTACTTTTTTTAATAATTCCCGTGCTTTCCGTCTCATCTGCTTGATAGCGGTAGATTGAATTTTCGGTTCTTTCTCCAATACCGTCTGTACCATCCGCTCCAATTTGTCACACCGATAAAAAAACGGATCCGCATATAGATTGGCCAAAAGATAATAAGGATAAATCCTTCCGGGCAACCGATGGACAGCACGCATAAACCAATATTCCGCACTATCATAGTGCTTCATGTCTTGTTCATTTTTCCCGATAATATTTAGTATCATGGGATCGCCACTCACTTTCAAGGCCTCTTTCAGTACCTTGTTAGACAGTTCGGGTTCATGCAGTTTATGCAAGGCATGGCCATACTCAAACATAAAGCGGGTATTCCCTTTCATTTCTTTCTGAATTTCAGCATAGCTTTCCACCGCTTGCTGATAAGCTCCCGAGTGGTAAAACATACGGCTTTTGGTCCATTGCTTACAAGCTTCTACAGTCTTGGATTTCTGCTGATATTTACAGAAACAGCCATAGCTTCCGATTAACAATAAAACAGTAAATAAAATGCGAGGCCAAACTTTCTCTAAAGGAAGAACACGGATACCGCAAGCTAATACTAATATAATCAAAGCCGAAACAAACGCTGGAAATTGTAATGGATAAGAAGAAAACGCAAATACCGCTAAAGATAGCAATGCGCCGCATAGTCCATAGATGCCTTGTTTATGACCTATGTACATGCTCCCACCTAGTATCAACAACCCGATGCAAAGCACAGGTATTCCCCAGGCAATGGCTACTTGCGGATATTCATTGAAAACATATTCGGGAGCACCTGCCACAAGTTCCTCCGTTGCCGTATAATTTCCGGCTGCAAAATAATTCTCCTGCGCTTGTCCGTAAGCAGCCGGAACACTGTTCCATCTGCATCCTGTCCATGGGTGCTCACTGACAGCTTGGGCAGCAATTTTCCACATAAACAGACGGCCGTCTGCCGAATCCTTTTTCATTTGATAAATGCCACCCAATGCTATACCGCCCAAAATAAAGGTTACTATGGCAAAAGACACTGCCTGCTTACGATGATGCCTGATATAATGCTGAATTTCCATCTTATAGTGTATACCACAAACATAAATGGAAGAGACCGCTGCGGCTATCCATGCCGAGCGGCTCATTCCGGCAGGCAACACACAAAGAATCAATAGCATGACAGCTAAAGCAACATAATAAGGTATGGTTTTCTTACCCTCTTTCCGCTTTAACCATTCATACAGGCAGATAGGGAATATCATGGCAAGGTAGCCTGAATAAGGACCGGGATTATAGAACGAACCGGTCAAGGCATAGAGGGAATGGTTGGAATAGGTAAATCCGTATACCTGGCGGATGCCCCAAACGGCTTCTATACCTCCGTATAGAATAAACACCCATGAAACGACAGCCGACAGACATTCCTTAATCCGTGCCGGAAAAAGAAATATCAACAGGGCAAAAGCTGCCGATGAAAGAACTCCACAGGCATACATCCACCGCCAGTCATCCGCCAAAATATCGGATGACAGTGAAGACGTACTACAACACACCACGCTGAGACACAACGCAACCGGTATGCCTGCCACCAATGCTATTCCATATTTCAGCCATTTATTTTCCATTTCTACCACCAAACTTGTTTCCCGTCTTCGTATGTAAAAATCCGCTCTTCTTTTCCTTGAGTATGATTTTTTAACCACAATAAAGCGCCTTTAGGCACATCATCATAATGAAGTTTATTGTCGACTGCTAATTTTCGCCCTAAACTAATCCATTTCATATTCCAATAGAACAATTCATATTCATTATCGACACATATTTCATTACTATCATGTATTATTGCATTATTACTTCCATAATATGGGTATTTACGGTAAAGTATAATACTTTCTTTTTCTGTACTAGCACACAGCTCTTTTATGGTTCCATCTTCTAAAAGAATTATAGGAAACCCTATAGGTTTATTATTCAACCGCCCATTTTGGCTGATAAATGCTAAGAAAACGATCCCCTTTCCTTCGTTTAAATAAGTTCTTATTTGATTATCTCCCCATAAAATTCCTCTCCCGACTGATTCAAACAAAACACTTCCATTCATCACCTTTGATAAAGCAACAGGAACCCAGTCATGATTATTAAAAGTACAAAGACTGATTAATTGTTTATCTTTCTGTGAAGGCACTCTAAAGGTTAAATCAGAAAGAGGCATAGCATATTCGGATGTAACATCACATAGTGGAATATCATATTTTTTCCTATAAATCTTAGAAATCTTGTATACAACTTCATTTTTTCCTTCAGGGCCATATCCCACTTCTATAAAATCACCAGTAGCATCTTTCACCACATTCCAACAATGCGAAGAACTCCTATTAGCCCATGCCGGAACATAATCAATAGAAGCAGGGATTCCAATGGCACGTAAAGACAAAGCTAAAAATGCCGCCATATCATCACAAGTACCCCAACGGGTCTGTAGCATTTCAGCATAAGACTGTTTATAAGGATATTTAGTCATTCCTATATTATAACGCATTCCACCTAATTTTATGATACGAAGGGCCAATTCTCGTGGAGACATTAAAGAATCCAATAAATGACCAAACTTTTGAAAACCTTCCTCGCGCCAATTCGATAATGGCTCATGGTCTATACGGTAAGGCAAAATATAATGACAGAATTCATCAAATGAACAGTAATCTTTTATTTTTCCATTCTCCCATATTTTAAAAGCATATTCAATATTTTTTATTAAATAATCTCCCGTTATAACTTTTATATCTTCAATCTTACTAAAACCTGCCAACTGTCGTTTAGAAATAGAATCAAATCCATACCAAATCTTAGAATATCGCACATCCCAACTTATAGGATCATTTTGTGGGATAATCTTCAAAAAGTTCTTATATCTATCCAACGAATCATAAGGGAGTATTGAATATTTACCAGGCATATTTTCAATCAAAAAACAGGCAGCACGGTATTTCAAGCTATCATGTTTAAAATGCTTCAACACTTTTTCCAACTCCGCTTTATTATGTTTAGCCTGCTGCAAAGCAATATCCAAATGACTTACTCCATTCGTACAAGCAGAAAGAAGAATTACAAAAACAAAATATACACCACAAACTCTCATACTACTTTATCTTTTTAAATATCCTGTCCATACGTATTTCATCCGTCACTCCATTCTTAGACTTCCATATCAATGTCGCCTTTCCTACAATATATTCCTCCGGCAAAGGCCCCCAATAGCGCGAGTCCTGAGAATTATAACAATTATCACCACCCATGAAATAATAATTGTGCATAAAAACATAATGCTCCACTTCCCGCCCATTTAAATAAAAATGCCCGTTACTTGCTATTAATTTATCTTGTTGCTCCCATTCTATAAGATTGCGATAAAGCAAATAATGTTTATCATCCATCACAATAGTATCCCCACGGGAAGGAAGATAAAAAGGACCAAAATCTTTAATACTCCATTTTAAGATGGTATCACCGGGATAAGCAAAAAAACAATTTTCCTGTATCATTTTCTCCACATTCCTCGGTTTCTCCAAAAAATGCGCCAAACTGTTTTGTGAAACTATATTTCCTAATTCCTTATCATAACCTCTGACCCTATATCGGGCGTCCCTTATTTCAACAGTATCACCCGGCAATGCGATACACCTCTTTACATAATAAAGCATCAGGTTAAACCCTATACTGTCCCATCGTTCCGGATAAGGGAAATTAAAGACCAATACCTCATTGCGCTGAAATTCACTGAATCCCTTCAAACGATCTATGTGTAGCGGCTTATGTTGCCGGGCATCACCAAGGCTGAATATACGTGGTCCTTTCAACATTTTATTGACAAGCACATAGTCACCCGGTATCAGAACCGGCTCCATGGAGTCAGAAGGTATGGCAAATGAGGCAAAAACAAATATCTGTAATAACAACCAAATAATCATCATTAACAAACTCCCTCCGGTCACACAAACCAGCAAGTTATATAAAACGCCTATGTATTTCTTTATATACCTCATTTTAAATCTTAAAAGGTTGGAAATTTCTGCCGCCTGTTCTGCATAAAGAAAATATGTTCTTCACGCCCACGGGTCAGATCGCGTAACCAGAACAATGCATTGTCAGGCACAATCCAGTCCAAACAGGTAGTATCAGCCCGCTGTTTTCCCAAACTCTTCCATCCTTCAGTACCGGCATGACAGAACAACTCATAAATATCACCCGGAGAAATAAAATTGTCATCATTCCGGGGCATATACTCCAGGCAATCTATAACTGCGACACGGCCCAAATCAACAACAACCTCCCCTCCTTTGTCTAAAGACAGATAATAAGAAAGAGGATCACCATCCGCCACGTGCTTTGCCAGCACATGCATATTTCCTTTTTCCGTAGGACTCCCCCAAACCGCTATCGGAGAAACAGCCTTTCCATTGGCATAAAATGTCATTTCCGCCAGTTCCGCACATTTATCATTGTCAGCCTTATATCTTATGTAACGGCACTTAACCGACTTATTCAGAAAGATTCTATTCCTTGCTATCACGGGAGTATCCGCTATCTCATATAATGTCTTTCCATCTTCAAAATTTTTCGTCATACTTCCCTCAAAAGTACCTCCCACCACATGGCCCATAAAGCTGCGCAACCAACCATATACCGGATATTTTCTATACAAACGAACCTTTACTGTTTTCTCCCAATCCGGAAGAAACGTATTTATTTCTCCACCTGCAAACCAAAAGGGGAAGCCGGAAGAATAATAATTGCCTTTGGTATATTTCATGGGAAGATATACCAGTTCCGATTCTAGATTAGGTATTTCCATCTTGCCGCTTGCCGAGCGTGCACAGGCACAACTCCACCAATGCGCTTCGTGGAAATGGGCCAGATAACAAACCTCATCATCAGGAATACCGGTAAGTATGCGTAACGTATCCGGATAATATGCATAACTGACATCTTTCATATAAGGGTGATAGAATAAAAGCGGCATTGATTTCCAATCATCTCCCAGATGTGCTGCCTTTGCTTCTTGAAAACCATACATGGGCCTGTAAACCTTGCCACGTTTATACCCTCCCGTATCCCTACTCCCCCTTACAGCCTCCGAAGCTATATACCAAATAGGTACATCGCGCCCTGTCGTGTCACGAACAACATTCCACACATGTCCCCCTCTGGCATCCGTATCTTCCATACAAGGAATGCCGACAGCCCGAAATGCATAAGTCACTATATCCGCCGCATCCACGCAACTACCATATCGATGGCTGAATAAATATCTGGGACCGATATGAGGCAGTTCAAAGTCTTCACAATAAATAAAGACAGGTTCTTGTAGATGCCTGCTTACCAAATTCGCGGCCTCCACCACATCACTGCCTTTATATATGGAATCTAATAAATATCCATATTTCTTTTCATAAAGTTCACGCCATTCTTCCAGCGGTTCATCATGATTTTTCAGCATTTCCCGGATTTCTCTGCCGGGACTTTCCACGCCTTCATCCGGAGTCTGCATCTCTGCATCCAGAATGGCGTCTGCATCTGCTGCATCTGCAGTCTTCCCGGTTTCTATTTCCATCTCCGCTTCCTGAACCTGAGAATCTGTATCTTGCTTCCATTCTGTTTCATCTTCATTTAAAGATTTATCCTGCACTTTTTCGTCCAGACCTGCATCTGCCGGGTCATCCCATGGTTTCTCTTTGCCATTCTCTTCCTGTTCTTTTTCAGCACAGAGTTTTTCGGATTTTTTCATTCCAAGACGAATCATGATCAAAAATACAATGTCTGCCACTCCATCAGCAGTCAGAATAATTCCGGAAAACAGGATCATCCGGGTTACACTCAAAAAAGAATAGAGCAACATGGAAACACCCAGCGCAATAAATACCAGACAGCCAATAAGAATAATCTTCCAGCGTCCTCTCTGGGCTTTTTTCAGTCTGTAACTTCCCTTTATCTTCCAGATACTGTCAACCAGTACCAAGGCTCCCAGTAAATATGGCAGGATTTTGATCACAATTTGCGGTGTAAAGAAAAGAAAAATTCCAAGCACCATGACGATCACACCTGTAAACAGATCAAGAATCGTTGCCTTTTCCTTCTCAGCTGTATAAATAACAATATGATAAATACCGGAAGCGATCATTACCAGTCCAAATACAATCTTGCAGATAATGTTTACGGTCTGGTCCGGAACCAGGAGCAGACACAGACCAAATGCCAGATAAAAAACCGATGATAAAATCTCGCTTTTTAAAAAATCAGAAACTTTTTTCCCCATAACCTTTTCCTCCTGACTGTATGATAGCAAGTCCACACCCACTCTTATTGCTTTTCGCAATCTCCGCAGGGGACTTACTTGATTCGGTTAAAAATACTATTCCATTTCTTCTATTAAAACAGTATAACTTCTTTCTTTCTCTTCGTCCACAGGCAACTGCATGACTTTGTGTAAAATTTGTGAATTTTTCCTTGCAGTTTTTTTAGTGCGTATTATAATTATAGCGATACTCATAAATAATACATTTGAGAGCATTGCTATAAATAAAACTATGTCATAAAATGGATATTTTTCCATAGGAAGGATTTATTTTGAAAAAACAACCAAAGAATAAAGTTTTATTTCTTATCCCTGTCGGTGTTATACTCGCCGGTGCAGTAATTTTTTTATGCACCCGCGGAAATGAGAATGATTCTGTCTGTAAAGAAAATGTAGCCCGCCTTCAGGCTCTGGAAAATTCAGACATTTCACAGACAGAAGAACAGCTTCAGGCTCTGAAACAGACAACCGGCATTTCTTCCGGTTCTGATGCTTCAGACGGTTCTGAATCTACCCTGTTAAGTGATGTAGAAATCCGACAGGTTTTTGCCGGAAACGTCATCATCGGTGACTCTATCACAGAATCCATCGTAGAATACGGATATCTGGATACGGATGTGGTAGTCAGCAAACGAGGATTAAATGTAGGTGCAGCCGATGATCAGATCAGTACGGCAATTGCTCTGAATCCCTCTCATGTATTCATGGCATTTGGTTCCAACGACCTGGAAATATATGGTTCGGCTTCATCAGAATTTATTGATGCATACAGGACGCAGATAAAGAAAATCCAGACAGCCTTACCGGATGTCCCAATTTATATCAACTGCATTCTGCCGATTACTGATGAAGCGATCGCACAGACTCCTGATCTTGGATATTACCCTGATTATAATGAAGGACTTATCAAACTCTGTCAGGAAATGGGATGTACCTTTATTGACAATTCAACGATTGTAACAGACAGTTCAGAGAATCTGTATGAACCGGACGGTGAACATGTGATTCAGGACTACTATCCCAAATGGCTGACAAATATGGCACAGATTGCGGGGTTAAAGGCATGAAAAATTATTTACATATTTTTATCAAAGGTGCATTTGTTCTTTTCCTTATCGCATATCTAACTGTCCTGTATACCTCCGACAGCGCAAAGAATGTACCCATGGAACAGATTGCATATCACTTCTTTGAATAAAGAAGCACGTTCCGATCTGAAACATTATTATCAGACAGATGACCGCAATATTGACGGTTATTTCTTCTACAAAGCCGCTTCACCCATGGCAGTAGAAGAAATCTGTATTATGAAGGCCACTGACAATACCCAGGCAAATACTTTGCTTGAAAATGCAAACGCCCATCTCTCCAGTCAGAAGCAGGTATTTGAGGGATATGGCACAGATCAGATGGCTCTTCTGAACAATGCAGTTGTTGGAAAAAAAGGAAACTATGTATATTATATGTGCGGCGCAGACGCACAGAACTGGCGCACTGCCTTTCTTTCCATGATATAAGCATTTTACTTTAATCCTCGTAACTGTTCCGCATTTTACGCTAATGGACTGCAGAACCATTACTATGGCAGTCCTCTTAATAATACCGTTAAGAGAAAATGCAGTTAAGAGAATTACTATAATATCCAGATTGGAGAACTTTTAATATGGTATTCAACAGTATATTTTTTATATTCTGCTTTCTTCCGGTTTTCATGATGATCTACTACCTGGTACCGGGAAAGCTCCGCAATCTGCTGCTGTTTTTGGGCAGTCTGATCTTTTATGCCTGGGGAGAACCTGTATATGTGATCCTCATGCTGTTTTCCAGTATCTTCAACTATTATATGGGTACAGAACTGGAACGTTTATATTATGATGACAGGAAACAGAAAATTAATCTGATCTTCTCGATCATTATAAATCTTGCAGTACTTGTGTTTTTTAAATATTATGGTTTCTTACTTAACACAATCGGAGGAATCATCGGTATCCATATCCCTCATCCGGAGCTTTCGCTGCCGATAGGACTTTCTTTCTACACTTTCCGTAATTTGTCCTATCTTTTTGATATTTATTTAAGTAAGGTCAGTGCGCAGCGAAATTTCCTGACCTTTTCCGTATACAGCACAATGTTTCCTTATACCTCTGCCGGACCAATCGTACGATATACGGATATAGAGACGCAGCTGAAGCAGCGTACCATCAATATCTCCAAATTCGGTATCGGTGCAGAGCTTTTTGTCAAAGGTCTTGCAAAGAAAGTTCTTCTGGCAGATAATCTCTCGGTTTTATACAGCAGTATCTGTGGTCATCCACAGATGTCTGTATTTACTTCATGGCTTGGCATTCTGGCTTATACAATGCAGCTTTATTTTGACTTCAGCGGCTATTCGGATATGGCCATCGGTCTGGGAAAAATGCTGGGATTTGATTTTAATAAGAACTTTGATTATCCCTATATTTCCACCAGTGTTTCTGAATTCTGGAGACGCTGGCATATTTCTCTTGGAAGCTGGTTCAGAGATTATATTTATATCCAGCTTGGCGGTAATCGGGTCTCCACTCTGAAACATATCCGAAATATCCTTGTGGTATGGGCACTTACCGGTCTATGGCATGGTGCAAGCTGGAATTTCGTACTATGGGGTGTTTATTACGGACTCTTCCTTTTACTCGAAAAATTTGTACTTCAGAAATATCTGAAAAAAATACCATCCTGGCTTTGCACTGTATACACTATGCTTGTAGTCATAATCGGATGGGTATTCTTCAGCCAGACAGACTTTGGTGCCCTTGGCCATTACCTTGGAACTATGTTTGGGATCGGAGCTTCCGGTTTCATAGACAAAACTGCACTTTACTACCTCAAGACAGGATTTATCCTTCTTCTGATCAGTATTCTTATGTGCCGTCCTGCTCCTTACCAGTACTTTAAGCGTCTGGTCAGACGCAGACCTGTTGCTGCAGTGATCATAAATCTTATTTTATTTGCATTATCGATTGCCTATATGGTTTATAACTCTTACACACCATTTTTATATGCAAAATTTTAGAAGGTAAACAATATGAAAAAATCATTAAGAAATTATCGTTTATTTTTCCACAGAATGGGACTTTTGTTTTTATTTATCCCCTTGATCGTACTCATTCTGAGCATTGTGCTTCCTGACAGAGGGTTTTCTGAAAAAGAAAACCGCGTACTTTCTTCCCTGCCTCATTTAAACGGCAGTCAGATTGCTTCCGGCGGATTTGAAAAACAATTTGAAACCTATGAAAATGATCAGTTTCCACTTCGCGATCTGTGGATTACCCTGAAAGCCGGAACTGACCGTCTGATGGGAAAAGTAGAATCTAATGGCGTATACGTTGGAAAATCCGGATATCTTATGGAAGAATTTAAAGCGCCTGATCAGACACAGTATGACGCCACTGTAAAAGCAATGACTGACTTTGCGCAAAAACATTCTGATCTGAAACAATATGCACTGATCGCCCCAAATTCTGTGAATATCCTGAGCGACAGGCTTCCTGCTTTTGCCCCTGTCCAGGATCAGAATTCCTGGCTTGACAGCCTCTCTGCCTCCCTGACCGATGCAGGTGTGACCTTTATTGATGTTCGCAGCACTTTTAAAGATCACAAAATGGAAGACCTCTATTATCACACTGATCATCACTGGACTACCCAAGGTGCTTATTATGCCTATCTTAAGGCAGCCAAAGATATGGGAATTGATACTTCAGCAGACACTTATGACAAAGCACCTGTCACCCGTTCTTTTCAGGGAACACTGTCTGCCAAAAGCGGTTTCCGCTCCGGCGAAAAAGATGAGATCGATGTATTTCTCCCCACCGGAGATCAGGCGCTCTCTTCTGTAGTTAATTATGTAGACGAACAGAAAAAAAGTGCCAGCTTCTATGATACCGAGAAACTTGAGACAAGAGATAAATATGCATTATTCTTTGGTGGAAACCACGCTCAGATAAAGATCAGTACTCCTACTGAAACAGATAATACACTGCTTGTGCTTAAGGATTCATACGCAAACAGCTTCATCCCATTTCTTGCTCAGCATTACCGAAAGATCATAATGATCGATCCCCGTTATTACTTTGGAGATCTGGAGCAGTTAATGCAGGTTGAAAATGTTCAGGAAATTCTGTACCTGTATAATGCTAATACCTTCTTCACAGACACTTCTCTGGAGCTTGCCCTGACAACTGCTGAACAGGATTCTTCTGATACATCTGATATCAGATAATATTATATCAAAAAATCCCCACCGAAATCTCAATGCCGAGTGATATGCTACCCTCATATAGGACAATGAAATATAAAAGTCCTATATGGGGGT
>OICT01001035.1_pt1 | contig 11617 bp, 8 predicted proteins | sample 1581331 | NCBI WGS metagenome assembly OICT01 (sample SAMEA3882544, study PRJEB24775) | human gut metagenome | biome: human-associated habitat; feature: intestine environment; material: feces | place: Netherlands | collected 2009/2010 | reverse complement strand
TACCTTTTCATTATTTTTATTATAAGCTATTACTGTAGTTCCTTCATCTGCTATTTCTAAATCATCACATATTTTCGTCGTATTTATAGACATATATTTAAATCCTTTCTATTATAATTAATAATTATTTTTGTTTAAGCATATTGTCATATTCTTTCCAATCTGGCATTACACTTTCAACAGCCTTATGAAACTCTTTTGAATGGTTTGGGTATATATAATGTGTATATTCATGTATCAAAACATATAACAAGCACTTTGGATTATATTCAAAAAGCCTTAAATTTAAAGTAATAGTATTTGTTCTCCTGTTGCAAGAACCCCAAAGGCTTTTCATAAGCCTGATTTTCATATTAGGAAAAGTTGTAAATTTTTTGTATATAGGATATACCCTCTTTGAAATATCCTGTGCCAACTTCTCCACTTGTTCTTTTTGCCATTTTATATACAACTTTTCTACTTTCGATTTATCTTCTATATTTTTAACAAATAAAGTTACAACAAAGTCTGTATATTCTACTCTTTCCCTACTATCTTCAACTATTTTAAGCTGACATTGGTTGCCCCAAACCTTGCATTTTTCTCCGTCATTATATGAAAGAGGTTTATTTTGCTTTAACTGCATTTTTACTATGGCTTTCATTATAAACTTAGCCTTAGATGCAACAAAACCGTCTATATAATCTACAGAAACTCTGTTACTAGCCGACACATATACATTTCCATCAGCTTTTACTCTCATATTAATATTCTTTACTTTTTTTCGTGTCAAAACATATGTTATTTCAATATTTCCTGTTCTGATAGTTCTTTTTTCCATACTATTTCCTCTGTTGACAAAATTTATTTTACATTCTATAATCAAATACATTACAAAGGAGTAATTATTTATGATTAGAGATATGACCAAAGGCAATATATATAATCATATTGTCCAATTTTCAATTCCTATAATACTAGGTAATATTTTTCAGCTTACTTACAACGCTGTAGACTCAATTATAGTAGGTAAATTTGCTGGAACAAAAGCCTTAGCCGCCGTTGGTACATCTGACCCTATTGTAAATATGCTTATACTTGGTATAAGTGGTATTTGCATTGGTGCGTCTGTGCTTATGAGCGAATTTTTCGGTGCTAAAATATATGAAGACATTAAAAACGAATTTGCAACTACTATTTCTATTGGTATGGGCATTACTGCTATTATTGTAATTTTAGGTCTTTTACTTTCAAATACTATTTTGAAACTAATACAGACCCCACCAGAAATAATGGCTGACGCCAACAGTTATTTAAAACTTGTCTTTATTGGTGCACCTTTTACCTGTCTTTACAATATCCATTCTCATTTTTGTTGGTACAAAGGACTCAATACCCTTTTTAATTTCATCTGCATTAAGACCAATCTTTAAGGCAATAGCAGTTGCTGCCATAGCATTACTTACCATATGAAGTCCCGGTACAGGAATATCTACATCAAAGGAAACATCTTTTGTATGTATAGTACAAGAAATACCCTCTATTCCCTTTGGCTGAATGTTATCTGCATAAACTTCTGCATTTTTATCATTCATTGAAAAATAGCAAACATTCTTGTATTTATCCTTTACAGTAACAAGCATATCGTCATCGCCATTAAGAACCTTGTATCCGTCTTCCATAGACTCAAACATTTCACATTTAGCCTTTAAAATGCCCTCTCTTGAACCTAAATTTTCAATATGAGAAACCCCAACATTTGTAATAACAGCCATATCAGGATTTGCAATATGAGTAAGATAGCTGATTTCTCCAAAATGGTTCATACCCATTTCAATAACAGCACATTCTGTGTCATCTTCTAATCTGAAAAGTGTAAGAGGTACACCAATATCATTGTTAAAATTGCCCTCTGTTTTCAAAACATTGTATTTCTGTGCAAGAACAGATGCCACAATATCCTTTGTTGTTGTTTTGCCTGTACTTCCTGTAATGCCGACAACATGAATTTTATGAATAGAACGATAATATCTGGCTAAATCACCTAAAGCCTTGTGAGTATCTTCAACCATAATTACAGGAACAGTAGTATTAACTTCTTCCTGAGAAATAACAGCTACTGCTCCATTTTCAACAGCTACATCTATAAACTTGTGACCATCAAAAGATGCTCCCTTTAGTGGAATAAACAATGCTCCATTAGAAATAGTTCTTGTGTCGGTAGAAACAGCTGTAACAACAGCATTATCTCCTATAAGTCTACCCTCAACAGCCTTAGCAATTTCTTCTAAAGTAAGTTTCATTTTATAATTCCTCCAAAGCTTCCTTGGCAACTTCTACATCGTCAAAGTGAATAGTCTTATCCTTGAAAATTTCGTAGTCCTCGTGTCCCTTACCGGCAATTACAACACTATCTCCAGCCTTTGCAATAGCAACAGCTCTGAAAATAGCTTCTTTTCTGTCAACAATCTTTTCGTAATCATCAGTTACTGGGCGTACACCTTCTTCAACCTGATTGATAATGTCAATAGGTTCTTCAGACCTTGGATTATCAGAAGTAATAATAGAATAGTCACCCAATCTGGCAGCAATATCCCCCATAATAGGACGCTTTGTCTTATCTCTGTCGCCACCACAGCCAAAGACAGTAATAACCTTACCCTTTGTAAACTCTCTAACAGCATTTAAAATATTTTCAAGACCGTCTGGAGTATGAGCATAGTCTACAATTACATTAAAGCCCTTGTCGTTTGGAACAGACTGTATTCTTCCCGGTACACCCTTTATAGCGTTAATACCTGTCTGAATATCATCAACAGCAATACCCATTGAAAGAGCAGCACCAATAACACCTAAAGCATTGTAAACACTAAATCTGCCAGGAACTTTTAAGTTAAAATCAACATCAGCACCGTTGATATTAACTGTAAATACTACTCTGTCCATTAAGTAGTGAATATTTTTAGCCTGTAAATCACTAGGTTCATCAATACTGTAAGTAATAATATCACAAGTAGCTTCATCAATAATCTTCTGACTCCACTTGTCATCTACATTTATAATACCTGTCTTACACATTTTGAATAATTTAGCCTTAGCAAGGCAATAGTTTTCCATAGTCTTGTGGAAATCCAAATGGTCCTGTGTAAGATTTGTAAAAATACCAATGTTAAAATCAATACCATCGACTTTCTTTAATGCCAAACCATGAGAAGAAACTTCCATAACAAGGTCTTCTACATTTTCGTCAGCCATTAACTTTAATATAGCATTTAAGTCAAGAGTATCTGGAGTTGTACTTGTGGCAAACTTAATATCTCTTTTCTTGCCACCAATTCTAGTTTCAACAGTACCTATAACACCTGTTTTATGTCCTATCGTATTTAAAATAGATTCCATAAAATATGTTGTACTTGTTTTGCCGTTAGTTCCTGTAACACCAATCATATTTAACTTTTTAGATGGGTGTTCATAGAAATTGCCAGCTATAACAGTAAGAGCCTCTCTGCTTTCAGAAACCTTATATACTGTCATATCCTGTGGTAAATTTTCCACATCTTCCTCAACAATAACAGCTCTGCATCCCTTTTCATAAGCTCCACCAATAAAGCTATGACCATCAACCTTCATACCTTTAATAGCCACAAAAAGCACATTACTTTCTGTCTTTCTTGAATCAATGGTAATGCTATTGATTTCCTGTTGCAAATCCCCCTGCAACAATGTACCGGATACGCCATTTAATATATCCTTTAATATCATAAGCTCTCTCCTTTATATATAGGCATAGTAAGCCTAGTATCAGATTTTACTTTTATATTTTATTATACACCATTTTCACAATTATGTATAGACAATAATTTTAGTATTTTGATTTATAACCGTTTTTTCCTTAGGGAACTGTTTAACTACAGTTTTTCCCTCCCCTATAACCTGTAAATTTATATTGTTTTTTGTCAATTCCTGTCTTAATTTGTCTACATTTTGTCCTATATAATTTTCAACAGTAAATGTACCTATGCCTTTCATTTTTTGCTCATTTTCATTATATATAGGCTCTATACCTAAGTATGGCAAAGAGTTGGAAAGTATTTCTTTCATTACCGGACCTGCCACCTGTCCTCCATAGTATACCCCCTTTGGTTCATCAATAAGCACCAATGTAATTACCTGTGGTTTTTCAGCCGGAGCAAAGGCACAAAAACTGGCTATATACTTGCCTGAGCGTCTTGGCAATTTTTCACTTGTAGCGGTTTTTCCACCTATTCTAAAGTCGGGAATATACGCCTTATTTCCTGTACCTATTTCTACTACACTTTCAAGAATAGTTCTCATAGTGTCAGAGGTCTCTTTTGATAAAATCTGTGTTCCATTGCCATATTCAAACACTTTTACAATGTTTCCCTTTTCATTACTTAAAGCCTTAGCAACATGAGGTGTAACCAACCTGCCACCATTTATAGATGCCGAAATAGCTCTTATAAGCTGTATTGGTGTAATCTGTAAGGACTGGCCAAAACCCATAGTAGCAAGTTCTACTGGTCCTATTTTATTCTTTTTATACATAATACCAACAGCCTCGCCAGGCAAGTCTACACCAGTTTTTCTATCAAAGCCAAATTTAATAAGGTAGTCATAAAATTGCGAACTGCCCAATCTTTCTGCCACATCCATAAAAACAGGGTTACAACTGTTTTGAACACCTTGTACAAAGGTTTCTGAGCCATGACTTCTAGGAGAACGCCAACACTTGATATATCTTCCACCTACTGTTCTACCGCCACCACAGTTAAAAGTATCATCAGGCTTTACAACTCCAGCCTGTAAACCGGCCGATGAAGTAATAACCTTAAATGTAGACCCCGGCTCATAGGTATCGTTAATATTGAAATTTCTCCACATTTGATTTAAGGCATAGTTTTTATCCGTTACTTCATCCGTAGTATTCAGTTTATAAGGTTCGTTTAAGTTAAAATCCGGTTTACAAGCCATAGCCAGTATTTCTCCATTTTGTGGATTCATCATTATTACAGAACCTCTTTTTGCATTTTTCCCTATAACAGCCTTTTCTAAAGTCTGTTCTGCATACTGCTGTAAATTAATATCTAAAGTCGTAACCAAATTGTAGCCCTCTTTTGCCGGTTTTCTGTCCTGTTCACTATTTTTTAATTCATCGCCCCTACCGTCTGTCTGTGTCAGTATTTTGCCCTTTTCTCCTTTTAAATATTGTTCATACTTAGCCTCAAGCCCTATAATCCCCTGATTATCCTTTCCCACAAAACCAATAACATGGGAAGCTAAATTATTAAAGGGATAAATTCTCTGTATGTCCTCGTCCACAACAACACCTTTTAAATTAAGGTCTGCTATTTCCTTGCCCTTAGCCTTATCTACTTTTGTTTTTATACGCATTAAGGCAACTCTTTTGTTTATTTTTTCAAGGGTTTCTGTATAATCTAAATCTAGTTTTTCAGAAAGTCTTTTCAGGTTCTTTAACCTGTGCGTGAATAACACTTATAGCAGAAACACTTTTAGACGTTGCAATAGGTGTATTGTTTCTATCTAATATTTGACCTCTGACAGGAGAAATAAGTCTGTCCCTTGTCTGTTGTTCAAAAGCCAATTTCTGATAAAAAGGTCCTTTAAAATATTGTATGTAAAAAATTCTAAAAATAAGGCATAAAAGCAAAAATTCAAATGCAAAAAGCATAAAAGCTAATCTACGCCTTGATTTTAAGGTCACTCTCTCCATAATATCACCTGTATTTCTTTATATATTATATTATGAAAGAGTTATGTTAATAACAAAAAAGGTAGGCTTTTCGCCTACCTTAATATATCTCTACACAAAATCCACAAAAACTGTATTTGCTAAATCTAAACCTTTTCTTGTAAGTCTTATATTATCTCCACACTTTTCCAATAGACCGTCTGAAATATGGGTATTTATTGCTTCTCCGTAAATATCATATATGTCATCGCCATAAAGTTTTTTGAAACTCTTTACATTAATACCCTCATTTCTTCTAAGACCTAAAAACATAAATTCAGAATAAATAGCCTCTTTTGTAAGTTCCTCGTCTTCCACTACATAAGTACCAGCAATATAGTCATTCATATTTTCAGTATTTTTAAGTCGATGGTTATTTACAAGGCTTGATGCACCAAGTCCAAAGCCCTTATAATCTCCCCTTATCCAATACACATTGTTATGAACTGACTCTTTTTCCTCTTTTGCAAAGTTGGAAATCTCATATTGATGAAAACCTTTTTCATTGAGAAAATCCTGTGCAAAATGGTACATTTCCCTATCCTGTATTTCATTAGGCAAGTTTAAGTCCATATCGTAAAAAGGCGTACCCTCTTCAATAATAAGACTGTAAGCTGAAATATGCTGAGGTTCTAAAGCACATACATTTTCAAGACTCTCTTTCCATTCCTCAAAAGTTTGGTCTGGCAAGTCAAACATCAAATCCACATTTATATTGTCAAAGCCTGCTTTTCTAGCCATAGTATAGGAATGTAAAAACTCCTCAACAGTATGAATTCTGCCTAGTTTTTTCAAGTGATGATTTTGCCAAGCCTGTAAACCAATACTTATTCTGTTAATACCAAATGACTTATAATCCTTTAATTTTTCTTCTGTCAATGTGCCTGGGTTTGCCTCTATTGTTATTTCACAATTTTTATCAAAAGTAAACTTTTCAAGGGCAGTAAAAATCTGCCCTATAAAACTACTTTCAATAACCGATGGTGTACCTCCACCAATAAAAATACTTTTAACAACATTGTCAGTTTCAAAAGCCTTTATTTCTCTAACAAGAGAGTCAATATATTCCTGTCTACATTCCATATTTGGAAAACTAAGGAAATCACAGTATTTACACTTGCTTACGCAAAAAGGTATGTGTATATATAATGCTATTTTATTATTCATCATCAAGTTTGAGAACGGACATAAATGCTGCCTGTGGAACTTCTACACTACCAACCTGACGCATTCTCTTTTTACCTTCTTTCTGCTTTTCAAGAAGTTTCTTTTTACGAGAAATATCGCCACCGTAACACTTAGCAAGTACATCTTTTCTATATGCTGAAATAGTTTCTCTTGCAATTACCTTATTACCAATAGCTGCCTGAATAGGAATTTCAAACTGGTGTCTTGGAATTTCTTTCTTTAACTTTTCAGCCATTTTTCTACCCTTTTCTGCTGCACTATCTTCGTGAACAATAAAGCTAAGGGCATCTACAACTTCTCTATTTACAAGCATATCAAGTTTAACAAGTTTACTTTCTCTATATCCGATTAATTCATAGTCAAAACTTGCGTAACCTCTTGAACGAGATTTAAGAACATCAAAGAAATCGTATATAATTTCATTTAATGGTAATTTATAATTAAGTACGGCTCTTGTAGATTCAATATATTCCATACCTAAATATTCGCCTCGTCTTTGCTGGCAAAGTTCCATAATTGTACCAATGTACTCTGTTGGAAGTATGATTTCAGCCTTTACAATAGGTTCTTCCATTTTAACGATTGTACTTGGGTCTGGTAAATCACTAGGATTAGATAAGTCGAAATGAGTACCGTCTGTTAAATAAACCTTATAAATAACAGATGGAGCAGTTGTAACCAAATCAAGGTTATATTCTCTTTCCAATCTTTCCTGAATAATTTCTAAATGTAATAAGCCTAAGAAACCACAACGGAAACCAAAACCTAAGGCTACAGAAGTTTCTGCCTCAAAGTTAAGAGCTGCATCATTTAACTGTAATTTTTCAAGAGCATCTCTTAAATCCTGATATCTTGAACCGTCTGCTGGGAATATACCACAGTAAACCATTGAATTTACTTTCTTATAACCAGGTAAAGCCTCTTTAACAGGATTATTTGCAAGAGTTACAGTATCACCAGTATGAGTATCTCTTACATTTTTGATACTTGCTGTTAAGTAACCTACATCACCAGCCTGTAATTTTTCAGTAGGAATAAACTGACCTGCACCAAAAGCACCAACTTCAACAACATCAAATTCCTTGTTAGTTGCCATAAAGCGAACTCTATCGCCCTTCTTTACAGTACCATCAAAGACACGCATAAATACTATAACACCCTTATAGCTATCATAAAAGCTATCGAAAATAAGTGCCTTTAAAGGAGCATTTTCATCGCCCTCTGGAGCAGGAATATCTTCAATAATCTTTTTAAATACCTGGTCAATATTAATATCAGCCTTTGCTGAAATAAGAGGTGCATCTTCTGCATCAAGACCAATAACATCTTCAATTTCAGCCTTTACTCTATCTGGGTCAGCACTAGGTAAATCAATTTTGTTAATAACTGGAACTACTTCAAGGTCATTATCTAAAGCAAGATAAACATTTGCCAAAGTCTGTGCCTCTACACCCTGAGCAGCATCTACTACAAGTATAGCACCGTCACAAGCTGCCAAACTTCTTGATACCTCGTAATTAAAGTCAACATGACCTGGAGTATCAATTAAGTTAAGTGTATATTCCTGTCCGTCTTCTGCCTTATAAATAAGACGAACAGCCTGTGCCTTAATTGTAATACCTCTTTCCCTTTCAAGGTCCATATTATCAAGAACCTGTGCCTGCATTTCTCTCTCTGTCAAAAGACCAGAACGCTGTATAAGTCTATCAGCTAATGTAGACTTACCATGGTCAATATGGGCTACAATACTAAAGTTTCTAATTCTCGATTGTCTATCAGAACTCATATATATTCTCCTTACTAAATTTCTCTATACATACTTGCCCATTATTATAACATATTAACCACCTTAAAAGCAATTAATATGAAAAAAGTTTTCAAACTTTGTAAAAATATTTATATAAAACTATTGACAAATTATATTTATAGTGGTACAATGTATTTACAAACGGAGGTGAAGGTATGGCAAATATTGTATACAGCATAGTTCTCAATGATGCTGTTGTTGAAGCGATAGACCGACTAGCTTACCAAAATGGTACCAACAGGTCTAGTATGATTAATAGGATATTGGCAGAAAGAGTGTCATACACAACTCCTGAACAGAGAATAAGGAATATTTTAGGCTATGTAGAAAAGAGCCTTGATTCCACAGAACTGTTTCAGATTTTAATGAATACGGGAGATTCCTCCCTTAACATTAAAAGCCCTTTTAAATACAAATATAACCCTAGTGTTAAGTATCAAGTAGTTCTTAACAAAGGTGGAAGTAACAAAAAAGGCGAATTGAGAGTGACAATGCGAACTCAGAACTCCACCCTTTTAGAGGAATTGGATAAGTTCCTTAATGTATGGAGTGCCATAGAACTTAAATACCTTGACGGAAAAATGCCTTGTGAATTATCATTTACAATTTCCAAGGGTAAATATGTTCGTGAGTTATATCTGCCAACTGACCAATATGATGAAAACACTATTGGCAGTTTAATAACAGCATATATCGAAAACTTTGATAGTGTAATGAAATTTTATTTTGATACAAATGATTCGACGAAAGCCGAAAAAATGTATCTTAAAAACCTTGAAAAAGCAGACTATATTATTTAGGGGGTTTGTTTATGAATTTAGAGAAATTTACACAGAAATCATTAGAGGCTTTACAGCTTGCCCAAAGTCTTGCTGCAGAGCATAACAACACCCAAATAGAAGAATGTCATCTTTTATATGCAGTAATTGCTCAAGACGGTGGCATTGGTGCAGAAATATTCAGAAAAATGGGTGTTGATGTAAATCAGCTTGCTTTTGATGTAAAACAGGCAGTTTCTTCTCTCCCTGGCGTTACTGGTTCAGGTGTAGAACAAGGAAAAATATATATTTCAGCTGATGTAAACACAATTCTTGCAAAGGCTGAAAGTATCGCATCTTCTATGAAAGATGAATATGTAAGTACAGAACACATTATTCAGGCTATTATCGAAAGTCCTGATACAAAAGTAAGTGGAATATTAAAGAAACACAATATCAGAAAGCCAGAGTTTTTAAAGGCTATGAAAGAGATTAGAGGTAATACTAGAGTGACAACAGACAGACCAGAATCAACTTATGAAGCTCTTACAAAATACGGTCAAGACCTTGTTTCTCAAGCTGAAAAAGGCAAACTTGACCCTGTTATTGGTAGAGATACAGAAATTAGAAATGTAATCAGAATACTTTCAAGAAAAACTAAAAACAACCCTGTTCTTATTGGTGAACCTGGTGTTGGTAAAACAGCTATTGTTGAAGGTCTTGCAATGAGAATTGTAAAAGGCGATGTACCAGACAACTTAAAGGACAGAAGAATTTTCTCACTTGATATGGGTGCATTAATTGCTGGTGCTAAGTACCAAGGCGAGTTTGAAGAAAGATTAAAAGCCGTTCTTCAGGAAATTAAGAAATCAGACGGCAAGATTATCATGTTTATTGATGAGTTACACACTATTGTAGGTGCTGGTAAAGGTCAGGGTGCTATGGACGCCGGCAACTTGTTAAAGCCTATGCTTGCAAGAGGCGAGCTCCATTGTATTGGTGCTACAACACTTAATGAATACAGACAGTACATTGAAAAAGATGCAGCCCTTGAAAGGCGTTTCCAGCCTGTTATGGTAAATGAGCCTACAGTTGAGGATACAATTACTATTTTAAGAGGCTTAAAGGAAAGATACGAACTTTACCACAATGTAACTATTCAAGATAATGCCATTATAGCAGCTGCTACACTTTCTGACAGATATATTACTGACAGATTTCTTCCAGATAAGGCTATTGACCTTATTGATGAGGCTTGTGCTACTATAAAGACAGAAATGAATTCTATGCCAACTGAATTGGACGAAATTAATCGTAAGATTATGCAGCTCCAAATTGAGGAAATGGCACTTAAAAAAGAAGACGACAAGCTTTCTAAGGAAAGACTTGAAAAAATCCGCAAGGAACTTTCTGAACATCGTGAAGAATTTAATGCTTTAAAAGCTAAATGGGAAAACGAAAAGAAAGACATTGACAGCGTTTCTGAAATTAAGCAGAAGATTGATGACATTAATCATCAAATAGAAATTGCTCAGAGAAATTCTGACTACGCAAAAGCTAGTAAACTTATGTATGAAGAATTACCTAAGTTAAAGGCACAGCTTGAAAATGCCAATGAATCAGCCGAAGACAAGGACAACAAGCTTCTTCGTACAAAAGTTACAGAAGAAGAAATCGCTATGATTGTTGGTCGTTGGACTGGTATCCCTGTTTCTAAGCTTATGGAAAGCGAAAGAAAGAAACTCCTTGACCTTGATAAAATTCTCCACAAGAGAGTTATTGGTCAGGACGAGGCAGTTCAGACTGTTACTGATGCCATTATTCGTTCAAGAGCTGGTATACAGGACCCTAACAGACCAATAGGTTCATTCTTGTTCTTAGGTCCTACTGGTGTAGGTAAAACAGAGCTTGCAAAAGCCCTTGCTGAGGCACTTTTTGATGATGAACGAAACATTGTCAGAATTGATATGAGTGAATATATGGAGAAATATTCTGTGAGCCGTCTTGTGGGAGCTCCTCCAGGATATGTAGGTTATGAAGAAGGCGGTCAGCTTACAGAGGCTGTAAGAAGAAAACCATATTCAGTAGTCCTCTTTGATGAAATTGAAAAGGCTC
>OICT01001034.1_pt1 | contig 11617 bp, 7 predicted proteins | sample 1581331 | NCBI WGS metagenome assembly OICT01 (sample SAMEA3882544, study PRJEB24775) | human gut metagenome | biome: human-associated habitat; feature: intestine environment; material: feces | place: Netherlands | collected 2009/2010 | reverse complement strand
TCATCGCCCGGGTGCAGCTGGGGGAGCAGACGGTGGAGTGCCATGTGAAAAACACCGGCCGCTGCCGGGAGCTGCTGGTACCCGGGGCCACGGTATATCTGGAGCGGGGAACCAACCCCAACCGCCGCACCGCCTGGGACCTGATCGCCGCCGACAAGGGCGGAAAGCTCATCAACATGGACGCCCAGGCCCCCAACCGGGTGTTCGCCCAATGGGCCCGGGAGCGCTGGGCCGATGTCCGCCCCGAGGTGCGGTACGGCCGGTCCCGGCTGGACTTCTGCCTGGACGGCCATCACCTGGTGGAGGTGAAGGGCGTGACCCTGGAGCAGGACGGCCGCTGCCGCTTCCCCGACGCCCCCACGGAGCGGGGGACCCGGCACCTGCACGAGCTGATCCGGGCGGTGGAGTAGGGTTATCAGGCCACGGCGTTTTTCGTGATCCAGATGGAAAACGCCCTGGACTTTGCCCCCAATGACGACACGGACCCGGCCTTCGGCCAGGCCCTGCGCCAGGCGGCCCGGGCGGGGGTGGAGATCGCCGCCTATTCCTGCCGCGTGACCCCCGGCAGCATCGAAATGGACCGCCCGGTCCCGGTGCTGCTGTAAGGCGGGGGAGATGCCGAATAATCGCAGAAACGCCCGCTGGCACATGGCCAGCGGGCGTTTTTTGCGGTGATATCGTTTTTTTTACAGCATAGTCACCATGGGGATCACCATGGGGCTGCGCTTGGTGTGCTTGAACAGATAGCTGCTGACGGCGGCGCGCACGGTTTTGCAGACCTCACCCTGGTCCTTCCGCCGCCGGGCGGACATACCGTCCACGGCGTTCTGGGCAATGTCCCGCAGCTCCTGCAGCAGCTCCTCGGACTCCTTTACATATACAAAGCCCCGGGTGACGATCTCCGGCTGGCACAGCAACTGGTGATCGTGGGAGGACATGGGCAGCACGATGACCACCATGCCGTCCTCGGCCAGGAGCTTCCGGTCGTTGAGGACCACGGCTCCCACGTCGCCCACCCCGGAGCCGTCCACAAAGACCTCGCCGGCGGGAACGGAGGCCTCGCACTTCATGTGCTTGGTGGTCAGCTCAATGACGGAGCCGTTCTCCGCCACGCAGATGTTGTTGGGGTCCATGCCCATGGACTCCGCCACCCGCTTGTGGATCTGCAGCATCCGCTGCTCCCCGTGGAGGGGGATGAAGAAGCGGGGACGGGTCAGGGCGTGGATGATCTTCAGCTCCTCCTGGCAGGCGTGGCCGGACACGTGCAGCATGTCCGCCTTGTCATACACCACGTCGGCTCCCTTGCGGAACAGCTCGTTGATGACCCGGCCCACCGTCACCTCGTTGCCGGGGATGGCGGAGGCGGAGATGATGACCTTGTCCTGGGGGCCGATGTCAATCTGCTTGTGGGTGGAGAAGGCCATGCGGTACAGGGCGCTCATCTCCTCGCCCTGGGAGCCGGTGGTGACGATGACCTGCTTTTCCAACGGCATCGACTTGATCTTGTTGATGTCGACCACGGTGTTTTTCGGCGGCTTCATGTAGCCGAGGTCCATGGCGACCTTTGTCACGTTTTCCATGCTGCGGCCCGTGACGGCAACCTTGCGCCCGCACTCCGCCGCGGCGTCCATGATCTGCTGGATGCGGTGGACGTTGGAGGCGAACGTCGTGACGATGATGCGCTGTTTGCAGCCCTGGAACAGGCGGTTAAAGGTCCTGCCCACCGTGCGCTCACTCATCGTGTAGCCCGGGCGCTCAACGTTCGTCGAATCCGCGAGCAGCGCCAAAACGCCCTGCTTGCCGAGCTCGCCGAAGCGGGCAAGGTCGATGACCTCGCCGTCGATGGGCGTCGAGTCGATCTTGAAGTCGCCCGTGTGGACAACGGTGCCAAGTCCTGTGTGGATGGCGAACGCGACAGAGTCCGCGATGGAGTGGTTCACGTGGATGAACTCCACGCTGAACTTGCCGGCCTTGACGGTCATGCCGCTTTCCACCGTGACGATCTTCGTCGATTTGAGAAGGCCGTGCTCTTCGAGCTTTAGGCGGATGAGGCCCGCGGTCAGGCGCGTGCAGTAGATGGGAATATTCACCTTTTTGAGGATGTAGGGCACGGCGCCGATGTGGTCCTCGTGCCCGTGGGTGATGAACATGCCGCGGATGCGGTTCTTGTGCTTGACAAGATAGCTCACGTCGGGGATGACGCAGTCGATGCCGTACATGTCGTCGCCGGGGAAGGCCATGCCGCAGTCCACCACGATGATCTCGCCGCCGTATTCGTAAACGGTCATATTCTTGCCGATCTCATTGAGACCGCCGAGAGGGATGATTTTTAACTGTTCAGCCAATGCTGGTTCAACTCCTTTTGATTCGTTCGTTGCAAAAACGATAGATTTGTTTTGATTTTGTCATGTGCGTCCGGACCAAAAAGCGCAAAGCATTGGAGACGTCCGTACTCTCACTTCGCCCTGCTTCACGAAGCGATCGCACCTGCGGCGCCTTTTGGTTCCCTATGGACTTTCTATGAGAACCGCGAAAATGCGGTCAAAACCCGTTGTCGCGGAGGCTCTTGCGCGTATTTTTCCAGCGCGGCCATCCGCTATTACGGGATAGTATAGCACGTTTTCCACCAAAAGTATACCACATTTTTTGTCGACGCCGAAAAATAAAATATTGATATTGTATCCGCCCGCCCCGCCGTGTTATAATGAAATGGATTATTCCCGCGGTTTGCCGCAGTAATGTCGATCATAACGGGAGGGCAGCTTCATTATGCGGAACAAAAAGATCAGCAAACTGGTAGACCCCAGCTTCCGGCTCTACTTTCTTGTCGGCTTTCTCTTTGCCGCCGTCACGGTGCGCGTGAGCATCCCGCTCGCGATCTGCGAGGCTGCGGCGATGGCGTTTCTCTGGTGGTACTTCCGCCACACGGCGCAGAAGCGCCGCGAGGGCATCCGCCAGTACATCGACGACGTGACCGACGACATGACCACCGCCGACAAGGCCTCGATGCTCTCGGCCCCGTTCGCGATGATGGTCTTCCGCCCCGACACGCAGGAGATCCTATGGAGCAATGACAGCTTCATGCAGCTCACTGGCGTGCGTGAGGATATCTTTGACAACCGCATCGACGATATTCTCCCCGATTTTCCGACACACTGGCTGCTCGAGGGTAAAAGCGAGTGCCCCGAAACGGTGGTGATGGGCGGGCGCCACTTCCGCGTGTTCGGCAATCTGAGCCATCCCTCCTCCCGCCGCGGCGGACAGAGCCTTCTTGCCACAACGTACTGGACGGACGTGACCGAGCAGGACTCGCTGCGCGAGGAGAACGAGAGCCGCCGCCCCATCGTCTCGGTCATCGTGATCGACAACTACGAAGAGCTGATGAAGGCTGGCAGCGAGGCGTCGCGCAGCGCGGTGCTCGCCGCCATCGACGAAAAGATCAGCACATGGCTCAAGGATTCGCACAGCCTGCTGCGCAAATTCGATCGTAACCGCTACGTGCTCGTCACGACCGAGCAGGAGTATCAAAAGCTGCTTGAGGGTAAATTCTCTGTGCTCGACGCGGTGCGAAGCGTCGTCACTGAGGACGGCGTCGCCGCAACGCTCTCGATCGGCGTGGGCAAGGACGTGGATGACTACGAAACGCTCTATCAGAACGCCATGCTCTCGATCGAAATGGCGCTCTCGCGCGGCGGCGACCAGGTCGTCGTGCGCAACCGCCTTGACTTTGAATTCTACGGCGGCAAGGCCAAGTCCCCCGAAAAGCGCACGAAGGTCAAATCCCGCGTGATGGCCAACGCCCTCGGCGAGCTCATTTCCGACGCAGGCCAGATCTTCGTCATGGGCCACGCGCACGCGGACATGGATGTGGTCGGCGCAGCGGCCGGCATCTGCTGCATCGCGCGCAAGCGCGGCAAAAAGGCGCAGATCGTCATCGACATGGAGGACAACGTCGCAAAGCCGCTGCTCAGTAAGCTTGCGGCTCTTCCGGAATACAAGGACGCCTTTATCTCCGGCAACGACGCGTTCATCTCCGCCCAGCCGGGCGCGCTGCTCGTCGTGGTGGACACGAACCGCCCCGACTTTGTCGAATCCGAGCAGCTGCTTGATGCGTGCAACCGCGTTGCGGTCATCGACCACCACAGAAGAGCCGCGAATTATATCGAATCCGCCGCGCTCAACTTCCACGAGCCCTACGCCTCGAGCGCGTCCGAGCTCGTGACGGAGCTTTTGCAATACCTCGCCGACCCGACCGATTTACTTCGCGCGGAGTCCGAGGCGCTGCTCGCGGGCATTGTGCTCGACACGAAGAACTTCACGATGCGCACCGGCGGGCGCACGTTTGAGGCCGCCGCGTTCCTGCGCCGCGCGGGCGCGGACACGTCGGACGTACAGCGGCTCTTCCAGAGCGACCTTGCCGGCATGGTCGAGCGCTATGACATCATCCGTCACGCCGAGCTCGTGCACGGCGACATCGCCGTGGCCGCGGTTGAAAAGGAGATCGACCGCGTGACCGCCGCCAAGGCGGCCGACGAGCTTTTGACGCTCTCCGGCATTCACGCCTCGTTCGTGCTGTTCAAGAACGGCACGGGCGTGAACCTCTCAGCGAGATCGCTCGGTGAGATCAACGTACAGTTCATTATGGAAAAACTCGGCGGCGGCGGCAACTCTACTACCGCCGGCGGCCAGGTGGCCGATGCCAGCGTCGACGAGGTGCGGGCGCGTCTGCTCAATGCCATCGACGAATATATGGAAGAGTGACGCTCTTCCCCCACAACATAAATCACCCCACAAGGAGGAAACAGATATGAAAGTCATTTTAACGCAGGACGTGAGAGGTCAGGGCAAAAAGGGCCAGCTCATCGACGCAGCCGAGGGCTATGCAAGAAACTTCCTGCTGCCCCGCAAGCTCGCCGTGCTCGCCACGGCTGACGCCATCAACACCATGAACCTGAAGGAAAAGGCCCGCCGCGCCGAGGAGGCCGCGAACCGTCAGGCCGCCGTCGAAATGGGCGGCAAGCTCAAGAACGTGACCGTCAAGCTCACGGCCAAGGGCGGCAAGGAGGGCAAGCTCTTCGGTGCCATCACGAGCAAGGAAATTTCCGAGGGCCTTGCGAGCCAGTTCCAGCTCGACGTGCCCAAGCAGAAGATCGTGCTCGACGAGCCCATCAAGGCCTTCGGCACCTACGAGGTCAAGGCCAAGCTCGGCTACGAAGTGAGCGCCAGGTTCTCCGTCAGCGTGAGCGAGGAGTAAGGCGCAAGATTACGCAATTAAGGAGGTCTTCTCGTGGAAGATATCTTCTACCGGCAGATGCCTCATTCGCTCGAGGCCGAGCAGTCCGTGCTCGGCTCGATGCTCATCGACGCAAACTGCGTCAAGGACGTGATGGAGCAGCTCCGTCCCGATGATTTTTACTTAAAGCAGAACCGCGAGATCTTCGAGACGATCTACTCCATGTTCGTCTACTCCAAGCCCATCGACGGCGTGACCGTCGCGGGCGAAATGGAGAAAAACGGCACCTATGAGGAAAGCACGACGCGCCCGTACCTCGCCCAACTGATGGACGTGACGCCCACGAGCGCAAACGTGATGGAATACGTCGGCATCGTACGCGACAAGGCGCTGCTGCGCGCGCTCTATACCGTGGCGGGGGAAATTTCCACCATGGTGCAGGACGGCACAGGCGGCGCGTCCAGCGTGCTCGACGCGGCGGAGCAGAAAATTTACGCCGTGCGCCGCGGGCGCAGCGCGCAGAGCATGGCGAGCATCGGCGTTGTTTTGCAGGGCGTTCTCGACCATTTGAGCGAGCTGAGCGCCAACGGCGGCAAAACGCTGCCCGGCCTCCCCACGGGCTTTGGCGTACTGGACGACAAAATGAATGGTCTCAACAGATCGGACCTTGTGCTGCTGGCCGCACGTCCCGGTATGGGTAAAACGAGTATGGCGCTGAACCTTGCGCTGAATGTCGCGCGCTCAAGCGGGCAGGCCGTGGCCGTGTTCTCGCTCGAAATGTCGCGCGAGCAGCTCGTGACGCGTATCTTATCGAATCAGGCGACGGTCGAGAACCAGCGTCTCGTGACGGGCAACCTGCGTGAGCAGGACTGGGTCAACATCGCAAACGCCGCATCTGTCCTCTCGGGGCTTGACATTCTCATTGACGACAATCCGCTGCTCACCGTTGCGGACATGAACGCCAAGTGCCGCCGTATCGACAATTTAGGTTTGGTAGTCATCGACTACTTGCAATTGATGGCGTCCTCCGGCACGAAGGGCTACAGCGGCGAGAGCCGCCAGCAGGTGGTCAGCGATATTTCCCGTATGCTCAAGATCATGGCAAAGGAGCTTCAGGTTCCCGTGCTGTGTCTTTCCCAGCTCTCGCGTGCGAACGAAAAGCGCGAGGATAAGCGCCCCATGCTCTCCGACCTTCGTGAATCGGGTGCCATCGAGCAGGACGCGGATATCGTCATGTTCCTGTACCGCGACGATTATTACAACGAGGACTCGGAAAAGCGCAACATCGCCGAGTGCATCATCGCCAAGAACCGCCACGGCGAAACCGGCAAGGTCGAGCTCGCCTGGTCGCCGCAGTATACGACGTTCTCGTCGCTCGACTACCGGCATGAAGAGGACTGAGCTGCCGCGCGCGGAAGCATTCTGCACGCGCTATCTCGACAAGAACCGGCCCGTGCTCGCCGCCGTGTCCGGTGGTTTGGACTCGATGTGTTTACTGCATTTTCTGCGCGGGGAGGGGTATGACGTCTCCTGTGCGCACTTCAACCACCAGCTTCGTGGCGAAGAGGCTGCGCGTGACGAAGACTTCGTCCGCGCGTGGTGCGAAAAAGAGGACATTCCATTCTATCTGGGCACCGGTGACGTGCGTGCCCATGCGCGCGCAACCGGCAAATCGGAAGAGGAAGCTGCGCGCGACCTGCGCTACGCCTTTCTCCGTGAAACAGCGCAAATGCTCGGCGCCCAGATCGCGCTGGCACACCATGCGGACGACAATGCGGAAACGGTGCTCTTAAACTTCGTCCGCGGGACGGATCTGCGCGGCCTGTGTGGTATGCGGCCCAAGCAGGGCGACATTGTCCGCCCGTTTTTGGAGCAGACGCGAGAAGAGCTCGTCACCTATGCGCGCGCTCACAACATCCCGCATGTCGAGGATCACACGAACGCGGACCCGAACGCCGCCGCACGGAACTACCTGCGGCTTGAAATTCTGCCGCGGCTCAGGGAGCTCAATCCCCGCGCGCCTCAGCATATCGCCGCGACGGCGCGTTCATTGACTGCGCTCGACGATGCGCTTGAGCAGGCGGCGGAAGCCGCACTTTCCCATGCAAAAGCGCAGGACGGCGGTATTTCGCTGTCGCTGGACTGCTTTCTTGCCGCCGATGAAGTCGTGCAGCCACGTATCCTGCTGCACTTGGCCGACGCGCTCGGCCTCGGGCGCAAGGACATCGGGCGCAAGCAGCTCGACGCGATCTGCGCCCTTGCACAGAGAGGCGGCAGCGCCGAGCGGCGCTATACGCTGCCGCAGAGCGCGACTGTCCGCATCGCGGACGGCGCGCTGACGATGGCGTTCTCCCCCGCCGCGCTGCCAAAGGCGGCGCTTGTGGAAAACGTTCCCCTCCCATGGGGCAATTTCGAGCTGACGCTGCTGCATAAGCCCGACGGCGAGGGCATTTCGCTCCGCGTGCCGGAAGACGGTGAGATCATCACCGTCGCCCCGTGCGACCTGAACGCGCGCTTAATGCTTCAAGGCGCGAATGGCGCGCGCAGCGTCAAGCGGCTGTGCGTCGACCGAAAGCTCTCCCTCACCGAGCGCGACGCGCTCCCCGCCCTTTATGTGGGCGGCCGGCTCGCCGCCGTGTGGCGGCTGGGGACGGACGTTACTTTCCTGCCGGAAGGCGAAGACGCAGCGTGCTTCGTGCGCGTCGTCCCCCGATAACGCCAATTTGTGCGACCTGCGGCGGAATGCCGCATCAGATACAACAAATACGAATAAAAAGAAAGTGGAGAAAAAAGCTATGGCTAAGAGCAATATGGATCAGGACATCCTGAAGGTACTGTATTCCGAGGAGCAGCTCAAAACGCGCGTGCAGGAGATGGGCGACGAGCTCTACGAGCGCCTCAAGGGCAAAAATCCCCTGTTTCTCGGCGTGCTGAAGGGTTCTTTTATCTTCATGGCCGACATCGTGCGCGCCTGCCAGCTCAAGAGCGACATTGAATTCATCGCCGTCTCGTCCTATCAGAACGCGACGACCTCGTCCGGCGTCGTGCAGATCACGCGCGATCTCCAGCAGGACATCACGGGCCGCGATATCGTCGTCATCGAGGACATTCTCGACTCCGGCAACACGCTCTACTTCCTCAAGAATTACTTTATGACCAAGGGCGCTTCCAGCGTGACCGTCGTGACGCTGCTCGACAAGCCCGCCCGCCGCACCAAGCCCATCGCCGCCGACCTCGCAGGCTTTGAAGTGCCCGACGAATTCGTCGTCGGCTACGGCCTCGACTACGCCCAGAAGTACCGCAATATGCCGTACATCGGCGTGCTCAAGCCCGAGGTTTATTCTGAAAATTGATCTTTCTGGCTCCTCAAAAAGCCTCGCAGAGTTTCGTGCCGCGCACGGCACGAAATCAATTCAAATCTGTTTTCTGCCGCGACATGTGCGTGGCAGAAAACACCTTGCGCGGAGTGTTGTGTCGAATTGTTCGCTTTCAGCGGACAACCGAGGCACAAAACGCAGCGAATCTTTCTCAAAAAAAGAGGCCTTGCCTCTTTTTTTGAATCAGCAAGGAGGATATCCCATTGACTCAACAGACCAAGCGTCCCAATCTTTTGCCGTATCTGCTGGTGCTGCTGGTGCTCGTCGGCGTCTACGGCTTTATGAACAAGCCGGTGGAGGCCGAACCGTCGTATGCCGAGGTACGCGAGCTGTTCGAATCCGAGCAGGTCTCGGCCTTCACGGTGACGGACACCACGCTGCGCATGAAGCTGCGCGAGCCCATCGACGGCAAAACGGAGCTCAAAAAGGACCTTTTCAGCGTGACGCTCTTCTATGACGACTTAGGCGAGCTCATCGAGCAGCAGAAGGCCGACGGCATCATCGAGGACTACGACTTCACCGCCGACCACTCGATCAACTATGTCGCGATGTTCGCGCCTTATATTTTAGCGGTGCTCGGCATTTTCGCCATCTGGTACTTCCTCTCCGTCCGCTCCGCGGGCGGAGGCGGCGGCGACCGCATGGCAAAATTCGGCACGGCGTCGTTCAAGACCGGCGGAGACAACAAGCGCCCCACGACGTTCTCTGACGTCGCCGGTGCGGATGAGGAAAAAGAGGAATTGCAGGAGATCGTCGACTTTTTGAAAGCGCCGGGCAAGTTCATCGACCTCGGCGCGCGCATCCCCAAGGGCGTGCTGCTTGTCGGCCCTCCGGGCACGGGCAAGACGCTGCTGGCCCGCGCGGTCGCGGGTGAGGCGGGCGTGCAGTTTTTGTCGATCTCCGGCTCTGACTTTGTCGAAATGTATGTCGGCGTCGGCGCGAGCCGCGTGCGCGACCTCTTCGAACAGGCGAAAAAGGTCGCCCCCGCGATCATCTTCATCGACGAGATCGACGCCGTGGGCCGTCAGCGCGGCACGGGCCTTGGCGGCGGCCACGACGAGCGCGAGCAGACGCTCAACCAGCTGCTCGTCGAAATGGACGGCTTCGGTACGAATCAGGGCGTCGTCGTCATGGCGGCGACGAACCGCGCCGACATCCTCGACCCTGCGCTGCTGCGCCCGGGCCGCTTCGACCGTCAGGTCTACGTGGGGCTTCCCGACATCCGCGGCCGCGAGGAGATCCTGAAGATCCATGTCAAGAATAAGCCCCTTGCCGAGGATGTGGACCTCTCCACCGTCGCCAAGGGAACGCCCGGCTTCACGGGCGCGGACCTCGAGAACCTCTCGAACGAGGCGGCGCTGCTCGCCGCGCGCCGCGGCAGCAAGCTCATCACGATGTCCGACTTCTCCGAGGCGGAGATCAAGGTCATCGCAGGTCCCGAGAAGAAGAGCCGCGTCGTCAGCGAGCACGAGCGCAAGCTGACCGCCTATCACGAGGCCGGTCACGCCATCGTGATGCACGCACTGCCGACGCACGATCCCGTGCACCAGATCACGATCGTTCCGCGCGGCGGCGCGGGCGGCATGACGATCTCGCTGCCCACGGAGGACCGCTCGTACCAGTCCAAGCGCTATATGGAAGAGCAGATCGTCTCGCTGCTCGGCGGACGCGTGGCGGAGAAGCTGATGCTCGGCGACATTTCGACCGGCGCGTCGAACGATATCCAGCGCGCCTCGCAGATCGCGCGCAAGATGGTCTCGGTGTACGGCATGAGCGACAGGCTTGGCTCGATCTCGTTTGAATCCGGCCACGATGAAATTTTCATCGGCCGCTCGATGGCGCAGGCCAAGCCGTATTCCGAGCAGGTCGCCGCACAGATCGACGAGGAGGTCAAGTCCATCGTCGACGCGGCCTACGAGCGCTGCGAGGACATCCTCTCGCGCGATCAGAAGCACCTCATCGCCGTGGCGGAATTCCTGCTTGCGCACGAGACGATGAGCGCTGAGGAATTCGAGGCCGTCTTCACCGACGAAGCCGCCGGCCATGACAAAATCTAATCCTGCTATGAATAAAATATCTCATCAGCAAGCCGCTGATGAGATATTTTTTCACATTTTCGCAAGAATTCCTGCATTTTTCAGCGCTTCTCCCCTTGCCAATTCGGTTTCTTCTGCTATAATGGGGCATTAATCATTCCATTTTCATGAAAGAAAAGAGAGAATCGAACATGAAAAAAAGCAGTAGTTTCAGCGGTTCGCTCGGCTTTGTGCTGGCTGCGGCGGGCAGCGCGGTGGGCGTCGGCAATATCTGGCGCTTCCCCTATCTCTGTGCCAAGGACGGCGGCGGACTGTTCCTGCTCGTCTATCTGGTGCTGGTGCTGACATTCGGCTTCACCCTGCTGACGACTGACGTAGCCATTGGCCGCCGCACGAAGCAGAACGCCCTCAATGCCTTTGCAACGCTCAACAAGAAGTGGAAGTTTTTGGGTTACCTCACCTTCCTCGTCCCCACGCTCATCATGACGTATTACTCCGTCATCGGCGGCTGGATCACGAAGTATTTTACCCTCTACCTCGTCTCAAGCGGCGATGCCGCCGCGCAGGACGGGTTCTTCACCTCGTTCATCACCTCCCCCGTCTCGCCCATCGTCTTCATGCTGATCTTTTTGGCGCTGACGGCGTGGGTCGTGTACTGCGGCGTTGAAAAGGGCATTGAAAAATACTCCCGCTACATCATGCCGGGTCTGCTCCTTCTCATCATCGGCATCGCCATCTTCTCGCTCACGCTCTCTTACACCGACGAGAGCGGCATGACGCGCACGGGTATCGAAGGATTGCTCGTCTACATTAAGCCCGACTTCACGGGCCTGACCGTCCAGCGCTTTTTGAACATCGCGCTCGACGCGATGAGTCAGCTCTTCTTCTCGCTCAGTGTCAGCATGGGCATCATGATCACCTACGGCAGCTACGTCAAGGACGACGTCGACCTCAACAAGGCCAACAACCAG
>OICT01001033.1_pt1 | contig 11651 bp, 7 predicted proteins | sample 1581331 | NCBI WGS metagenome assembly OICT01 (sample SAMEA3882544, study PRJEB24775) | human gut metagenome | biome: human-associated habitat; feature: intestine environment; material: feces | place: Netherlands | collected 2009/2010 | reverse complement strand
GCGACAAGAGCTTTTTCACCTACGTGGCGGCCTTCGGCGCGTTCACGGCGGTGAGCTATGAGACGCCGCAAAACGAAAAGCAGGCGCTCGGCCATCTGGCCTACGTGCTCGAGGCGATGAGCCGCCTCAACAGCATCGACCACTACTGCGCGCACGTGGAGTATGACGGCGGCACGGTCGACGGGGACTTCATCTTCGGCGGCGTGTCGAACTCGACCTCCGTGGCCGGCATGGTGCGTCTGCGCAAGGACCTCGTGAGTCTGGGCGACGGTCTGTTTGAGACGCTGCTCATCCGCCGTCCGAAGCAGTTCGGCGACCTGAGCCGCATCATCACAGGCGTGCTCAACCAGTATTACGACAACGAGAACGTCATCCTCGTGCAGTCGAAGAATCTGCGCTTCACGTTCCAGGAGCCCGTGGCGTGGACGCGCGACGGTGAGGCCGGCGGCGTGACGACGGACGTCCGGCTCAGCAACAACCACGCGGCCATCCACATCATTGCCTGACACACGCAAAAGCGGTTGAAAAAACCGCCGCAAATGCGTATAATAAAAGAGTTACCTATATAAAATCCATCGAAAACGAGGCGGAAGATATGAAAAGACAGCACATCGCCGGCATCTACGCGTCGCCGGAGTCCTTCGGCGGCCAGACCCTGACCGTCTGCGGCTGGGCGCGCACGATCCGCGACATGAAGAATTTCGGCTTTATCGAGCTCAACGACGGCAGCTGCTTCAAGAGCCTGCAGGTCGTGCTCGAGCGCGGTAAGCTCGACAATTACGACGACATCGCCCGCCAGAACGTCGGCGCGGCGTTCATCGTGCACGGTGAGCTCGTGCTCACGCCGGACGCCAAGCAGCCGTTTGAGCTCAAGGCCGACAGCATCACGCTCGAGGGCGCGTCCGCGCCGGATTATCCGCTGCAGAAAAAGCGCCACAGCGTGGAATTCCTGCGCACGATCCAGCATCTGCGTCCGCGCACGAATCTCTTCAGCGCGACGTTCCGCGTGCGCAGCGTGGCGGCGCAGGCGGTGCACACGTTCTTCCAGGAGCGCGGCTTCGTCTATGTGCAGACCCCGATCATCACGGGCTCTGACTGCGAGGGCGCGGGCGAGATGTTCCGCGTCACGACGCTCGACCTCGACAACCTGCCGCGCACGGACGACGGCAAGGTCGATTTCAGCAAGGATTTCTTCGGCAAGAGCACGAACCTGACCGTGTCCGGCCAGCTCAACGCCGAGAACTTCGCGCTCGCCTTCGGCGACGTGTACACTTTCGGCCCGACGTTCCGCGCCGAGAACTCCAACACCCAGCGCCACGCCGCCGAGTTCTGGATGATCGAGCCGGAGATGGCGTTCTGCGACCTCGACGGCGACCTTGAGGTCATGGAGGCGATGGTCAAGCATATCATCCGCCGCGTGATGGAGCGCTGCCCGGATGATCTCGCGTTTTTCAACAGCTTTGTCGACAAGGGTTTGCTGGAGCGTCTCCAGCACGTCGAGAGTTCCGACTTTGGCCGCGTGACGTATACCGAGGCCGTCAAGCTCTTAAAGGAGAGCGGCCAGAAGTTCGACTACCCCGTCGAGTGGGGCATCGACCTGCAGACTGAGCATGAGCGTTACCTCACCGAGCAGATCTTCAAGCGCCCCGTGTTCGTCACGGACTATCCGCAGGAGATCAAGGCGTTCTATATGCGCCTCAACGACGACGGCAAGACCGTCGCCGCAGCGGACTGCCTCGTTCCGGGCATCGGCGAGATCATCGGCGGCAGCCAGCGCGAGGAGCGCATCGAGCTGCTCGAAAAGCGCATCCGCGAGCTCGGCATGAATCCCGAGGACTACTGGTGGTACTGCGACCTGCGCCGCTATGGCTCCTGCCGTCACGCGGGCTTCGGCCTCGGCTTCGAGCGCATGGTGATGTATTTAACGGGCATCGGCAACATCCGCGACGTGGAGCTGCATCCGAGAACCGTGGGCAACGCAGACTTTTAATTCTTCAAAAAACAAGGGACACGGAAAACGTGTCCCTTGTTTTTTGAGAATTACACTCCGCTTCGTGCCTTGCCGCCCAAAGGGCGGCTTCGACACGCGCGGAGCGAGAAGAGTTTTTTGGCACGCGCATGTCGCGCCAAAAAACGATTCGAAATCATTTCGCGTCTGCGGATGCGAAAAGCTGTGACGCTTTAATTATTTGTGGTAAATAGTTACAAATGGGAACAAAAGCGTCAAAGGCGTAGTCAAAAGAAGTGAAGTCTGCTATAATGACCGCGCAGTTTTGAGAGAGGAGATTTTGACATGAAACACTTTTTTGCGCTGCTGCTCAGCGCGCTGATGGTACTGTCGCTGCTGACTGCTTGCGGCGATAAGACGACGCCGTCCGACGGCGACGATCAGACCGTCACGGACGAGAATGGCAGCGGCACCGACAACAATACTGACGATACAACTGACCCCTACGACGCCGTGCGCAACTACTGGTCCGAGGACCAGCTCACGCAGGCCTGGGGGCCGGATCAGGTGGTGGAGCACCTCTTTTTCCACCCGATCATCGCCTATCCGCAGTGGGCCTTCCACGACTGCAATGCCAGTCAGGACCAGCGCTACGGCCTCGACGACTGGATGGTGACGGTCGACGAATACAACAAAATTTTGCAGTCCGTGTACGACAAGGGCTACATCTTAGTCGCGATGGAAGACGTCTGGAGCGAGGTGACGGACGAGACCGGCACGCACATGGTGCGAAACACCCTGATGCTGCCAGAGGGCAAAAAGCCGCTCGTCATCAGCTTTGACGACGTGAACTACTACCCCTATATGCTCGACGAGGGCTTCACGAGCAAGCTCGTCGTCGGCGAGGACGGCGAGATCTGGGCGCAGTGCACCGATCCGTACACAAATGAGACCTTTTTGACCAAGGAACTCGACGCGACGCCCATTCTCGACCAGTTTGTCTACGAGCACCCCGACTTTTCGCTGAACGGCGCGAAGGCCATCTTCTCACTGACGGGCTATCAGGGTATTTTAGGCTATCGCACGCAGGATGACCGCGACATCGCGGCAGATTCGCCCGACCGCCCCGCGTTCGATGCCTACCGCGCGAGCGAGATCGAGGCCGTCAAGCCCGTCATAGCGCGTTTGAAGGAGACCGGTTGGACGTTCGGCAGCCACACCTGGGGCCACATCCGCCTCGACACCAAGGCGCTCCAGACCGTCATCAACGACACCGAGCGCTGGGCGGACGAGGTCGGCTCGCTCGTCGGCCCCACGCAGATTTTGTTCTATCCGCACGGCGGCCGTCCCGACGGTGACGACTGGCACCAGACCGGCGAGCGCTTCCAGTACCTGCAAAGCCAGGGCTTCCGCATCTTCGCGAGCGTCGGCACGAGTTCGTTCAGCTATGTGAAGCCCGACATTTCCGCCGTCATCTGCGACCGTCTGCATCCGGACGGCACCACGCTGCGCCACTCGCGCAGCCGCTATCTGCAATTCTATAACGCCGAGGACATCATGGATACGCAAGTCCGTCCTGATCTCGGCGTAGACTGGTGAGGAGGCGTTTTTATGGCAACGTTAGAAGAACTCAAGGCGAAGGCCGTCGCCATGCTGGACATGGCGTATGTGCCGTATTCCCACTTTCCCGTGGGCGCGGCGCTCGAATGTGAGGACGGCGCGGTCTTCACCGGCTGCAACATCGAAAATTCGAGCTACGGCCTGACGAACTGCGCCGAGCGCACCGCGGCGTTTAAGGCCGTGAGCGAGGGGCACCGGCGCTTCAAGCGCATCGTCATCGCCGGGCGCAGCGACGACTACTGCTACCCCTGCGGTGCGTGCCGTCAGGTGCTCTACGAGTTCGGGCCCGACATGGAGGTCGTGTGCCTGAACAAGGACAACGAGGAAAAGCACCTGCACATCAAGGAGCTGCTCCCCTACGGCTTCGACCAGACGTGGCTTGCAATCGACGAGAAATAACGAAAAAAAGAGAGCGGCGCTGCCGCTCTCTTTTTTTGCGCTTTAGTTGCTGCCGGAGGAGGCATCGATCGTCAACGTGCCGCTGACCGTCGAAATTTCCAGCTCGCTCATCTCACCGCCCTCGAGCGCGGGCACGGTGTAGTACGCTTCGTGGTCGCCGCAGGCGATGAGCGTTCCTTCGCGCTCGGTGAGCGCGGAGCGGAACGCGCCGCTTTTCGTTTCATAGTCGAGAGTAAAGCCGTCCTGCGCGGGAAGGGTCAGATAGATGCTGCCGCTCTCCGTTTCGGCATCAAGGCGCAGCGCACGCTCGGTAGCCAAAATCAGGTTGCCGCTGACGCTTTCGAAGTCCAGCGCGCCGAGCGCGCCGGCGATATCCACCTTGCCGCTCGCGGTTTCGATCTCGGCGCTCTCCGCATCGCCCGCCAGCTCGATCGCGCCGGAGACGGTCGAGAGCTCGATTTTCCCCCATGTGCCGTCCACCACACCGGCATTGCCGCTCGTGGTCTCGATCTCCACCTCCGGGCAGTTCGCGCACATCACGCGCGCATCGCCGCCGACGGTCGAAAGCTTGATCTTCTGCGCATCGGCGCTCACGTAGGCGTAGGCGCTGGTGGTCTCGATGTCGATCTCCTCAAAATGCGCGTTCTTGACCAGCTCCCACGGCAGACTGACCGTCAAAAACTTTTCGCCCTCGAAGCTGTCCCTGCGCGCATCGCTCATGAACCGGATGCGCAGCGTGTCGCCATCGACTGCGCAAACCAGCTTTTCCTCCTCCGTCAGCGCCGTTGTGGCCTCCTCCTGTACAGTGATCTGCGAGGTCTGCCCCACAGCCAGAACGCTCACGCCGCCGCTCAGCCACGAGATGTCGATCTTGCGGATGTCTTCGCTCTCGCCGATGCTGAGCACCGCGCCCGGGTGGAGCTCTTCGCTCCCCTCCGCCTGCGTGCAGAAAGTATACGTCGCGCTGCTGCCGTCCCAGAGCGCGTCGACGGCGAAAATGCCGCCGCTTTGCGGCAGTTCTGCGCGGAATGTGCCGTTATCCTGCCGCTGGGCGGTCACGGTCTCGGACGGCATGCCGGTGCTGCCCCAGGCGTCGGACGGCCAGCAGCGGAGACTGACGGAATCGGGCGAATTATCGCCAAAATCGAGCGTTACGGTGTAGAAATAGGCGGCTGACACTGCAAAGGGCATTTCCAGTACAGGCGTGATGTCGCGGCAGTTTTCGTCCAGCGGGTGCGCGCCGCAGGCAATGGCGGTCATGCTCTGTAGGCCCTGAGTGTAGGTCCAGTCGTAGCTGCTGCTTTTGAGGGTGACGCTGCAAGCGTTTGCGCTTGTCACCGTCAGTGTTGGCGGGGTTTGGCGCGCGGCCTCGTCTGCTCTTTTTTCGCCGCAGGCGGTCAGGGAGAGCAGGAGCGCGAGCGGGAGCAGAAGGGAAAGGAGCTTCTTCATCGTTCGTTCCTCATTTCTTTCGGATACTTCTATAGACGTATGATAGCCGAAAAAGTTCCCGCGCACAACGGGGATCGCTGCACAAAACGCGGCAATTTGTTGTATCGTGAATTCTAATATTGGGGGCGGTACAGCTTTTTGCCGCGTTGTGTGCAACGATTCTTCATGATACGGCGTATCATGAAAAGGCAAATCATGCATCAGTGTTCCCGCGTTTGCAGGGGGGTGTGGGCTGCCTTTTCCAACATTATATTTTGGGGGAAAGCGCATGGACAAGACGACAAATTTCGACCTGCCGCAATGGGTCAAGGCGGATCAGATCAAGATGGACGACTTTAACGGGGCGTTTGCGAGCATCGACGCGGCGCTCAAGGCTGAGGGTGACGCGCGCAGCGAGGCCGACGGCACGGCGGCGGAGCGCATCACGGCATTGGCGCAGACGATCGCAAACGGTAAAATCTGCCGCATAAAATACGGCTCGTATACCGGCAACGGCAAGTACGGCGCGGCGAACGCGATCAGCATCGAGTGCGGGTTCTACCCGCTGCTGGTGATGGTGAGCAGCTCGAGCAGCAGCCACTACTGGGCGGTGCGCGGGTTCGACAAGTTCTACTACAGCAACAACCGCGAAAACGAAATGACGTGGGGCGATACCGGCGTGAGCTGGTACTACCCGCAGGACGACCAGTATTACCCCCCGTCGGGCAACCAGATGAATGCAGTCGACACGACCTATTACTATCTGGTGCTGGGCTACAGCAACGACGGAGAGCAGGGAAACTGAATCACGGCAAAAAACAGCCCCGAGGCTTTCGCCTCGGGGCTGAAACTCTACTTTAGGGGGAAAGATCCCTCAGAAGAGAAGTTTTTAGTTAGCGAAGGACATGATCGAAGTGTAGGAACCGGCGGTGACCTTATAGGTACCAGCGCCGATCACGCCGTTCAGATCAATGGTGACAACGGTAGCACCATCGCTGCCAACCGTACCGGAGAAAGTGCCGACGGCGACATAGCCGTTGTCACGGAGCTGCTCGAGAGTGACGCTGTAAACATCACCCTTCTTAGCATCGTTGTTAGCGTTCAGAGACACCGTAGCGCTCTTGCTAGCGTTGAGGGCAACGCCGATAACAGTAGCGGTGTTGGGAACATCGACGCCACTCTTGACCTTGTCGTAGGCGTAAGCCTGCAGTGCCAGAGCGTTGAGCTGACCGTTGTTCTGGATAGAAACAAAGTAGTAGTGCTGGTCGGCAGGATTGCCCATCGTGCCAACAACCTTGGTCAGGTCGGTGACCACGCTGTAATACTTGTTAGCGCTATAGTCGTGATAGAGAGAATCAGCGAAGGTGTCACGATCAGAATAGTTCTTCTCCTCAGTGCCAGCAGCACCCTCAATGATGTTGATCATGATGTCGCTATAGGTGTTATAGGCGGAGGAAAGCGGGTAGTTTGCATCACCCTTCAGCTGCTCACCGTCGGTGACGATGTGACCGCTCTTGACAACGCCATCCTCAAGAGTGACAACATAGAGCGTGTTGTTCACAGGATAGCCAGTCTGACCACTGATCTTCAGGGTGTTCTGCAGAGCGTCAAAGTTAGCGAACTTGACTTCGCCGCCAACGCCGTCAACATAGCCCTTGACGACCCACGTACCGTCGGCGAGGGTGTAAGCGCCCTGCTGACCGTCGAAGTAGAACAGGCTGGTGACCTTGGAGGTCGTGGTGGGAGCGATAACGTAGACGTAATCGGCAACGTTGTCGCCGTTCAAATCAACATAGTCAACTTCGCCCTTGGCATAGTTGTCGATGTTGGTGAAGCCGGTGATGGACTTAAAGGTATAGGGGTTAGCAGTGGTGTCAGCACCAGAACGAACCAGGAACACAGTATTGGAGTTGACAACGAGAGTACCAGTCGCGCCGCCATAGACCTGAGTGTTCTTGCTCACGGCAACATCGGCGAGATTGTAGAGCTTGGCGGCAGTACCGGTGGCAACTTCAACAGCGTCAAGAGTGCCGTTGGACTTGGTAGTGAACTGGAACAGGTGACCGTTCAGGATGCCATTGGTATCAGCAACCTTGTTGGTGTTGATGTAGGTGTCAACGTAGAAATACTTGTTCTGGTCGTCGGCCTTCATGACCAGTGCGTTGATACCAGTGCTGTGGGTAACATCACCGGACTTAACAGTCTTGGTAGCGGGCGTAGCGGGGGTGGCGGGGGTGGTGTAGTCATAGGTCATCTTGCTGATGTCAACCTGAGCGGTGGTGCCGTCCATGTAGGTGACGTTGGCCTTTGCCACGCCGGAACCGTCAGTGGCGTTGCCAGCCCACCAGATGGAGTTGATCACACCGTAGCTGGTAGCAGCAGCGATCTCAACCGCACCGATCAGGTTGTTGTAGGAATCGAAGTACCAAGTGTACTTGGCGTCCTTCTGAGCGGCCTGGTCGAGGTAGAACTTGGCAGCATCGTCATAAACGGTGCCCTCAACGTTGTGCTGCTGAGCGTTCCAGTAGATCACGCTCTGAGCGCCGTCAACAGAAGTGGCCTTGGAAACGATCTCGGCATACTGATCAGCAGTGTTGAGCACCTTGCCGCTGACAGTGGCGGAGTTGTCATCCTTGACGGTGTAAGCGTTGACAAGGACATACTCATCCTTGGCATAGCCATAGTTGTCGTCGTAGTCCTTGAGCGTCAGAGGAGTAGAAGCGTTCTTGGCATCATAGACCTCGAGGGTGATGGTGGCAGGAGTCTTGACGTGACCCTGAGCATCATAGGTGATGTCAGCAACGTAGGTGACCTTGGCAAGGAAGGTGTCGATCATGACGATGGTATCGTCATAGACTTCGAACAGACGGCCCTGAGCACCCATCTTAGTCTTGGTGTCGGTCAGGTTGACGGTGTACTTGGTGCTGGCGGTCTGACCGTTGACGATCAGGGTGTAAGCGGTGTCGGCCTTCAGGCCAGCATCGTGAGCGACGTCGCACTCAGCAACAGCCTTGGTGTAGGTCAGGTCGGGCTTCTCAACGAAGGTAGTGGCCTTGTCGCCGGTGGTGTAGGTCCACTTGGTGGCGGGACGGCCCCACTTGTCGGCAGCAGCAGCGGAAGCGAGCTTGAAGTTCTTCTCGCCGAGGCTGTTGGTCTTGGTGCCGATGACCTTATCGGTCACATAGCCGAAGGCCGGGGTGTAGGTGACCTGAGCCTTCTGGATGCCCTGGAACAGGAGCTCAGCGACCAGCTCACGGGAAGCGGGAGCGTTCAGGTCGGTGGTCTTCGCCACGTTGTCCAGAACGCCGAGCTGCTGCGCGGTCTGCGCAACATGGAGCGCCCAGTCAGCGCCGGAGAACTCGTTGTTCTTGTCGTAGCCAACCGCGCGGAGGATCATGGCGAGGACCTCGTAGCCGGTGACCTTGCCGGACGGCTTGAAGGTGCCATCGGGATAGCCCTTGACGAGGGAGGCGTTGGCGCAGTAGCCGATGTAGCCCTGAGCCCAACCGGCGCCAGCCATGTCGCTGAACTTGTTATAAGTGGCATAGAGGCCGGACTTATCGTTCTTGGCGACGTCGGCAGTGTAGATACGATAGATGATCGTAGCTACCTCAGCGCGGGTGATGTTGCCCTCGGGCTTGAAGGAACCATCCTCATAACCCTTGAACACACCCATGCCATTCAGAACGGCAACAGACTCAGCGTAATCATCGCTGATGCTCTTGTCATCCTTGAAGGCTGCGTTGGCGCTGACGGCCAGAGACAGAGTCATGACCAGAGCCAGCACCATTGCGAGTAACTTTTTCATAGATGTTACTCTCCTTTCATAAATTTCCATCCCCTTGGAGCGCTCCGGCAGCGAAAAGCGGGCATTTTGCTGTTCGCGGGCGAAAATGAAGGTTGACCGAAAAAGTTGCAAAACATTTCGATTTTCTTGCATTTTTGACCGTTTTGCAGGAAAACGCGCGATTTTAGTTGCTATCGCATCCCCTTAAAGATGGTTCGTTTGTCAGAAAGGAGCAAGTTTCGGCGTTTCTCGGCTTACTTACCGTGGCATGCCGATCCCGTAACTAAGTCGGGAACGCACCGTTCCCCACCCTTTCTGCACTGTCACCTTACCACAAGCAAAATTTCAAGTCAACGCTTTCGCCCCATCTGTAACACACTTGTAACAAACCGCCGCTTCTGTTACAGCTTGACATAAAACCACAGAAAAACCCATTATCCGCCACCACATACATATAATATATAAGCACAAATATGAAAAAAGCGGCCTAAGCCGCTTTTTGTGTTCTGATGACCCGCGCAGCGGTCAGGCGGCAAGTAACAGTAGTCCGCGCCGCCGCGCGGGGAGCGAAATTTCCCTTTTCCAGCCGCGGCCCGCCGAAAAAAAGGAAAGCCCGCTCACCTGAGCGGACTTTCGCCAATATTTTTTGCACAACCCCGTACAACCCAAAAAAATTTCGCGCCCGCAGGCGCGCAATGATCTTGATCGTTTTTTGTCGCGACAGAAGGTGAATTGCCGCAAAGCGGCAAGAGAAGCCGCCCTGGGGCGTGTGCGTGACAAAAAAACGCCTCTCACGCCGCAAACGTGTGCGCCTACGGCGCGTGCGCTGCCGCGGCGTGCAATCCAAAATCAAAAAAGGCGGCTTTCGCCGCCTTTTTTGAAGTTCTTTACTGAATCTCGATCTGCTTCGCGTTCACCACGGCGCTCTTCTTCGGCATGTTCAGCTTGAGCACGCCGTCATTGTACTGCGCGGAGATATTCGCGACCTCGACGCCGCTGATGTCGAATGCGCGCTGGTAGCTGCCGTAGCTGCGCTCGCAGCGGACGTAATTGCCCTTCTTGTCCTGATCCTCGTGCTCGCTGTGGCGCTCGGCGCGAATGGTCATCGTGTCGCCGTCCACATCGACGTGGATGTCCTCTTTCTTGAAGCCCGGCAGATCAGCTTCCAGCAGGTAGCTGTCGCCCTTGTCCTGAATATCGGTCTTAAACTCGCTCAGCCCGCGGCCCCACGAGCCGTCACCGAAGAATGCGCGCTCCATCTGATCCCAGGGATCATAAGCCGCAATGTGGTTGTTTCTGCGTTCAAAAGGTCTCAGTTCAAACATAATACAAAGCCTCCAAATCTATTCTGGCGAGCCGCTCTTGCAGCCCGCGTGGTTTACTTTTCTTTCGTTCCCCTCGGAACAATTATGAGTATAGGCACGCCCTGTGAACAAAAATACATCTTTTGATGAACAAACTTTTAATTTTAGCACTCGCGCGTCGAGAGTGCTAAAATCATGGTAGCTGCGGATCGCTACCAAACCGCTACCAGCCGCGCCCGCAAGCCATTGCGCATCGGGCTTTTTTTGCGGCGCTAAGGGGATGCGATATCCGATGAATCGAACGTTTTTGCGTTGATTCTGCCGATTTTTTGTTATTCTTGATCGTTCTTGCAGCAATTTGAGAATTTTCAAATTTTGGCAGCAATCACGGGAAAGCGGGAGAGACGGCGGGTGTTCGGCCGCGAGAAGATGATGACGTTATCGTCATGATCGACACCTTCCTCGCCAAGGTCACCTATGTTGCTCCTGCCGCTTATGACGCTCAGGGCCACCTGCGCAAGGAAGCCAGCATCACCCTCCTCGTTTATGATGGCACTTCCAACAAGGAGCTCACCCTCACCAACGGCGAGGATGCGTATCCGTATGCTGTCGGCGATTACGTTCTCCTGAACGCCTTCACCAACGCTGTTAACAGCGCTACCGAGAGCGGCCTCATCAAGACCGGCGCTGACAAGTACGGCGAGATCGTTTCCAAGGCCACTTCTGTTGACGGCGCTCAGACCATCATCTACTGGAACAACGAGCAGCACAATGTTGCTGGCACTGTCTATGATGATGCTGTCAAGTTCATCCTCGATGAGGCTGGCAACTCCACCGGGAACCACACCTGGTTCCTCGACCAGTATGGCAACCTGATTGGTGCTGCTGATACCGCTGCTACCAACAGCTACGGTGTCATCAACCGCATCTGGTGGGCGGGCAACACTGCTGACGGCACTGGCGTTGCCACTGCTAACGTGACCTACATGGACGGCACCACCGCCGTTCTCGACATCAGCGCCCTCATCTACAATGGTGCTGCCGCCGAGAACCGCAACACTACGTATATCGCTAAGGGCGGCAAACTGTCCCACAGCACCGCTGCCCTTAAGGTCATGTCCGGCGATACCTACAGCACCGCGCCCACGAGCTACTTCTACATCGA
>OICT01001030.1_pt1 | contig 11681 bp, 10 predicted proteins | sample 1581331 | NCBI WGS metagenome assembly OICT01 (sample SAMEA3882544, study PRJEB24775) | human gut metagenome | biome: human-associated habitat; feature: intestine environment; material: feces | place: Netherlands | collected 2009/2010 | reverse complement strand
CCCCCGGCCATCTGTGCGGGCAACCATTATGGCACTGAAAAAAGCCGCCCGTACAGCAGCACAGGCACAGGAAAAAGTGCAGGATATTACTGCGAAGGAGGAGCGATAAATGTACGAACAGCGATTGCCCATCGAGGAGTGGAAAGCCAAAAAGCAAGCCGAACTTAAAGAAACCATTGCGGCGCAAAAATCCGTATTGCAGGAAGTTGTGCAGGATGGCCAGCGCCTTGCCGACTATCTGTACGGCAGGGGGCGGCTTGGTAGTCATATCACATCCGGCAATGCAGCACTTGTGCTGCAAACCCTGCCGCAAGCGCGGGCCGTATTGACCGCCAAAGACTGGGATAAATTCGGGCGACGCGTAAACAAAGGGGCAAAAGGCATCCCGCAGCTTGTGCGCGTCAATGGTTATTATAATGTCGGCTCAATTTTCGATGTGTCCATGACCTACGGCAATAAGCCGTATCCGATTCCTGAAATTAAGCCAGAGCAGATGGACAAGGCCATCAAGGAACTGGAGCGCCTTTCCCCGGTCAACATCATATTTCAAAATGAGGGCGTTGTCGGGTACGATGCCGAGCAACACGCGATTGTGTTCCCAACGGCCATGCCGCAGCGTGAAGTGCTGGCACGACTGCCCGCCGAAATCGTCATTGCAACCGCAGAGCAGCACACGCCGAGTATCTCCCAAGCGCCTTATCTGCGAAAAACAGCAATGGCCGTTTCGGTGGAGTTTTGCGGGCGTTTTTCCCTGCCGATGCCCGATACCGCTGCCGCTACACTGGACGGGATGGACACCCACATTCCACCCGGTGAGGAACGCAAAACACTGGAAGAAATTCGGGAACTGTCTGTGACTATTAGAGACACTGTGGAAAAGGCACTCGGTTTGCAGCGCGGCCAAAGCTCACCGCAGCGGGACGAGGCCCGCTAAACATCATGCGCCCGAATAAAGACCGCCGCACAGAAATTATTCTGTACGGGCTGTTGCTGATACCGCTGCTGTTTGCTGCCGCAGCGCTGGCACAGGCAACTGAACAGGCGCAGGGGCTGGCAGAAATCACCGTTGTACTAAGCTCTATTCTCAACAATCCTATGGCATTGAAATGGTGCGCCAGCACTCCAAAATTTCTGCTGGCGGTGCTGATGCTTTATCCGTTGGCCGTCTACTGCTATATGCTCGACCAAGCAGACCGCCACCCCGGCGCGGAACATGGTACGGCCAAGTGGGGCAGCGCCCACAGACTAAACATCAAGTACCGCAACACCAAAGACTCCAAAGAAAATTACATCTTGACCGAGAATGTACGCTTCAGCACCGACAGCCACGCGCATAAACATAATCTCAACATTATCGTAATCGGCGGATCTGGCAGCGGCAAGACACGCTTTTATGTGAAGCCCAACGCGCTGCAACTAATTGGCTCTTATCTTTTTCTGGACCCCAAAGGGGAGTTGACACGCACCCTCGGCAGAATCATGGAAACGAAAGGTATCAGCGTGACAGTGCTTGACCTTGTGCATTTTCAAGGCCATTACAATCCGATGGCCTATCTCGAAACCGATGAGGACGCCATCAAGCTGGCGTTCGCCATTGTCAACAACACAAAACCCAAGGATGCCCCCAGCGGCGGCGATAAATTTTGGGATGATTCCTCGGTGCTGCTGATTTCCGCACTGATTCTCTATCTGATGTACGAAGCCCCCGCCAGTGAGCAGAATTTCTCGACGTTGATGTACATGATTCTAAATTGTCAGGTCAGTGAGAATGAAATGGTCGAGAATCCCCTGATGATGCTGTTCGGAGAATTGGAGCGACGTGACCCGCAGCACCCCGCTGTCTTGCAATTCAAGTCTTTTATGTTGGGTGCGAAAAAGACGTTGCAATCTATTTTGATTTCCGCTGCGGCCAATCTCTATATGTTCAACAGCCGTAAGTTTGCGGAAATGACTTCTCGTGATGAAATGTTCCTGCCGCGTATGGGGCTGGAGCAGCGGGCATTATTTATTGTTTTGCCCGACAATGATACAACTTTTAATTTCATTGCAACGATGCTCTACACGCAGCTTTTTGACCAGCTTTTTCGTTTGGCAGATTCCACGCCGGAATACAACGGTGCGCTGCCGGTTCATGTGCGGCTGATGATGGACGAGTTTGCAAATGTTGCCTTGCCCAAGAACTTCAAAAATATCTTGGCAGTCTGCCGCAGTCGCAATATCAGCTGCGACATTATTTTGCAGAACATCGCCCAGCTTAAAAGCCTGTTCAAAGACGATTGGGAAGGCATAATCGGAAACTGTGACACCCTGCTTTACCTCGGCGGCAACGAGTACGGTACCTACGAATATCTTTCCAAAATTCTCGGCAAGGAAACCGAACGCACCAAAAGCCAAAGCATTGGCAAAGGCAGCCGGGGCAGCAGCAGCGACAGCCTGCAAACCGCTGGTCGTGAACTGTGTATGCCAGATGAAATTCGCCGTATGCGTGACGATGAGTGCCTGCTGCTGATGCGAAGCGAGGACCCTGTCATCGACAAAAAGTATAATCTGCTCCACCACCCGAATGTAAAATATACACCCGATGCAGGAGGTGAGCCTTATGTAATGCCGCCCGACTATATGGGTGACGCCGTCACTATCACAATGGACGCTGTTGCCGCAGCGACAGCACCCGAAATCACCGAAGAAATGTACGAACAGCTCGACTACTTAGAAAAACACCCGGAGGAAAATTATTATGAAAATGAAGAAAACTTCTCTCAATACGACCAAGGTGACTGACCGCAAAATCAAGCGCCTTTATCTTGTGGCGGCGACGGTGGTTGCCGCTGCTTTTGTTATGGCCATGCCTGCGTTTGCAGATGACCCGCTGGCGACCATCAACAATCTGAGCGACTTTGTGTTCAGCGCCATCAAAGCCATTGGTGCGATCCTGCTGGGGTTCGGCATCGTGCAAATCGGCCTTGCCCTCAAAGGCCACGATGCCAGCCAGCGGGCGCAAGGCTTTATGACGTTCTTCGGCGGCGTGGTCATTTACTTTGCAAAGGACATTTTGGATATGATTCTGTAAGCGATGCCGTCTTGTTGACTTTTATGCTAAATAAGCGTATAATGTTTAGCGTAAAAGTCAATTCAAAAGAAGGTGTGTGCTATGGATTCTACAACGAAGATTATAGAGTTGGCTTCCCAAAATAATGGCATCGTAACTGCTGCTATGATTTCTTCTGCCGGAATATCACGCGGAAGTTTGAAATATTTGGCCGATACAGGCCGATTAGATCAGGTCTCCCGTGGGGTATATACCCTGCCGGAAGTTTGGGAGGATGAATTTGTATCCATTCAAGAGCGATATAAGCGTGGTGTATTTGCATTGGATACCGCACTGTTTCTGCATGATTTGACTGACAGGACACCACACAAGTTTCACATGGCATTTCCCTATGGATATAATACATCCAGTCCAAAAGCAGCGGGAATTTTATGCTCTTGCAAGAAAGAGCCTTATTACAGTCTTGGAATCGCGCTGGTTGACACCCCTGCCGGAAATACAGTCCGGGTCTACAATGCAGAAAAAACCCTATGTGAAATTCTAAAGCCCATCAGCCACACGGATATTCAGATCATTACAGATGCATTCAAACGGTACGCTGGCCGTAAAGACAAGAACATTCCTTTGCTTTCGGAATATGCTCATCAACTACGCGTAGAAAAACGGCTGCGTCCTTATTTGGAGGTACTATTATGAAAAACGCTATGCAGCTGAAAGCGATTATGAAAAAACTGGCGAAAGAGAACCAGATTTCCGCACAGCTTGTTCTGCAAAATTATATGCTGGAACGATTCTTGGAGCGGGTATCATTATCCCCGTATCGGGATAATTACATTATCAAAGGTGGCTTTTTAATTTCCTCTATGGTGGGGCTGAACTCCAGAGCGACAATGGATATGGATGCAACCATAAAGGGTTATCCAGTTACGCAGGATGCCGTCCAAAAAATGATAGAGAAGATTCTCACCGTTTCGGTTGACGATGACATCACATTTACATTCAAAAGCATTGGTGAAATCCGGGAGGGTGATGAATATACTGGATACCGCGTAGCTTTGACAGCCGATTTTCCGCCTATGGCAGTTCCCTTAAAGCTGGACATTACTACTGGCGATAAAATCACACCACGCGAAATTCAATATGACTACAAGTTGATGCTGGAAGATCGTCATATTCAAGTTATGGCATACAATTTGGCCACCATTCTGGCGGAAAAGCTGGAGACTGTAATATCTCGCAGTGACCAGAATACCCGGCCAAGAGATTATTATGATGTCTATATCCTTACCAAACTGCAAGCAGAAAATATAGACTTTCCCGCTTTAGGGGCGGCACTGATGGCTACAGCCAGTAAGCGAGGCTCTGATTCGATTTTGCAAGATTATAGAGCAATTGTGGAAGCGGTGCGAAACAGCGAGATTATGCGTAGGCAATGGGATAATTACCGAAAAGATTTCGACTACGCTTCCACCATCAGCTTTGATGAAGTGTGTGATGCAGTTGCTTCTACAATGGACACCCTAATAACAAACAATTTTTTTAATTAAGCTATGCAGTCGGCAGAATTTCTGTCGGCTGTTTTCTTTTATCTGAAAGTGGGTGAAAACTTGAATCAAAACTGGATCGTTGAGAATCTGAACAATGCTTTTTCCACATGGAATGGAAAGCTGGGCGAGTTATGGGGGCTGGTGACAACCGGCCCCCAAACTTTTAAGGGCGGCGCAGTGTGGAGCGTGATGCAGACACTGCACAATGGTATGGTTGGCATTGGCTATGCACTGGTCGTGCTGTTCTTTGCTATATCGCTATGCAAAAACACAATGAATTTTCACGAGTTAAAACGCCCCGAAGCTGCGATCCATTACTTTCTCCGCTTTGTGGCGGCAAAAGCACTTGTAGGCTATGGCATGGACATTATGCTGAATGTGTTTTCCATCTGTAACGGCATCGTCACAGATATGGCCGACAGCATGGGCGGTATCTCAGAAGCTATGGTGTCGCTGCCCGCAGAAATGCAGACCGCTATCGAAAATGTGGGATTTCTCGCCAGCATACCGCTATGGCTCGTAACGATTCTCGGCAGCTTGTTCATTACGGTGCTTTCCTTTGTAATGATCCTTACCGTGTATGGCCGCTTCTTCCGTTTGTATATGTACACAGCGCTGGCTCCGCTGCCGCTGGCGGCTTTTGCCGGGGAAAGCACACAATCCGTGGGCATATCGTTTTTGAAAAGCTATGTCGGCGTGTGCCTAGAGGGTGCGGTCATTGTGCTGGCCTGCGTGATTTACTCGGCATTTGTCAGTACGCCGACAGTAGCCAGCGGTGAGGCCACTACCATCGTGTGGAGCTACCTTGCCGAAACCGTGTTCAATATGCTCGTATTGGTTGGCCTTATCAAAGGCTCTGACCGAATTATCCATGAAATGATGGGGTTGTAATATGCAAATTCCGATAAATAAAGAAATCCGCCATTACCAAGAGGAAATCTTTTTGGGGCTGAATCTGCGGCAGATGATTTGCTCCGGCGCGGCCATTGCCGTGGCAGTTGCGGTCTATTTGGGGCTGACCTCGCTGTTGGGTCATGAAACGGCGGGCTGGGTCTGCATTGTGGCCGCTGCGCCGATTGCAGCAACAGGATTTTTTACTTATGACTGTCTGACCTTTGAAAAATTCCTGCTTGTTGTAATAGACAGCACAGTTATCAGAAACGATTGGCGGTTATGGAAAACCGAAAACAAATATTGCAAAAAGAAAAAAGGTGATAAGCATTGAGACTAAGTGAGTACGCATCTACGCGAAAAACGCGCGGCAGCTATAAAATGCCCCGTTCCGTACAGCAGAGCATCCCCATCGACAGAATCTATGCAGACGGTGTTTGGCAATCGGAAAATGTGTTCAGCATGATGTGGCAAATCAGCGACATCAACTACGCCATGCAGAGTGACGCGGCCAAGCAGAATATTCTAACGCAGCTTGGCACGGTCTACGCGGGCATCCCTGCCGACTGCTGGATGCAAGTCTCCATCGTCAGCCAGCGCATGGATGAAAAAGCCTTTGCCCGTGATGTGCTGTACCACCGCGAGAACGACGGCTTTGATGCCCTCCGCGCCGAACGCAACCGCCAAATCAAGGCCAACGCCCGCGAAAATGGAAATGTGGTGCAGCATAAGTACATCATCGTGTCCACGAACAAACCCGGCGTAAAAGAGGCCCGCGAACGCTTTGTACAGGTGCAGGGGCATCTTTTGTCCACGTTTTCCGCCTTGGAATGTGCCGTCACGCCGCTGGACAACCGCGCACGGCTGGAGGTACTGCACAAGTTTTTCCGCATTTTCGAGGAGGGTCGTTTTAACTTCGACTTTGATAATTGTGCCAAACTGGGGCAGGACTTCCGCGATTCTATCGCCCCGGACTGCATCCGCTTTTGCAAAAAGCATATTGAAATCGAGGATTTTTATGCCAAGTGCATGACGATCAGCGAGTACCCGCAGCAGCTTGATGATAAGTTTATCTCCGCACTGCTTCAGCAAGTGCCATACATTGTGTTATCAATCGACATTGAGCCGGTGGAGACGGAAGATGCCTTTAAGGAAATTGACAATGCCCAGATGAAAACCGATGCCGAGAAAGTCCGTTTCAATAAGAAATCCGTGGAAAATCTGGACTTCACTTCCTCCGTGCCGCAGCGGACGCAGGAGCAGGACCGCATCATTGCCAGCATCCGTAAAGAAATGACGGAAAATGACCAGCAGATGTTTTTGAGCCTGCTCACCGTCACTTACTTTGCTGACACACTGGAAAATCTCGCGCTGGAAACCGATGCACTGAAAACCACGGCGGCAAACTATAACTGCCGATTCACCGAGTTGTATTTTCAGCAGGAACGCGCCTTTAACACGGCCATGCCCTACGGTCTGCGCCGCATCGAGAGCGTGCGCACGATGCTGACGAAATCGCTGACAGCACTTGTACCGTTCAATACGCAAGAAATTCTCACACCGGGCGGCATTTGTTACGGCAGAAACGCCGTGACCGGCAACCTCATCATCGGGCTTCGCACTAGCCTTGTCAACGGCAATGCGATGGTTGTCGCCACCTCCGGCGGCGGTAAATCCATGTTTGTTAAGTTGGAAATCCTTATGCTGTACCTGCGCTTCACAAAAGCCCGTTTCTATGTCGTAGATCCCGAAAATGAGTACGCGCCCCTCGTGCAGGAATTGGGCGGCGAGGTTGTGAATATCTCGGTGGACAGCGCTACGCACTTTAATCCGCTGGACTTCAAATACGATAAGGCAACGAAAATTCCTCCCCATGTTGCCAAGGCAGAATTTGTGTTGAGCCTGTGTGAGCAGATAATGGGCAAGGAGCATATTCTGGCCGGTGATAAAAGTCTGATTGACGATGCTCTTGAAAACATCTATAAACCTTTGATGGAATCCCACTATACCGCGCCATGCCCGACTATCAAGGACTTGTGGATGGCACTGAACAATCAGCGCGATAAACGGTCAAAGGAAATCGCGCTTGCATTGCGGATTTTCGCCACCGGCAGTATGCAAGCGTTCGCCCAGCCCACCAACGTGGACATGAGCAACCGCCTTATCTGCTTCAATATCCAAAGTTTGGGAGAGCAGTTAAAACCTGTTGCCATGCTCTCTATGCTAGAGTACATCAACACCGCCGTTATGAGCAACGAACGCAACGACCCCAAGGCCGCCACATGGGTATACTTTGATGAAATCTATCTGCTGCTGCGCGATTCTTTGAGCGCCAATTTCCTGTACACAAGTTGGAAGCGATTCAGAAAGTACAACGCCTACGCCACCGGCATCACGCAAAATGTGCAGGACTGCCTTACCAATGACACCGCCTATGCCATGCTGGCAAACTCCGAATTTGTGGTCATGCTGCGACAGACCAAGGACATTGACAGCGTGGTGGAGTTGTACGGCCTGTCCGAGCCGCAGCGAAAATACTTGCTGCTGGCCCAGCCCGGTGAGGGCATTATCAAAATGGGCAACAGCCTTATCCCTTTCAACAACCCCCAGCCCAAGGATACTAAGACTTACAAATTACTCACGACTAAACCCGGTGAAATGGAGTGAATCCTATGAGTGAAAATGAAATCCGCGTGCTGTATGTACAGCCCGGTAAATACCCGGAGGAACGCACAATTCCCAACACATTAAGGGCATTGCAGGAGCTTGTCGGCGGTGATATTGAATGTTGCCGTCCGTGGAGAGATAGCGTTTGCGTTATCTGCAACGACTCCGGGAAGATTGACGGTTTGCCGCCTAACCGGCTTTACGGACATACAGATTTTCTTGCAGGTTCTTTTGTGGTCTGCGGCAATGGCGGAGAAGACTTTATCAGTTTGACTGATAGACAGGTTTTCTTATATGAAAGGCTGTATCATAACCCTGTTGTCTTTCTCCCCACGCCGCACGGCCTGTTGCCGATGAAATGCACTCCTGAACAGTACGAGCAATTCCAGCGCGATGGCAATAAGCTGAAAATCAAACCCATCGACCACGGAGAACGCTAAGAGCATGATTTTACACAAACAAAAGGCGGGGTGTCGCCCGCCTTAGAATCTCAAAAATATAACCTCATATATAAAGAAAGCAGGAGGACACCACCATGACCGAACCTAAGTTTATGACCCCTGCCCACCGTAGGGCATACTTAACCCACCTCAACCGCTGCAAGGCAATGGACAGCTACCACCGCGCACTGATTTACATCTTGACAGCAGTACCCGCACTTCGGAATAACATTGACGCTTGTTTCAATTTTGAAAAGGACGAAATCAAGCCGGAATCGCTGGCCGCAGGATGGCAGACCAGCGGCACAACCAAGCTGACACGGTTTGCCTATAATCTTTGGAATGGATACGATGACAAATCCTGTACACCGTATGACCTGTTCGACTGCTCCTTTGCGCCGTATATGTACGAAGCCGTAAAACTGCGCTACCCGGAATATACGCGCCAGTTGGATGATGTGGTAATTGACGATGCCCGGAATTAAAGCAAAGCGCAAGCAGTTTGTGCGCAAAACACTTATGCGGGCCAAGGCGCAAGGTGAACGCACCGCCGAGCAGCGGCAGGAATCCCCCGAAGAATACGCACAAACCGAGGTGCAGCAGGGCATTTCCGATGTGGCTGCCCGTACAGGCAACACCGCCAAAAGCACCGCCCGCATGAGCTACCGCAAGTTTCGTGCAATGCAGGAGAAGCGGAAGAATCTCACCTTGCAGGGCAGCACCCAATCTGCATCAAAGCCGATTGAAAAAGAGAAAGTCACTGTTCCCACGCAGACCGAGCGCAGGCAAATGTTCAAAAAGCAGCGTTTCCGGCAAAAGGCCATCGCAGCCAAAACACAAGCGCCGCAAGCCCCTGTGCCGTCATCGGCCACACCGGCACCGCCGCCTTACCAAGCCCAAATGCAGCAACACTTAAAGCGGCAGCACCTGACCCGCGAGGCTGTGCGCCGCTATCTGCAAAAGCAGACGGCTGCCACAGCGGCGGGCAATACCTCTCCCATCGTTACCCACGCACCCAAACTGCCCACAATCAGCAATAAACAAGCCGCGGTTGAAGCAATCAGCCGTGGCGTTCATTATATCGCAGCCAAAATCAAAGCCCTGCTCTCCCAAACTGTGCGGCGCGCCGCGCAATCGCTGCTGGCGCTGCTTGGCGCGGGCGGCGTGGTGCTGTTGCTGGCGATGGTCATAGGCGCGGCTGCGGCGGTGATCGGCTCACCGATGGGCATTTTGTTTGCCGATGAATCCGGTGACCCGAACAGCATCCGCATTGCCGGAATCGTTGCGGAAACTAATGCCGACTTCGGCACGGCAATCAACAACATTGTGTCGGCGCACCCGGAATGCAGCGAAACCACGATGGAATACGACTACGAGGACGGTCACACTTGGGCGAGCTACTGGCCCGAAGTGCTGGCCGTCTTTGCTGTACAGAACAACCTGAACAACGACGGCGATGTGGTCGTCATAGACGAAGGCAAGAAGCAGTTGATTCAGGATACCTTTTGGACGATGCACGAAATAAGCGCCGAGGTGGAGGAAGTAACCGCCACACCGGAACCAACCGAGGACGAACCTGACCCGGAGCCGGTCACGGAGTACATTCTGCACATCACGGTCAGCAGCAAATCGGTGGACGCGCTGGCGGATCTGTACCGCTTTACGCAAGACCAGCGGGACATTTTGCACCAGCTGCTATCCGAGGAAATGCGCCCCAGCCTGCTTGCTCTGTGCGGCGGGATTGCTGTTACCGACGGAGCGTTGTGCTGGCCGCTGCCGGGTCACACCTATATATCCTGCCACTTCGGGGAAGTGGACGCTTTCGGCAATGCCGGGCATCGCGGCACGGATATTCCCGCGCCGGAGGGTACGCCTATCCTCGCTGCCCACAGCGGTACGGTACTGGTCAGTGGCTGGAACGACAGCTACGGCAATCAGGTGCTGCTGGATAACGGCGCTGGACTTTCCACGCGGTACGCCCACATGATGCAAGCTGCCGTTACCGCAGGGGAAGCGGTAACGGCAGGGCAGGTGATTGGGTATGTGGGCAGCACAGGCGACAGCACCGGCAACCACCTGCATTTTGAGGTAAGAGAAAACGGAGAGCGTGTGGATGCCATGCGTTTTTATTCATAAAAAATGAGGCAAATCCCATCTTATAAGTTTAACGTCGCGTGGTTGTCATACGGGTACAAGGAGCATTTCCCTTTTGTCTTAACGGAAGAACCCCAACTCAAACAAGCAGCCACAGCGAACACCAGACTCCAGCAGGTAAACACAACCACTTGTGCTGCTTCGCCTTTTAATTGCGCATCCCGTGCAGTTGGGCACAAGGCAAACCATTCCGTCAGCCGGTCACCTGCGGCAGACAAAAGCGAATGCCACGCCACCATACTTCCCCATTGATTGGGAATCATCCATCCGGGCAGCGAAGCCAAACCGGTCGGAAGTAAGCAAACAAGCAGCAGCGCAATCCCGAACCCTATAACTTCTCTCAGAGATTTATTGCGGAATAAGCGAAGCAGACGACAACCGGCGCAAAGCAGAAGAAGCAATTCGGGTATTCCAATCAACGCTGACAGAACCCAGGCGAGGGCGGCATCATATAGGATTTGGTCCGGTTGAGCCAGACCGGCGGCAGCCAAAAGCTGCTGAACGCTTTGGCCCGGATTATCTCTAGAAACATGGGTCAATTCAAGAAGTTGGAATGCAGCGGTGGTTTCAACACCATAAAGGATCTGCTCTGTTTCCGATACAAAGACACCGCACACCCGGTAAGTCCGGGCATCCTCTGTATCCGGGTCCAGCGTAAGCGCTTGCTCCAATATGTCTGTACTTCCAAAAAGCTGCCATGCCAGCGCCGTACTGACAGCGCACTGGCTGGTGTCGCCACTGCCGGGTGCAGTTCCCACCACATAGCTTGCTCCGTATGCATCATGGGCCGTTCCGCAGAAACCGATACTGCAAACATCCGTGCAGGTCCGTGTGCTTACAGGGGAGCGCACCGCCACCTGGGTTTCTTCCCAGAAAGTTACCATCAGCCCATCTGTGTTTTGACTACTTTTTATATAAGTCTGCGCTTTTTTT